>Ga0213866_10002501_pt1 | contig 12943 bp, 11 predicted proteins | sample PICome_11_FD_160079 | JGI IMG/M metagenome (GOLD analysis project Ga0213866, IMG submission 160079) | Coastal seawater microbial communities near Pivers Island, North Carolina, United States - PICO284 | ecosystem: Environmental > Aquatic > Marine > Coastal | place: USA: North Carolina... | reverse complement strand
TCCTCTCTGCGCCCGCAGGCTGCCCGGCGGCAGGGGAAGGTTGAGGTTTTTTAGGTCTCTGCGGTGGCGGTGTTGAAAGCAGATGCTGCGCTCTTCGCCCAGGCTCAGGGAGGCAATCACCGGCTCGGGGCCGAGCTCTGGCTCATCGTCAGCATGCATGCCCATAGAGTCTCGCTCGTTGCGGTACAGGTTGAGCAGTACGCTGTTATAGCGACCGCCGGTGAGCTTGGTCATTCTGTCGCACAGGGTCGTCAGAATTGAGGTCCAGGGCAGGGGGTCATGTTCAATGCCTGAGTACTCATAGCTGGCGCCCTCATCGCCATACCAGGCCACCAACCGCGGTTGTGGCTGCGTTCGCCCGAAGATGGTGATGGCTTCTTCGCGCCAGGGTGTTTCGTGCAGCAGCTGCGCAAAAAGTTCATCTGCCGGGATGCCCAGGTCACAGCGGGGGGTGAAGTGCAGCTCTGCGCCCTCAAGCGAAATGCGTTCCAGGGAGTCGTCGTTGAAATCAAGCATGGCGGGAGTAAATCACAGCAGCACAGGCCACTCCAGCGGCGCCATTCGGCCTGAGGGCCCGAAACTGAACAGGTCACGGACACTCGTTTGTTTGTTCAGTTAAACCGATGGCCCGGATGGCAGTGATTGTGTGCGTGAATGCTGGTGGTTGGCCATGCGTCGCGATAAGTTGCGCGCTTGATATTCAGGGAGAAGTTGCGTGAGCAATCACTATGAGTACGCGGGTAACCTGACGGGCTACGCAGTTCTCGTTACCGGTGGCGGCACCGGGATTGGAAAAGGCTGCGCTATGGAACTGGTGGCTGATGGTGCCGCTGTGACCATCAGTGGCCGCCGGCAGGAAGTCTTGGAGGAGGCTGCGAGCGACATCGAGGCCGCAGTCGCGCATGGCGGTCGCGTTAGCATTGTTGTGGGCGACGTGACGGAAGAGGATTCCGCTGCGTCTATGGTCGCCAGCGTGGTGGATTCTTATGGTCGCCTCGACGCCTGTATTGCCAACGCCGGTGGCGGCGGCATGCTGTATGGCTATGAGTCCATGGACACCGATGAGTTCCTGCGCGTGCTGCACCTGAACGTATTGGGCACCATGCTCAGTATCAAACATACTCTGCCACACCTGGTTAACAGCGGCCGCGGATCCTTTGTCGGCATGTCGTCACTGGCGGGGGAGGTGACCCATCCCTGGTTCGGCGCCTATCCCGTTGCCAAGGCTGGGATCGAGGCGATGATTCGCAACGCCGCGGATGAGAATGGCGCAGACAATGTGCGTTTCAACGCCATTCGCCCCGGATTTATAGCCACAGAAATTATGGAAGGTATTCCTCGGGATGGTGACACCTTCCGCTCCTACGTCGACAACACGCCAATGGCGGATGTGGGGCAGCCTCAGGATGTGGCCCGCCTGGCGCGATTCCTTGTGGGCCCTGAGAGCCGGTGGATTACCGGGCAATGTATCAACGTCGATGGCGGCCATTCTTTACGACGCGGCCCGGACTTTTCAGCGTTCAAGATCTAGCTATCAATGAACGCGACAGTACTGACAGAGAGGAATGTATGGCATTTAATGGCAAGGTAGCGTTGGTCACCGGCGGTGGCAGCGGCATGGGTAGAACAGCGGCGCGGTTACTGGCCGAAGCAGGCGGCAGTGTGGCACTGTTCGACGTCAATGAGCCTGGTATGTCAGAAACCGCTGAAGGGTACCCGTCAATTCGCGCTTATGCAGTTGATATCAGTGACACCGATGCTGTGCATCAGGCGGTCGCCCGGGTGGTCGACGAGTTGGGGCCCATCGATCGTGTTGCTAATGCGGCGGCAATCATGCCATTTGGCAAGCTGCTGGAACAGGATCCAAAGATCCAGCTCAAGATGATGGCCATTAACTTTGGCGGCTTGGCAAATATCGCTACGGCGACCCTGCCGGCCATGGTGGCTCGCGGTAGTGGCGACTTCATCAGTTTCTCGTCAATGTCCGGCATTATTCCCGGCCTGTTGATGGGGGGGTACTGCACGTCCAAAAGTGCAGTACAGACATACACCGAAACCCTGTACCACGAGAACCGCGACAGCGGAGTACGGTTTGTTTGCGCATGCCCACCGCCGGTGGCAACGCCGCTTTGGAAGCAGGCCGAAGACACGGTGGTGCCCAAGCTGACACAAGCCGCACCGGCGCTGGAGCCGGAAGAGGTGATCGCCGACATTGAACAGTGCCTGGAAAAGGGTAAATTCCTTTCTATGCCGGGAAAAGGCACGTCCGTGGGCTATATCATGCGCCGTCTGTTTCCCAACTACCTGTGGAATTACTCGCATAAAGCCGAGGGCTTTTAGCGGGGTGTGCCCCGGCTTCGCGTCCGTTATAGTGGCGCGACAGCATCGGCGGAGATAGAACCATGTTCAGGCAGATACTTTTTGGCAGCGCGTTATTCGCGATAACTGCCGTCGCTGTCGCTCAAGGCAAGAACGACGGTATTGAAGACGCCGTGCGCGACGACATCCGCGATGAGCTGGGCCTGGACGACAAGCAGACCGGGCCGGGCCGGCCTGATAACCCGGGTGAGCACGGTCGCGATAACGCAGCGGAAAAGCAGCGTCAGAACCCGGGCAAAGGCAGTAAGGGTGAGCAGAGCTGGGAAGATCGTCTTCGCGACGAGATAGACGACGATCACAAAGACAAAGATAAAGACAAAGACAAAGATAAGAAGAAAGACAAAAACAAGAATGGAAAGAACAAGAACTGAGATGAGAATCACCGCGCCCACACCGATTATTTTGCTGACCATGCTGTCATTGCCTGCTCTGGGAGCAGGCCTTGAAGAGCGTGTGCGCAGCTGTGCAGCCATCGCCGGCGCTGAAGAGCGTCTCACCTGCTACGACGCCATAGGTCGCGGTGTTATTGCTGAGACCATCCCTGTTGAAAGCGAAGCCGACGCTCCCCCGGCGGACAAGCCTGCCGCAGAAGCCGCCGTCGCCTCAACGGTGGCTCCCGCATCGGATAAACCAGCCGACGAGCACATGGGCGGCTACAAATTCAAAGATCCCGAACGGGACCCCGACGAGATGGCCATGGTCACTCGTGTTATCGAATGCCAGAAAGAGCGTGGCAGCGGTAGTTGGTACTTCCGGTTCCAGAACCAGCAGGTATGGAAGCAGGTCGATCGCAGAACGCTGAATTTCCAGGGCTGCGATTTCCCCGTCAAAGTGGTGGCAGATGGTTTTGGCTACGTCATGCGCATCGAAGGCCGCGAAGGGAAAATCCGCGTTTCTCGTAAACAGTAACTTTCTCAGGCGTTGCGGATGGTCAGACCGCCGTCCACCGGAATAACCGCGCCGGTAATGAAGCTGGCGGCCGGCAGTACCAGGCTTAAGGTGATGTGGGCAACTTCCTCTGGCTCAGCGTATCGTCGCAAAGCGGTTCTTCTTCTGGCATAAGTGGCTTTATCCTCATCCGGTATGCCAGCAGTGATGCCGGTATTGATAGGCCCGGGGCACACGCAGTTAACGGTGACGCCCTGCTTACCGAGTTCTACAGCCAGTCCGCGAGTGAGTCCCACCGAGGCGTGTTTGGCAGCCACGTAGGTGCTGTTGTAACTGGTTGCCCCCAGCGCCTCGCTGGACGCGATATTAACGATTCGCGGATGATCCGCTTTGAGAAGCCAGGGCAGTGCGGCTCGAACGGCCCATTGCTGGGCGCTGGTCATCACCGCTAATGCAGTGTCCCAGGCGGCATCGTAGGCGTCATCCCCAATGGCTGCGATCGTTGCCAACCCCGCATTGTTGACCAGGATGTCCAGCCCATCGAAGTGTTCCGCGCCTCGGGCAACGGCGGACATGACCTCGGCCTGGACCGAGCAGTCAGCAACAATGGCCAGCGCGTCACCACCTGCGCCGTTGATTTCTGACGCCACTTTCTCGACACCGACTGCATTGATATCAACAAGTATCAACCTGGCGCCCTCGTCAGCAAACAGGTGGGCGGTGGCGCGGCCCATGCCGCTGGCTGCACCGGTGATTAGCGCGGCACGACCGTGGATGGAGCGGCTGAGTTGGCTGAGTTTTGGCATGTTGGGTTTCCGCTTAATTGAGCCTGCCTGATTCTCCCGATCGCCGAGCCTCACAGCAAGGCTCTTGGAGCGATCAGTGAGCGTCGCCTCCGTTGGAGGGCGAGAGCCGGGGTTATCCCGGCTTTTTGTTGTGGCATGATAATGGCCGTTCAATTTCAAGGAAATCTTCCATGAGACATCTCGTTGCGCTTTTTTTTCTCCTGTCACTGTCGATAAAGGCATTCGCCGTTGGGCAGTTTTCGTTCGCTGGCACAGACGCACTGCCGAAAGAGGGCAGCCTGGTTCTGCCGACATCTGCAGGTGTGCCCCTGGCAGAGGGGGTCGATAGTCAGCTGAGTGGTGCGATAGCTAGTGCGGTTGCAACCGCGACATTCGGCTCTGACGAGAATAGCACCCTGTCTTTGTATGCCATGGCGGGCTACGAGCGCGTGCTGTTGATCGAGGTGGGCGTCGATCCCCTCGATGAACTGGCCTTGCGCAACATGGGCGGTGCAGTGGCAAAGGCAGTCGGAGCTGAGGCAGGGCAGGTTAGTGTGAATACGTTGGGGTTGAATACCACAGCGGGAGCGCCTGCGGCTGATGTTGCACTGGGTATGGCCCTGGGAGGCTATGCTTTTGACAAGTACAAAACCGGAGAGGATAAGCAGGGGGAGGCGACCAGCGTAACCCTCTTTACAGCAGACCCCGACAATGCGGCCGGCCACTGGACACAGGAGCTTCGCCCTGTTGCTGACGGCGTTTATTTCGCCCGAAACCTGGTGAATGAACCCGCGAACGTTATCTATCCGCAGACCTTTGTGGAGCAGGCGAAAGTGGCTTTTCGAGGAATCAAGGGCGTGCGCATCAACGTACTGGACGAGCGGGATATGGAGCGAGCCGGAATGGGTTCCCTGCTCGGTGTCGGTATGGGAAGTGCGCGGCCGCCGCGCCTGCTGGTGATCGAATACAACGGCTCAGAGGCAGATGAAGCACCGATCGTCTTCGCGGGGAAGGGCGTGACTTTCGATACCGGGGGCATCTCCATCAAGGGCAGTAAGGGCATGTGGCGAATGAAGTACGACATGTCTGGCGCCGCCGCCGTGACCGGCACCGTTCTGGCGCTGGCCAAGCGTCGGGCCCCTGTGGATGCGGTTGCAATTGCCGCGCTGGTTGAAAATATGCCCTCTCAGAGAGCGCAGCGACCTGGTGACGTGCGTACGTCCATGTCCGGTAAGACGATCGAGGTTATCAGCACGGACGCCGAAGGCCGACTGATCCTGGCTGATGCTGTTTGGTATGCCCAGGAGACCTTCGAGCCGTCAGCATTGGTCGACGTGGCCACATTAACAGGTTCGATAAAGGTGGCCCTGGGTAGCTCTTATGCGGGAGTTTTTAGTCGTCACGATGACCTGGCGGCACAGCTGGTGACCGCCGGTAGCAGATCGGGTGAGGATGTGTGGAGAATGCCACTGCATCCGGATTTTGTGAAAGCCATCAAGTCTGACATTGCAGATGTTAAAAATTCTGTGGAAGGTGGGTCAGGCGGTGCCAGCACCGGGGCCGAATTTATCGGCACCTTCGTGAAACCGGAAACGCGCTGGGCCCATCTGGATATTGCGGGTAAAGCCTGGGAATTCGAAGGTAGCAGCATGACACCTAAAGGTGCGGCGGGCTGGGGTGTTCGCCTGCTGGATCAATTTGTTCGCGACAACTTCGAATAGGTCCACGGTCGCTGCCGCTGCCTCTTCGCGGTTCGGGTTAAAGGTTGTTACGGCGATGGGCGAGTGTCTGCTTGCTCGTTCATCAGCGGGGGATAGACCGGAAACGAGAGTGCAATAGACTCCGGGTCTTGCGCCAGTTGTTGTTGGGCGTCTTTTCGCAAGGATCGAATATCGTCGGGCAAAGGTCCTCGCAGACCGCCCAGGTCTTTCCATCGGGTAAGGAAGGCCTCACTGGGCGCGCCCTTGCCCATGGTTGACATGATTGGGCCGATTGACTGGAACGCGTTGGTTACCCTGCGCCCCTGTGCGACCTCAAAGGCGTCGATGCTGGCCATCACCGCTTCAAGTTGGGGAGTCGCAGCTGTCGCCTCCTGCCAGTCGGGTGATGTCGTAAAATAGGCGACTGCCTCGGACAGTGAGCGTGCCTCTGATGATCGCCAGGCATCCAGTGACCCGCGATTCAGTACTTTGCCGGAAGCCGGGTCGAGAATGATGGCAGTGGGAGTGCCATAGAGCACGGGAATTCCGAGAGCCGCCAACTGACGGTCAAGGAGTTCGAAGTACCCGACATCTTCCATTGTGACCACGTACTTATTGGCCAGGATCTCGCGCATTTCCGGGGAGTCGAGCTTCTTCGCGAAGTCCTGGCTGTCGTGGCACCAGTTACCGCCCAGTACCACGAGCTGAAGTTTACCTTCGCCCTGTGCGCGCTCGCGACTGGCAGCAACGCGGTCGGTGAAAATTTGCAGCGAGGCCGTCGGCGAGTAGGGTTTTGGTTCGCTGTCGTCTGCGCCCACCACAGCATGGCCGAAAAGAGTGAGGCTGAGGATGAACCAGGTGGCAACTCGCATGCGTGATTTCCTTTTGCGCAAATTTCAGGCTTGTTTCAAAGAGGGTCAGTTGAGCGGCAGGGGTTCCCTGCTCCAGAGTTTGCTAACGTCGTCGTCAATACCGGTGAGTTCCCAGCGAAGCAGTGACACGGGTAAGCGTCCGGCGGTCATCAGGTAGTCGTGAAAATCCTTCAGGATGAAGGCGTCTCCAAGTTGACGCTTGCGGTCTGCCAGCATGCGCTCAACTTGTAATTTACCCACGCTATAGCCGATACCGTAACCTGGTGGCCTACGCAGGTAGATTTCCGCATCAACCCGCGCGACGTTTTCGTCGAGGTAGGGTACGCGCGCCATCCAGAATTCTACGGCCTGTGCTGCACTCATCTGGCCGGATTGCAGCCAGACATCCACGGGAACCCTGGCGGCGCGAAAAATGCCGAAAACCTGAATGAGTTCGCGCACCCTGGGATTATCTTCAAAGAGCCCGGCCTGCAACATCGCCTCTTCGAGGTAGGTAGCCCAGCCTTCCACTCTCGCGGCTGAGGTCAGGTCTTGTCGGATCGGGTGATTGCTGCGGCGGGCCATGACGGCGTCAAAGCGATGCCCCGGGATGACGGCGTGAAGGTGGTCGGGGGAGGGGTCCCGGTACTGAACCTCCTCCCAGAAATTGCGCCCTTGGGGCCTCACCTGCCAGGGTACGTTGGTATCCAGCCGCCCTACGTCTTCCGGCACAGTGATGATTTCCTGCGTTTTTAGAAAATCGCGAATTCGAGCGTCAGTGGCGGCGATCAGGTCTTCGTACTGTTGCGCACTGGCAGCGGGCAGCAGCGGTTTCTGCGACTGGTTACGGTGTTGCTCCAGCGCATACAGGGCCCATAGGCGGTCCAGTTCACGGTTGCCCAGTACCACCAGTTCGTCGGACGTCCACGGCATGAGCTTTACATGCTTGAGATACCAGTCGAACGCCGCTTTGCCGGATCCTGCAGGCGCGTTCCAGTGGGGTCGCCGCTGGTCTAACCAGGCATCGAATTCCAAAACCGCGTCGCGGGCTGCCTCGATGTCTGTCACCAGTTCCGGTTGTTCAAGCTTTGCGCGAGCAAGCAGGTCTTCGTACCAGCCGAGAACGCCGGCCGGCGGGGTGTCTCGGCGCGGGTGGCCGTGCCCCACGCCGTCGCTATGTCGCAGGTTGTGAAGGGCCAGGTCCGCGTAGTCACTGGCAACGTCAGACAGTACCTCCTTCGCCTCGGCCACCAGCACAGGTATTGACCGCAGTTCCATGATCAGCCCGGCTCTGGCTTCAGCCTCAGCGGGTAAGTCCGTGAAGGTGAGCCATAACATGCGATCGACGTAGTAACCCGGGTCTCGCGCCCAGGGGCGAGCGAGGCGCAGCAGGAATTCTTGCTGGTCCAGCCGCGAACGCAGCGCCAGCCAATCCACCTGGCGTGATCGCCCCCAGCCCGCGACATTCATCGTCGACATCCGCCGCTGAAGTTCACCGAGCGCCTCCAGACGGGCGGCGATCGCAGCCGGCCGGTTGTCCGCCAGAGCGCTGATGACATGTCCCTGGCTGTCCTCTTCGAGGAACGCGCGAGAAGGGTGATCGCCCTCTCGCCACATCACAAACTCATTAGAAAGGTCGATCAGGTCTTCATAACTTCCCTCGCCAGCGGGCGGGCCGGAGGCCTTTACCGCCATCGTCGAAAAGCTGGTGACCAGAACCAACATCACCGTCGTCAGAAGGGAATTCATGAGGCGTCTTCTCCCTGAAAACAAGCAGCCAGTGTAACGGGCGGGGCGTGGTTTCTCGATCCCCAAAAAAAGGCCCGCAGAGCGGGCCTTTTTCGTTGGGTGGATTCATCCACTGTTCGACGTGACGGGGTCGTTAACCCTCCAGGTCGAAACGGTCCAGCGTCATCACCTTGGTCCAGGTCTCTACAAAGTCCTCGATCAGGCGAGCCTCTCCGTCGGCGGCTGCGTAAATTTCCGCGATGGCACGGAGTTCTGCGTGCGACCCGTAGATGAGGTCAACCGGGGTGCCGGTCCACTTGAGATCACCGGTCTTGCGATCGCGACCTTCGTAAACGCCTGCTTCACCCTTCGACTTATTCCAGACCGTGCCGTTGTCCAGCAGATTGACGAAGAAGTCGTTGCTGAGTGTGCCTGGGCGAGCAGTGAAGATGCCATGCCTGGAATCACCGCTGTTGGCACCCAGTGCTCGCATGCCGCCCAACAATGCCGTCATTTCCGGAACTGTGAGATCCAGAAGGGCGGCCCGATCAACCATCATGTCGGTGGGTCGCATATAGGCGCGCTCGGTGTAGTAGTTGCGGAAGGCGTCAGCCCTTGGCTCCAGCACCGAGAATGAAGCAACGTCGGTCTGGTCCTGGTTGGCGTCTGCGCGGCCTGGGGTAAATGGCACCTGTACCTCGTGGCCCGCGGCTTGGGCTGCGCGCTCGATGGCAGCAGCACCGCCAAGCACGATCAGGTCAGCCAGGGATACCTGCTTGCCGCCACGAGCAGAATCATTGAAGTCGCTTTGGATGGATTCGAGTTCATCCAGAACCTTGGCGAGGCTTTGCGGGTCGTTGGCCGCCCAGTCCTTCTGCGGAGCCAGTCGCACGCGCGCGCCGTTGGCACCGCCGCGCATGTCGGATGCCCGGAATGAACCGGCTGAGGCCCAGGCTGCTTTCACCAGCTCAGTATTGCTGAGGCCAGTATCCAGTATGCGCCCCTTGAGCTTCGCCACGTCCCTGTCGCTGACCAACTTGTGATCGGCCTCGGGCACTGGGTCCTGCCAAATAAGAACTTCTGAGGGCACCTCTTCGCCGACGTAACGCGCACGGGGGCCCATGTCACGATGGGTGAGCTTGAACCAGGCCCGGGCAAATGCGTCCTCGAACTCCTCGGGGTTTTCCAGGAATCGCTTGGAGATCGCGCGGTATGCGGGGTCCTCTATCATCGACAGATCCGTGGTGAGCATCACCGGCGGGTTGCGCTTGCCGTCGACGTGGGCGTCCGGCACGAGCTGCTGTGCGTTTTCGTCCGAGGGAACCCACTGGATGGCTCCGGCTGGGCTGCGCGTCTGTACCCAGTCGTAGGTGAACAGGTTCTGCAGGTAATTGATGCTCCAGCGAGTTGGCGTAATCGTCCAGGCGCCTTCCAGGCCGCTTGTGACAGTATCCTCGGCGTTACCCTTGCCACACTTGTTCATCCATCCCAGGCCCTGGTCCTCGATGTTTCCGGCGGCGGGCTCAGGGCCAACGCAGTCGTCGGGCTTGTGAGCGCCGTGGGTTTTGCCGAAAGAGTGGCCACCGGCAATCAGCGCCACTGTTTCCTCGTCATTCATCGCCATGCGGGCGAAGGTGACGCGGATATCTTTCGCCGCGGCCACTGGGTCCGGATTGCCATTGGGTCCTTCCGGATTCACGTAGATCAATCCCATCTGCACGGCCGCCAGGGGGCGATCGAGTTCACGGTCACCCTGGTAGCGCTCATCGTCGAGCATGCCCTCTTCAGGCCCCCAGTAAACGAGCTCTGGTTCCCAGTCATCCTCTCGACCACCGGCAAAGCCGAAGGTCTTGAAGCCCATGGACTCCAGTGCCACGTTACCTGTCAGTACCATCAGGTCGGCCCATGACAGGCTGCTGCCGTACTTTTGCTTGACCGGCCACATCAGGCGACGGGCCTTGTCCAGGTTACCGTTGTCAGGCCAGCTGTTCAGGGGATCAAAGCGCATCTGGCCACCGGCGGCACCGCCGCGACCGTCGAGCGTCCTGTAGGTGCCGGCGCTGTGCCAGGCCATGCGTATCATCAGCGGCCCGTAATGACCCCAGTCCGCAGGCCACCAGTCCCTCGAATCGGTCAGCGTCTGCTCGATGTCTTTCTTCACCGCGTCAAGGTCTAGCTGGGCGAATGCTTCTGCGTAGTCGAAGTCGTCACCCATCGGGTTGGATTCGGGGCTGTGCGCACGCAGCGGTCCAAGGTTCAGTTGATCGGGCCACCAGAACTGGTTGGATTTCGGCGTCTCGCCCAGCGCGGCGGGGGTTATGACTGCCATTGGTGACAGCGTTGCGGCCATTACGGCGGCCTGGATTAGCTTGCGGTTAAACATGGAGCGGTCTCCCTGGAGGAATCATTTTTTTATGCCCATGGCATGGGCAGTAACCCTAGACCTGGTAGGTACACCTGTAAAACGAATAAAATTGCCAGCCCTGATCGGAAAATCCGATTGAGCACCCGCGGATGCTGCAAAGCCCTGCGGAACAGGATCGGCGTGTCAGCCGGAGGGAGGGCGTTGGAAGTCGGGCCTGACCCACCACCAACTGGCCAGGACGAGCAAGCCGAACAGCGAATAAGCACTGACAAAAACCCAGTGTGGGGCCTCGTAGTAGAGCAGCTGCTGCAACCAGTGGCCGATAAACGAACCCTCGTAGCCCATTTCGCCCGCTCGCCGCCGCAGGGTGTTTTCCCACAGGGTGAGAGGGCAGATTTGGCCTGCCCACGCCTGTATCACCACGAAGCCGATAGCGCCCAGGTGGGCCAACCTGAACCAGGGATTCCTGACCCAGGGCCAGCCCAGGACTCCGCCCAGCAATACGAGGACAAGGCCCAGCACAACGAAGCCAACAAACAACGTATGCAGAGCAAGCAATGTATCGGCCGCAAGGGCATAAACATTCACCCTGAGTTCAACCGAGCTAGTGTTTGTCCAGTGCGATTTCCACCAGTACGAGTTGCCCTGCAGCGGCGGCAAGGCTCTCTGGAACAGGACGCTTGTCGCCGTCCAGCTTGATCCCGTAGACCTTTGCATCACGGGGGAGCATGGTGAGGAATTGGTCAACTCCCTCCCGCAGGGCGTCGCTATCGCCCTCCAGCAGGTGGGCGGTTCCGGCAAAGCGCTGTCCGGTCAGTTCCACTTCGACCGGCGCATCAGCTCCCCTGAAATTGACCCACCACCGGGTGTTCTGGCTGGACAGCAGCCACACGGTGTTGTCGCGGCGGGTATAGCTCAGCGGGGTGCTAAGTGCGCGGCCACTCTTGCGACCCGTAAAGTGGAGTACCGTGATATTGCCGCTCACCAGATGGTGCAAAGGCGAGCGCAGCAGGGTGCGGATCACGGGATTAACAAGGTATTTGTAAAAGGCAATCTCTACAGTCATGGTCGCTCAGGTATCACTCAGTTCTGGAAACAGGTTAAGGGCGTTGTCGCGAAGTATGGCGTTTCTTACCGCTCTGCGCTTTATTGACTCGGTGCATATCAGCACTTTCGCCAGCGACATGCCGATGTGGTAGAACGGCCAGTCGGTGCCGAACAACAGTCGCTCTCCGCCGGTTCGCTGGATGATGCGATCCAGTTGCGTGACGCCCTGTCCGTGAATGCCGAGCCAGGCATTGCTGTAGCGTAGTGCTAATTCCAGCATGGCCGGTCCGTCGCGAGCCCCGGCATGTCCAAGAATGACCTGCAATCGAGGGAAATTCTTGAGCACGCCTTCATAGTGGCGCGGCAGTGCATAGCGGTGTCTTGATTCGGGTTCAATCCCGGCCCGACCGCCGTGAAAGAACACCACGACACCCAGGTCTTGCGCCTGTTCATAAAGCGACATCAAGGTTTTGTCATCAGGGTAGAAAGACTGCACCGTAGGGTGGAGCTTGATCAGGCGTCCGCCCTGGGCGGCGTTGCCGCGCAGCTCGGTAACCCTGGTGTCTGCACCAGGGTGCACAGACTGCCCGGCGGTCAGCCTGTGCTGTGCTCCCGCTGTGACCACAGCCTGGCGCCAACGCTCGGTGAGATCGTCACCAAAGGGCATTCCCGTCTTGATCGGGAGCACAAAGGCATGCTCGACGCGCATCGCATCCATTTCCTCCAGGAGCCCGGGGATGGTGTGGGTGGTCGCGAAACTGCTGCCCCACAGCCCCTGGGCGATAGTGCTCCAACGCAAGTCTCGCAGTCGCTGTTCGGTGAAGTTTCCATTCGCATATACATCAAGGTCCAGTGCGCAGCCGGGAGATGTGTCGTCGCAGTCCAGCAGGTGCTTAACCCGGGTGGGTGCCGCATGCAGGTCAACATCGGGGGCAAACAATACCGAGATTCCCAGGTGGGCATGGACATCGATGGCGCGTGGAAAGGAGTCGTCGCGACACACCAGGCGGCGAGCCTGATCCAGTGTGAACCAGGGCAGTTCCGAGAGTCCGCGATAGCCGGCGTACACCTGGGGTCCGAATGGGCCTTGTCCGGCACTGCTCGCTTCACGGGCGCGCTGCAACGCCAGTAATTCGATGTCTGCATCGGTGTAGCGGTTAGTTGTGCTGCTCTCGCTGCAGGCTGCCAGCGCGCCTCCAA
>Ga0213866_10002500_pt1 | contig 12944 bp, 4 predicted proteins | sample PICome_11_FD_160079 | JGI IMG/M metagenome (GOLD analysis project Ga0213866, IMG submission 160079) | Coastal seawater microbial communities near Pivers Island, North Carolina, United States - PICO284 | ecosystem: Environmental > Aquatic > Marine > Coastal | place: USA: North Carolina... | reverse complement strand
CCATTTCAATATTATAGAATAAGAGTAACTGCAAATAACGGTCATTCTCAGTATTTAATAATTCAAGAAGTTGAATTTATTGAGTATTATACTTCAACACCAACACCAACTCCAACTCAAACACCTACCCCAACTCTGTCTTCAGACGGTTCTAGATTTAAACCAACAGACAAAGCACAACTTGTAACTGCGGTTGATGATTGGGTCACAGATTCAACTTCCGCAACATCCACTTATGGTGACATTAACACATGGGATACAAGTTTAATTACTGATATGAAGCAGTTATTTTATAGTAAATATTCTTTTAACTCGGACATTAGTAATTGGGATGTAAGCAATGTAACAACTATGGATCAAATGTTTTGGAATGCTCTTGAATTCAATCAAGACATCGGTGGTTGGGATGTCTCTAGTGTCAGGAATATGAGAATGATGTTCCAAACCGCACGGGCGTTCAATCAAGATCTAAGTAATTGGAATGTGAGTAATGTAACTACAATGTATTCAATGTTTTCGGTTGCAAACGCCTTTAATCAACCCATTGGAGATTGGGACACTACATCCGTAACCGATATGGGTGGTATGTTCACTCAGGCTAACACATTCAATCAGGACATTAGTAATTGGAATGTTTCAAATGTGACGAATATGATGAAAATGTTCAACGGAGCACACTCATTCAATCAACCTATTGGAAGTTGGGATGTTTCAAGTGTGGGTTGGACAAACTATATGTTTTCCCATGCTTGGGCTTTCAACCAGGACCTTAGTGGTTGGGACGTCTCTAGTGTCACGAATATGTACTTGATGTTCGCCAATGCTTGGGCTTTCAACCAGGACCTTAGTAATTGGGATGTTTCAAATGTGACGAATATGTCACGTATGTTCAATTCAGCTGTTTCTTTCGATCAAGATTTAAGTAATTGGGATATCAGTAACCTTTCACAAGCAGAACAAATGTTTGCAGATGTCAGTCTTTCGAGTTCAAACTATGATGCCACACTAATCGGGTGGAGTACACTCGATACGGTAGCAGGAGAAACACAAATCCCAACGAACATTACATTTGATGGAGGTAATAGTCGATACTCAACCACCGGAGAATCTGCAAGAGATGTACTGATTAACACATATAATTGGACAATCACCGATGGTGGTTCGGTTGATAATACCCAACCCACTTCAACTACAACACCAACTCCAACTCCCACACCGACTCCTGTAGATTTATGTAAGGAGGTGTATGAATTAACATCTGGCAATGGAGCATATAAAATTGATTACACTGGAAGCAATTCTGAACTGAATGTGTTAAGTGGAGTTTACGATGACTCTTTGTTAAAGTTAGATGGTTCTATAAAACTAGAACTTGTAGAATTTACATTCCAAACTGGTGATTATACTTACGAAAAACGTAAACTTTGGGTTTTTGTGGATAAGAATGTAAATAATCATATTACATCTCCTTCGCGAAGATCCGTGGGATTGATGTCCGAAGCAAATTTATGGGATGATATAACAATTACATGGTGCGTGGGAAGTGGATTAATACCTGAAGATGAACCTCTTTCCCCAAATGATGCTACTACGGCATGGAGTATTACACCCGATGATCCAAAACCACCGGTGGATTATGAACAGAATGATTCACCTCCTACTCAAATTGAACCGGCTCCTGAAGTTACTCCAACACCGACACCGACTCCAACACCTACTCCACTAGGATTGTGGAGTGATTTCCGTGATGATGATGGGTTGCCTAAAATTGTTTTCTTAAAAAATGCAACAAATCATCTTTATCATAATTTTCATTTACCAACTGTATTATTTCATAATGGATGGACTGGAAATTCATATCCAAGATATACAAATATCAAAAGATCAAACGGAACTACACCTGATATTGTAGTAGATGTTGAGTATGATGATGATTTTGGGTGGGTAATATGGTATGCAATGTATGATTATAACGAATCATCATGGACAAGTTGGGATTATACTACGCATTACACATTTTCAACTGAAAAAGATTTGACAAAGATTGCACGTGAAGCTTGGAATAATACAACTGGTTCAAATTGGTCGAATATAGAATTTTCGTGTGAAGTTGAAGATTTCACAACATATATAACGGAATTCTCACTTTATGATGTCACAGAAAATAATCAGCAAATAATACAATCAGATATTTTAAATTTTAAAACAACATTTAACAATCTTGAATTTCCAGGAAACATTGAATCTGAAATTGAGTCAACTGATTTTGTTTATCTCCACAATTTAGAATTTTCATTTGATGGTGCTTTTGAATGTAACGAAGCAACGCAAAAATTAACTTTTAACGAAACATTTCATAATGGAGACTTGGAAGTAATTTTAGGAGAAACTGAATCAATTATATCAATTCCACATCTATACAATATAGAAAATTTTTGCATAGGTAACTATAATAATTCTAATCCTGGAAAATTAATGGTTTTTAAATCAGTCCGTGAAGATTATGGATCGACAATGAATGGAGATCAATGGAGGATTAAACGTGCCGTTGTAAATGTTACTAATAAATTAGAACCATTGTATAATGTAGATGAAGACTTCGGAGTAAACGATGATAAAATAATAATTAATTGGAATGCAGTTGAAGATGTACAAGCATATGAGATTATAATTTGTGAAACTGATAAAAGAGGAAACGATGAAATAAATGTTGTACAAATTCCTTTAAATGGTGATGTTACAAATTATACATTTGAGAATCTGCAAAATAATTATTATAAGATATATGTAATTTCATACTTAGAAGTAAACAATACTGAATATGGAAATTGGTCAGGTGAAACAACATCTACACCAATTGTAGTAAAAGTTGATTATACTATACACTCTCCAAATACTTTTATATTACGAAATGACGTTGGTTCTCTGGAAAACCCTTGGTTTGATTGGGAAGAACATCCAGATAAAGGTGATGATTATGTCAAATATAAACTTACTGTCAATGGAGATTCATTGGATAATCCGATTGAATTAGAATCTTTATTTACATATGAGTATTTATCTGAAACAAAATTAAATGATCTTATAGGTCAACCAAGTCTTCCACTTGGATCATATACTGCACACTTAATAGCATTTGATGCTTATGGAAATGAATCTACACCTCTTAGTTTAAATTTTTCGAGTATTCCCACACCTACTCCAACACCAAATGTTCCCATGTGGACACAAATCGGGTCGGATATATACGGAGAAGCACCAGGTGATCGGAGTGGATATTCAGTATCATTAAATTCAAACGGAAATATCGTTGCAATTGGATCACCGTTAAATTATGGCAATGGAGGTAATTCTGGAAGTGTTCGGGTTTATGAAAATAACAATGGAACTTGGATGAAAATCGGGCAGGATATATACGGAGAAGCATCGGGTGATTGGAGTGGATGTTCAGTATCATTAAATTCAAACGGAAATATTGTTGCAATTGGAGCATATCTCAATGATGGCAATGGATATGAAAATGGCCATGTTCGTGTGTATGAAAATGTCGGTGACTATTGGATGCAAATCGGTGATGATATTGATGGAGGATCACTTGATCAAAGTGGACTTTCAGCATCATTAAATTCAAACGGAAATATTGTTGCAATCGGAGCATATGCCAATTCCAATAATGGAAGTTTTTCGGGTTGTGTTCGTGTGTATCAAAATATCAGTGGAACTTGGACACAAATCGGTTCTAATATTAATGGCCATGCATCAGATAATTGGAGTGGATATTCAGTATCATTAAATTCAAACGGAAATATTGTTGCAATTGGGGCACATGGCAATGATGGCAATGGACAAAATTCCGGCCATGTTCGTGTGTATGAAAATGTCGGTGACTATTGGATGAAAATCGGGCAGGATATATACGGAGAAGCATCAAGTGATCAAAGTGGAATTTCAGTATCATTAAATTCAAACGGAAATATTGTTGCAATTGGGGCATATGGCAATGATGGCAATGGAAATGATTCCGGCCATGTTCGTGTGTATGAAAATGTCGGTGACTATTGGACACAAATCGGTGATGATATTGATGGAGAAGCATCAGGTGATTATAGTGGACGTTCAGGATCATTAAATTCAAACGGAAATATCGTTGCAATTGGATCACCGTTAAATTATGGCAATGGAGGTAATTCTGGAAGTGTTCGTGTGTATGAAAATAACAATGGAACTTGGATGAAAATCGGTGATGATATTGACGGAGAAGCATCAGATGATTGGAGTGGATTTTCAGTATCATTAAATTCAAACGGAAATATCGTTGCAATCGGAGCATATCAAAATGATGACAATGGAGGTAATTCTGGCCATGTTCGGATTTATGAACTTGCACAAACTCCTACACAAACTCCAACACCAACTCCGATATTCAATTCCGCACCACCAACAAACATAAATTACGGAATAACTGATTCGGTTGGAAATCAAATAACATCTGAAAATTTTGTAAATATTGTATATAAAACTGATGAAATAAATCAAAATATATCTGATGAAACTCCAACCCCCAATCCATCACATAATCCAACACCTACTCCTGTTTATGTTAAATGGGATACACCTTATTTGGATTCTCCAATATCAGGAACAAACTATGTTCAATGGAATATTGGTTTCACTGGAAATGTTCCGTATGATTCTAATACTGATAGTGCAGGTTTAGAAGCCTTCGTTGAACTTTCAACAACTAGTAACTTTAGCAATATTATAGCATCGAAAAGTAGATCAACTTTTTCATGGGATGATGGTGGATCAGTAGAATTCACTGGATTAAATCATAGCACAACTTATTATGCCAGAGTTTACGTGATTGCAAAATTATATAATGGAGTAAATTACTCAAAAAGTGATTATGGTTACGGAGATGCTATAAGCACTACAACACCTTGTATTTTATATGCAAATTACAATTATAGTCGTTATAGTGGTGATCTGCACAATTATACCAGAAGTTGGATATTGGAGGGTGGTGTTCCTGTGAGTTATTCAACTGGCACTACATTAAATCAATACGATAATTATGCAAATGGAGTATTTACTGCTTATTTAATGAGAACTTCTTATGCTTCGTTGGGTATCACAAATTTAAAAATTTCAACTACATCAAGTGACGGTCCTTGGATTACTCCAAACATAGATTATGGTACATTGACAAATATCAAACCAGGAGATGGATATACTTATGCAACACTTGATATACCATACGATGTTTCTGAAAGTTGTGAATTGGTTGCACCAACTCCCAACTCAGCAACAATTTGTACATTATATTTAAATTACAATTATAGTCGTTATAGTGGTGATCTGCACAATTACAATCAATCCTTTACTTTAGAAAACGGAGTACCAACAAAACACGCATCGGGTGCAGAGCTCAGTCAATTTACAACATATGAAAACGGTATATTTAGTGTTACATTACTTCAAACAGGTTATTCAAGTGCGACTTGTTCGGATATAAGAATTTCAACAACATCAAGTGATGGTCCTTGGTTTACACCAAGTGTGGACTATAATTCAAGACAATCTTTTTATTCTAGTCCGTATAATCATATAAATTATGAAATACCAATGCCTACATTTGGAGATGATTGTTCAATAAGTTGATGTAATTATTTAAAAATGAATATATTTATTTACAAAGGAAAAATAACATGAGTGAAAACAAAAGAATAAGTGATTTTGACCAAGTTTCATCAATAGCAGATGAAGATGAGTTTATTTTGGTAGACAAGTCAAATACGACTGATGCAGACTCGTCTGACGCAGGTAAAACGGTAAAAGTCTCGTTTGCTGATTTAAAAAGTTCAGTTGGAACACAAGGACAGAAAGGTGAACCGGGAGCAGATGGAGAATCTGCTTATGGTTCTTACTACCGTACAACAACTGATCTTCCGATGGGTTTACACGACTGGGTAGATTCGTTGAAAGGTAGTACAGGTGAAAAAGGGCAAAAAGGAGAACCTGGTACATCATCTGCATCACTTGACTCATCAACTTCTTCATCGTCAAACGTATACTTGGATCGGATACCAAAACGGGAAAGTGCTTGTGTATCTGCACAAATAATGGGATCAAGTTATGCATATTCAGTTTCTGCATTTGAGGCGGACGGAACACCAACAAATTGGATGTACCAGATTGAAGGTTGCCGTGTATTGGATGGTTTTTATAAGAGATATGGTACTAACTATAATTATAGTGATTCTATAAGTGGAGAAGAATCACGAATTATGCGATTGAAAGAATACGGTGTATTTGATTTTTTATGTACAACTACGAGTATGCCATCAAGTGACCGTGTGGATCATGAAATCTTATTTTATGATTGGTATAATAATTATATTGGAAGATGGGATTTTTATAGTAGTGGCAGTGCTTATTATATTGATTTGTACGATGCAAATGAGAATCTGGTTAAGACTTTTAATGGATCAAAATATTCTGGTTCAGAAAGTGAGTGGATGGTAGGATCATCCGGTGGTGGGGGTCGAATTGCAGCTACATTTAAATTGAAAGATGGTATGCTAAAAGTTTTTCCATATTACACTTCAACAGGTATGCATCCGAGATACCACGGTGGTTCGGAGATGTTCACAGAAGATGTTACGGGGTGGAGTACAACGCACGCTGCAGCTATAAAAGTCAAATTTAAAACCATACGAGGAACACATCCAGCTGCATATGCCCAACTTAGAGTTGGCAATGGATATAATTCTGCACTACACGATGGAAACGGAAATTCGTATTCAGCTGGTTCGTTGTATGTCAATTCATGGAGAGATACTGGTGAGTTTACAGTTTATTGAGGAGTGTTAAAAAATGAAAGTATTAAAAATTAAAAATTCTAATTTTGAAAATTTTTTGGAAGAAAATTTGTTAAACTCAGAAGACTTTGCAACATTATGCGAAACATTAGATTTCATATATTTAGAATTAAATCCAGACATAGGTGCATTTGATTTAAAATTTGTCGAGACTGAGTTGGACTCTTATGAAGTAATGTTTGAAGAGTGCAATAAAAATAAAGAGCATTTTTTTCTGCTTTAAATAGTTTGTGATATTAGTCAGAATTTTAAATAACTAATTTTGTTATTTAAAATGGTAAAATCATAACTTGATGTATATTTATTTACATGGCTCGAATTCGTTTATTCACAGATAAACCTAAATATGTTTTTGGATGGTATGGAAAATGTAAAAGTGGTAAAGACAACCCCTTTAACCTAAATTCCATAAAAGAACATATCCAGGCAGTTTATCAGGTAAATAGTGAATATACTTCGTGGGATGTATATAACCCAAACCTTCCAAGTGGAGCTGTTCAGGATTTTGATAAACTTATTCCTGGTTTCATGTATACCTTTATTTTCAAACCTCATGAAAATAAAACATTAAATATAAAAGACTTAGTTATTACCAATAACTCAGAAAATCAAAGTTCATCTTTACGAGTTAGTGATGGATGCCAGGTAATTTTTGATAATGATTGTTGTGATGTTATACATGAAATAGAAAAAACTGTGTTGGGTTTAATGGGTCGTATCAATGAATTAAGAGGTAATTGTGCAACACCAACACCAACTCCAACTCCCACACAAACACCAACTCCCACACAAACTCAAACTCAAACACCAACACCAACACCAACACCATTCAGAGAACCAACACCTACTCCCGAACCGACTCCAACTCCAACACAAACACCAACACCCACACCAGAATGTCGTGCAAATGGAATTGTTGACATTAAAACTCCACCTAATTCAGATTATGCGGTAGTATATGATTTTGAAGATGAAATGGATGTGTATGATTGCGTTAAAATAGCAAGAGGTACAGATAAAGAAGAAATTCGTCAAATTGTTGACATAACTTATTTACCTTATATAAAAACCACAAAATATATAAATTGTGGACCATGGACTCCAATTGCAATACCAGACTTTGAATTGCCCAAACCACCTAAATTCCCTAAAACAACAATTTATGTAGAATGTACACCAGTAAATTTACCAGAGATAGTTCCATATGAATTGCCAAAAACATCAACACCGGTTAAACGAGTAAAATACGAAAAGTGTGAAGACGTTTGGTTGTCACCTGATGTATATGAATATGAACTTCCAACTACTAAACGTATAACAAATATAACTAGATACGAAAAATGTGAAGAATCGTGGGAAACAAAAACAGAAATAAATTCATATGAACTTCCACCAACAACAATTAAATCACCATTAAATACAAAATACGAGAATTGTTCAACAGATTTTACAATAAATGATATATATTTACAATTAGCACTTCCACCAGCAACAGGTGGTGTGTCAAATCACAATCCAACTCAAATTTCAACAGATACTGAAAATCAAAAAACAAAACCAACTGAATGGCCAATAGGAACAACTTACCAATATTAAATTTAAAAAAACCAAAGGAATAGAAAAAAATGGAAAACGCAGACTTAAATCCAATGCCGATGTTTAATTCATCTTCAACTGAACAGACACGTCCTGACGAAATTTATATTCGCAGTGATCATCCAGACGCAAATGATTTTATCATGGTCGGTGGACGATGCTACAAAAAAACTGCTGATGAAAGTGAAAGTTATGAAATAACCAGTGAAAACATATTCGCTGGATTGTTAGAGAAGAAGGATACACTTGTAGTAAATCCAGTTGAAAAACCCGGAAGTGCAACTGAAACAAGACAAGATCTTGCTTTTAGTAAATTTGAAGATTGTCCTGAATGCGTAGATACAGGAGTTCGTTTTCGTGGTCAGCAAAAAAAGAATTATCGTGACTTTATGATAAAAGTTGTAAAAGAAAACGATGACGCAACTGGTGGAGTAGTTACATATAGAATGCAAGGTGAGGACAGAAACGGAAAATTTAAATGGACTGGAGATAAAACATTATCTTTTTATGATACCGATTCAGTAACATTTGATGTTCAAGCATTAGGAAGTGAATCTTCAAAATTTACGATTTCTTCAAGTTTATCACCAAATACATCTGTGAAGCCTGGTTTTGTCGTATTGGGAAGTCCACGATATGACACAATGCTCGTTGATAATCCTGAATTTGTTGAAAAGAAATTGGTAATAGGTTCGTTTTCGTATTCAGAATCCGGTGGTACTATATCAGGAGAAATGACTGTTGTCAAAAATCCATTAACTGAGAATCCCGAGTATGCTGATGAAAAATTAAAACAATTTCCAGATAGATTGCATTGTACCAGAAATCATTCTTTTGTAATTAAAAATGATGGAAGAGTTTTTGCTACCGGTCAAAATGATACATATTCACTTGGTATACGACGTGACCAAAGAACTGATACAAAGCACAATTGGGTTTCTGTATGGACTGAATCTGAAATCAATAAAATGGGACCAATTAAAAAAATAGTTGGATCAAACGCATCAACTGCATTTTTGACGAACGATAATAAATTGTATATGTGTGGGTACAATGGTACTGGTAATTTATCAAATGGAGGAACAGGAAATGTTTCTATTCCAAGAATGCCAAAAATTAACCATCCAAATAAAAACACAGACGATATTTTATTAAGTGAAGATATTCACACACAAATAGTAGATATCGGAGTAGGTAATTATCACACGGTTGCACTTGATGTAAATCAAAGATTGTGGGTATGGGGAAATCCGAATACTCATGGTTCTAATATTATTAGATATAATAATGCAACAAAACGTAATGCAAACTATAGTACTAGTAAAATAACATATTCAGAAAGTATTTCTTATAATTATTCTGGTTATCATAAAAATTGGGCAAATAGTAATCAAAACTCTCATGCTTATTTAGCATACTGGGATGATGATTTAGCAAGAGATACAAAAGCAGCCACTTTAACTGATCCAAACATTTTTGAATTAGGAATACCTGATAATAAAATATATTCAGTATCATGTGGATATTACAACACTTTTATATTAACACTTGATGGATCAGTATTTAGTTGTGGATATAATGCAGAGGGTCAACTTGGACAAAATCATATGGATCAACATACTGATATAGGACAAGCCAACGGATTACACGCATCATTTGGTAAAGTATATGATACTGGAGGAAAATTACCAGGTGACTCGTTTGATGATACGAAAATTCATGTAAAGAAAGTGATTCCTGGTGGAAGACATACATTACTATTAACACATGATAATAAGTTGTATGGATTCGGAAGAAATCAACATGGTCAACTTGGTTTAGAAAATAAAGCTGCATATTCAAATAAACCTGTGTTGCTTGCGGAAAATGTTTATCGTGCATTTGCAGGACCAAATTCATCTGCTTATATTCGTCTTGATGGCAAAGTTTTTGTATGTGGATACAATTTAAATGGTAAACTTGGCATAGACAGATTTTCTGAAACATCTCCAATTCCAAGTGCATTAAAGTCTTCCGAAGAAATTGAATATTGGACTGAATGTAATCGTTTGATGGGAGCATTGGAAATCAAAATGGGTAATGCTCATACAATTGGTATGCTTTCAAATGGTGAGTTGGTAGGATTTGGTGAAACTGGACTTGGTCAACTTGGTGCAATCAATCATCCAATTCGTGAAGCAGGAGCAAAAGGAGATACATACGAAAAAATCTTTGATGTTGATTTTCCACGTGCAGTCGGTCAAATTACTGAATTTGGAAGAAATCCTAAATTTGATTTAAGAAAACGAACAATACTCGCGGGACTTGGTTGTAGTCATACAATGATATGGAGTAAAGAATCATCAACCGAACCAAATCGTTTAGAAGCAACAGGCTGGAACGGAAATAAACAACTCGGATATACAGATGGAAAAGGGAGTGATCATGTATTAAATGAATTAAGTACAAGAATAGAACCTGTTTTTGAAAATAATGCAGATATCCTAGATATAAAAAACAATCATCAGCAACAAACTCTTATTTTAAATAGTGAAAATCGTTTATTCATGTTGGGGCAAGATCACGGAGGATTTGGTTTACAGGCCACTGCAAAAGAAATTACTTTTTTAGGAAGTCCCATTGAAAATGTAAAAATGATGTCAACCGGAGTTTATCATTCTGTGGCAGTAGATGGAAGCAATCGTTTGTATGGTTGGGGAAATCCAAATACTCACGGTACATTATTCAAGGAAAATAATAATGCAACAAAACGTAATGCAAACTATAGTACTAGTAAAATAACATATTCAGAAAGTCTTCAATATAATTATTCTGGTTATCATAAAAATTGGGCAAATTCTAAAACATTTGGAATTCAAATTTTAAATGATGGTGAAGAAACAATTATGCCTGAGTATGTAGGTAATATAATTGATGTTCAATGCTCTTGGTATGGTACATTTATATTAAATGATCGTGGAGAGATGTTTAGTGCTGGATACAATGGACATGGTGAACTTGGTCAAGGTCATAGTGGCCAGTACACAGATATAGGTGTTGGCAGAGGAATTCATACTTCATTCGGACGAATTTTTTCATTTGATGGAATTCGTGACGTTAGAGTAAAAAGAATGATTATAGGTGCAAGAACTCATTTTGTTATATTAGAAGATAATTCATTGTATGGTTGGGGACGAAATAATGTTTATCAACTTGGTTTAAGTGAATTGAATACAATTGATAAAACACATCATCAAGTATATTATCGTCCACAATTAATTGATGTTAATGTAGATGATGTTTTTGTTGGTGTGAATAATACTGCGGTCAAAAAATTAGATGGTAGCATTTATTGTATGGGTCAAAATACTTCCGGATTATTAGCAATGTTCGGTGATGGACGTGCACTTGGATTAGACAGATGGAATCCTGTTGACCAAGAAGTATCATCAACTAGATATGCAAAATTACCAACACCTTGGTTTGATGCAAGTGATAATATAATTGAAATTGCATTTGGTGGCCATCATTCTATTATTAAACAAGTAGATAGAACATCTAACCAAATTCATTATTATTCTGCTGGAAACAACTACTATGGTCAACGTGGTATTGAATTGCACACTCCTGGAGGAAACAAAGATGGAAGTTGGAATGTAGGTTATGATAATGCAAAAGGAGACTATAAGGGATCAGACCGATGGATGAGAATGAGGTCTATAATGTATGCTTAATTTTGTAAATAAGATTATTTATGAACACTATAAAAATATTATCGGAAACTAAATTATGGCATATCCTCATCCAGGAGTAAAAATAATACATTTTGATAAACCACTTGAACATGAACATTCTGCTGGTACGGATATTTGTATAATTCCATGTCCACCTGATTTGTATCCTCCCACAGTTACTCCATCTGTAATCGGTGAACCTGTAGTTACACCAACTCCAACCCAAACACCAACTCCATTTGATACATCAAAGTTACCAGACGTATTTGAGGTATTGGTTCACAATGAAGATCCTATTATTAAAGGTACTTGGAAGCAAGGCGTAACAGAAACTTGTTCAGATGGAAAAACATATACTTTTTATGTAAGTCCTGCTGGATTTCATGGAATCAGATATAATGTTGATTTAGAAATATGGGAATTTAGTGATTCACCAAATTGTCAAAATTGGGGAACAATATACACCAAAAAAGATTTAGCAGGATTTTGGAGTGATTTTGGAGCAGTAGTATTTGAAGTAATTATTGGAGAATTTACTCCAACACCTACACCGACACCTACTCCAACTCCAACGAGTTCAATAGAAACTCCCACACCAACTCAAACTCCCACACAAACTCAAACACCAACTCAAACACAAACTCAAACTCAAACACAAACACAGACACCAACTCAAACTCCCACACCAATTCAAACTCAAACTCCCACACCAACTCAAACTCCCACACAAACTCAAACCCCCACAACAACCCAA
>Ga0213866_10002499_pt1 | contig 12944 bp, 22 predicted proteins | sample PICome_11_FD_160079 | JGI IMG/M metagenome (GOLD analysis project Ga0213866, IMG submission 160079) | Coastal seawater microbial communities near Pivers Island, North Carolina, United States - PICO284 | ecosystem: Environmental > Aquatic > Marine > Coastal | place: USA: North Carolina... | reverse complement strand
CATGAGCGGCATCAGCGCACTCGATAACCGTCGATAGTTGCGGATACCCAACACCAGTAACAATGCGAGTAGTACAAACAGATCCAGGACCAATGCCCACTTTAACCACGTCAGCTCCATTTAGAATCAACTCCTGTGTCTGATCAGCAGTAACCACGTTACCTGCAATGATAATATTATTGACACCACAAAGCTCACGGATAGACTTTACAAACTGGACATATTTCTCCATGTAGCCATTGGGTGTATCGATACAAATAATTGGGAATTTATCTTTGAGTACTTTGACTTTCTCGTAGTCTGATTCTTGCATACCAATAGTTAAGCAAAGACTTTCTTTCATACGAGATTCGTTCATATCAGCATATCTATGAACTTCTAACAAATCTTCATTCGAATATGATTTATTGAGTGCTACAAGCATATCGTCTTCTGCTAAAACCTTGAGCATCTCAAAAGTACCGACGCCATCCATATTAGCTGCGATAATAGGATTGGCGTCGATCTTACGTTTAGAATGAGGAAATGCAAATATTCGAGTGAGCTTTACCTCCTTTCTAGACGTTAATGTTGAACGCTTAGGACGAAGGAGGACGTCCGAGTAGTCTAGTTTGGTATCACTCTCGATGTGCATTTTTACCTCGCAATGTGGTGCCGCCACCAAGATTCGAACTCGGGACCTGATGATTACAAATCAACTGCTCTACCAACTGAGCTATAGCGGCTGTTAGATGTTATGTAAAGTCTAGATCGACGCTTACGGTTTCCAAGAATCCGTCACCGGTAAAATAGGGAACCTGGACGTCATCATACTTATCTTTGATTATTGTGGATGCATCGCCGTTAATCGAGACAACACCAGCATCGTTCCATGTCCAGACCTTGACTTCCCAGTCACCTGTCCAGATGTTTGGTTCATCTGCCTTTACCCAATCCATAACAGCATTGAGAGTTAGTTGCGTATCAATACCCTCATCATCTTCAACAAGGTATCGAATACCTGCCTGTGGTTCTTCAAACCACTCTGCATCACTATAATATGAAATAGAGGGGGTTTCGCTTTCTGTAGTGTCCGCCTTTTCTCCAGCAAAAACTTCCTGGTAGAGAACCCATCCACCAATAACTGCAGTTAGAGTGAGACCAACCGCGCCTAATCCAAGAAATAACATTTCTTTCTCCTATAATAATGGCCTGCGCGGAAGGATTCGAACCCTCGACCCACGGCTTAGAAGGCCGTTGCTCTATCCAGCTGAGCTACGCGCAGATAATAATTTATCGCAGACGGATCGATACGTCTACGTCAACATAATCACCTTCGATATATTGCTCGTTGACAACACTAGAACCATAATGTCCGCTCCATTCATAGAAAATAGTATAATTCTTAACTATTGACTCTGTGCGATTGACGTAACGAGTTGTACAAATCTCTTTGTTTTCATATCCTACGATACGAAGCTGTGGTGCACGGCCTGCTTCAGCTGCAACCGCACCTCCGATGATTGCACCAGCTGCAGCACCTTCGTCTTTATCAGTAATTGCCTTGCCTGCCAGTCCGCCGAATAACGCACCAAAAAGAACTTCTAATCCTGTAGCACCTTGACCTTGTACACGATCATAGACTGGCACTTGAGCCATGTTACAGGTTTCAACCGGAACGTTACGGGTAACTTGAGTCCAGTTTGGTTCAACCTCAGTAATGATTGCTTTTTCAGCAGCGGCAGGGGCAGCACATGCCCCCATTGCTACTAAACTTAGAATTGAAAGGATTTTTTTCATTTAATTTAAAACCTCTGACATAGATGGACATACTCGAGCAGTATAGAATCCACCTGATGCTGCTGCACCTGCGGCCGCGCCAACACCAGCGCCAGTCAATGCCTCTACGCCGCCAACATTGCCATCAGACAGAACGATCATTGCAGCGGTACCGGCCAAAGCGCCAATTACCATATACTGTGGAGTATTTTCGTTGTGATAAACTACACTTGTACAACCATCTAGAGGCTGACTAAGAGTTGCGCAACCTGTAAGGCCAAGCATAGCAATAGAACCAAGAATAGCGAATTTCATATTAAGCTCCTATAATAGAGTAGTAAATGTCTTCCCAGCCATTTACGCGGTTGTGATACGGTAGGTGACGGTTGTGCGGAAGATCAATCAAGAATGAATGTAGTCCCAACTTGTCACCAAGTTCTGCGTTTTTAACTTTATCTTCTACCCAATAACAGCCACTATTACGGTAAGGCTCCAAAGCCTCATCCTTATCAGCACCGGTGTCCAGGCAGACAAGTTCATCGATTACCTCTTCACCAAATAAGTCATGAAGATTCTGTAGTCGAGCCTTGTAAGCATATTTATTCAGCGACAAAGAGGTAATGACACGGAGTACGTATCCACCTTCTTCGTACAACTTACGTACATATTTAACAGCATCGTAATGAGGAGTAAGATGTGCAATAGCAGCAGAGTTATTGAATTCCCGGCAAATCTCTGTGCCTTTTTCTTTATTGATTAAACCATACCGTTTCCATACGGCATAGCCTGTGGGGTCTTGTTCGGTATAGCCACGTTCAGCCATGTACTCTTTGAAGCCAAAGAGCCAGTCAACGAGTACACCGTCACAGTCAGTGAGAATTACTTTTTCATTCAGATTTGTCATTTTCTTCTTTCTTAATAAAGCTACTAAAGTCTAGACCCATCAGTCTTCCCATGGGATTTTTAGTTAGGTATAGATTCCAGAATGTACGGGTAAAGTTATACTTCCAATAATCTTTAAGTCTGGGTGCGTTCATCCTCAATCCTTTCAACAAAAAAGTCTTCAGTCAGCCAACGTAAGTCATTGGTTTCAATTGACCGGAGAAGTACATCACCAAAGGTACCAGGACGTTTTTCAACTACGTTCCAGCGAGTACCGTGCTGCTGAATCCGTTGCTTACCTTTCTTGGTAGCGCCTTTCATGTGGTAAATCATTTCCACCTCCGGCATGCCTGTTTGGAAGCTTGACGCCTCTTGTTGGCTACCACCTTTTTCTGGTAGTAGCCTTTGCGAAGTTGTGCTGCGATAGGGTTACGCATTATCTTATCCCATATTCTTGTAAAGCAATTCGTAGTACCACTCCGGGTCAGCGTCTTTGAGGATGCCAAGTGGAGTGCCACCATCTTTCATCAGTTTTGCATATCGTTCTACGCTAAACAGCTCCATGATCTTCTTCTGTACCCGAGCTTTGGTAAAAGCACCGCGGTACTTGAAGCGCGCGATGAAGAGAGGCTTACGGGTACCTACACGGCCAGGGTGCACGTTTGGACCTTCTTCGTAATGCTCAGCGCCTTCGTAGTCGCCGAGGTAGTTGAGGTAACCGCCGAAGTAATGGAACTGGGTCTTGTCAAAAGCAGTCATGATGTGAACCTTTCGTGTATCAGCTTATATATGTAATATAGTACCTAGGAGCTAAAAAGTACATAGCCTAAATTCATTTTTTTTATATAAATTTGATACTGTATCATATTTGTCACTATACCAAAAGGAACGGAGGAGAGAAGCTTTGGTATACTCCTCTCCCCCCGTAATGATATATGGATTATAAACTGTTTTTCACGGTTTGTACACAGTTAATTGTAGGCTTGATCCTCCATGTCAGATATTGATTTACCTAAGAAATCCCTTTTAAGTCTCAGTTTCCTCACAAGGTCTGAACGACCCATTTTTGCCATCTTGTACTCATAGTGTTCTAATTCGCGGTAGTCTTTTCTGAGTCTCTCGATTTGGGAAATGATCATAGAAAGATTCCTTTAGTGGTTAAGGTTCAAAGATCATAACGATTAGGGGAGGATATTTGGAAACGCCTCCTTCACTACTGCAGAAGAAATACCTTTAAATGGTTTTTTGTCTTTCATCTGCAATATTAACTTGGCATCCTCGGGATGAATTGCTTCGAGAAGGCCGATAAAAATTGTTTCCCTTTTAATTTTGTTAACATCATTGCCTTTAGGCGCAACGAAGTATAACATCTTTTTAAGCTGTTTACCTAATGTACTGGGAATGCTCTGTGGTTCGTTGGGAGTATACGGAGGATCTCCCTCAGGAAGAAGAAACTTTACATTGGGATTATAGGTACCTTGCAAAATAGTCTTGAGTTCAAAAGACTCGTGTTCTTTCAATAATTGAATCTTATCAGCTTTTTTGTTTTTAGCTGATACTTTATTTAAAATTTCGTGCACATACAGATTCACTTTATTCGCCATCATCTTCATCCTTTTTAATATGCCTCGAGTTAATCCTGCACTGGATATACTCGTTATAATAATCGTCTCTCAATATCACATCATGCTCAAACTGAAGCTTTGCCTCATAGTATGAGCACTCGCCTTTGGTCTTACAGAACCTAAGAATTTCCCTGTAATACTTTTTTGCTTCAGGGTCAGGTCCATAGTTGGCAACCTCTTCCTGAAGTAATTTATTAGAACCGTAGTAGGTTCTCCAATCTGATTCTTTAGTGACGTATTTTGCCCTGGACTTACCTTTGACCTTCGTCTTGCGTCTGTTCCAGAAAAGCTTTTTACCAATATATTTCTTGTTTGTATCCAAGTCTTGAATACGATAAACAAATCCAATATATTCCTCCGGAGCCGTTTCTGGCTCATACGGTTTGAATTCATGATACCACATAGTATATACAAAAATAGCTCCAAGTTATTCACCTGGAGCTATTTATCATTTTGCTAATTAGAAATCGATCTCACATGCTCCCCCGGCGCATGCTGCCGCACCGAGCGTGTCCACATCAGTGAACTTCTTTTCAGTTAGCTCACCGATCCAGTCGATTTGTTGATATGATCGTTTGATCTTTTCCCACTTGTGAATTAAATGGGCATCTTTCAAGCAGTACTCTGCTTTCTTAAGATCACCTTCCAGATACTTAGATGCAAATGCCTGGAAGCGACGTACCCAGTCTTTCTTCATGGTGTTCTTGGAGTTTTCAGCCGAGATATCCTCGCCAAATCCTTGAGCAGTACTACAGGCCATCCAAAGGTCTCCAAAGGCCTGCAGGCCATCCACAACGAGACCAGAGGCTAAAACAGCCGCCACGCCATATTTTTCCACCATCTTTTCAGCGTCGATGACTTCAGTATTCGGCGCTTGATTAAAATCCTTGTCGCCAGAAGTAGACAAGAAAGAAATACCAGCAAAGTTATTCCTATTGCTATAAACATATTCAGCAACATCATCCCAGTCCTCCACTAGAATTGTATTTGATACATTATGAGATACAGTTGGATCAGCACACAGTTCTTTGTTTTTACCTGGATTTACCCAGTGCTTCTGTGCCTTAGCTACCAGATCAAGATGCTTAGTGCCAATCAGATCATCTTTTAAGATTGATCCTTGCTTAGGTGTAATAGGGAATGAAACGACCCAGTCACTACCAGATGCAGACCATACAGACTCTTCAACCATGTCTGGGTTTGTCTTGGCAATCAGCTGAGAAATTTCAGACTCTTTGTTTAATTGGATATTTCTGATATACCTCTCAGAGTGTTCAGCGTGGATTCCACTTGCTGTCCCCAAGAGTACAGAAGCATTGCCAGAAGGCTTAACGCAAGTAGTCCGAGCAGCAGGATTAATCCCGAGAAGATTAGCAACTCGAGCATTAGTCTCTTTAACAATCTTGGCACCTTTTTCCAAGATCTTTTCATTGAATAAAACATCGGGGTTATTCATCCATCCAGTTATAGACACACCAAGCAGAGCCTCACGGTCAAAGATTCTCTTGGATGTATCAGATAAGAATTTGAAGTCAGTATAGCCGGCTTGCAATGTACCAAGGATCGATGCGGCCTCACATGCCTTGTAGAATGATTCCTCATCCACACACTGACCACCATTGATTTCGGTCAGGTTACATCCTTGCCAACCAGATTCACCGTCGATCTGTGGGAACATACCGATTTCAACACATGGATTGGTTGTATGTTCTGTGGATTCTACAAACACAAAGCCAGGTTCACCAAACTGCTTGATGCTGTCCATGATCGCCATGAAGTCTTCCTTCTTGGTTTCTTTACGGACGATCACTGCAGAGTTATTGGAACGTGCACGCTGTGGGTTATCTACAAACCAGTTACCAGTCTTGGCATTCATCATTTCTGTGTCAGTTGGTGAGAACAGACAGATAGTTGCAGAACGCCGCACACCGCCGCTCAGAACCGCGTCAGCGCAATGCATCGCAATATCGTAGACATGGATTGGCCGCAAAGAAACTGGACCTGTTTTTCCCATTACCAGACCTTGAATCAGGTACTCAATACGATCCAGGGCCATACGCAGACCATCAGGGCCAGGAGCTTTAAATCCACCAGAGATCTTTGCACCCTTTGGTCGAATGTTTGTCAGATCAAAGAATACACGACGGCCTTCAAATTCAGGATGTGTACCGCCACCTACAAAATAGGATGACATTAATACGTCCAGTGCAGACGCCCAGCCTTCAATAGAATCCTCTACGACATATCCTTTAGCTTGCTTTTTACGATCGATTACCTGTGGAAGCTTGTCAATGTGATGTGTCTGTACAGAGAAACCAGCACCTGCGCCACAAAGAAGAATATAGAAGTACTCACCAAAGAAAGAGGCACGATCAGCATATGAAGAGGTACAGTTATACATTTTCATTTGGTGCTTGAGTAACTGATCACCACCAAACTGCAGAGCGCGTTGTGCACCAAGTACACGTTTTTCTTTATAGGCATTAGAAGCAGTGGCCATTTCGTTAGCCAGCTCTGTAGTCATTTTATCTTCATAGTAGTCCTTATGCATAGCCATAACACGATCGACAGATTCATCCCAACTCTCATAACGGTTTTCATCATCAATGTATCGGGAATAAGATTCGTAGAATTTTGTTTGAGACAAAAAGTCTCTCATGTCTAGACTATTAGTCATAGAACGCACCTCTTGTGTTTGAATTTTTGGAATTAGGTATTATATATCAGATCACGAATTTTGTAAACAGTTACTTGAGTTTTTCTACTGCTCGCGATCCAAACCAGAACGAAATAATTGCTGCGAAGATAGATTGAGACTGTGGGTCCCAGATAACATCAGATATCTCGGCCATATTCTGGCCAGCCTTCATCGCTTCCATTACTAGTACGGTTTTATAGAATAAGAAAAAGCCAAAGAAACAGTACGTAATAATAGGACGTACACCTTTCTTTAAACCTGCAAAAAATCCAGTTTCTTTGGAAATTGCAATGTCATGCTCGATCAAGCGCTTGTGCTCTTCATGATGCGCCATGTCCTGCAGATGACTGAACTCAGCGTCCTGCATCTGCATCTTGATCTCAGCATTCATTTTCATTTTGGCCAGTTCGTGCTTTTGCTCCCGGCCTTTATTGATCGTATCTAGGATCTTAGGTGCAAAAGACGTTCCAAACCCAAGGACGGATCCCAGGAGTGCGAACATTTAATATTCCTTTTTACGCCTCACGAAAGCTTTGAACTTCATAGGTGTAGGAATAATCGCAATGTCCGCAGTCGTGGTTGCTTCTTCATCTTTTTTCTTTTTCTTCTTAGGTTCGATCTCTTTTAAGATTCTTTTCTTGTCAAGTGAATTGACCTTCATCTCAGTAAGGACTTTCTCAACATCGACATCATAGTGTTCTCTTAAAAGAGCCAAACCAGCAATATAAGAAGCGATTCTAGTCTTACCTCCAGGAGCAACTTCAATCAGCCTCTTTAAGTTGAATACTAATCTATGAAACAAGTTAAAAGCAGCTCGTTCCTCAGATGTTTCAATCTTTTTATCTTTAATTCTCTTACCGGATTCGTCAATGATCCCAAGCTTAAAGGCCTCGGTCTTACTAAAAGGGGTGACCAAGAGCTTTAAGAATCTGTAGGTATATATGGTATCTGTAATAATTGAAACAGACATTAGATTTTTCTTAACGCTCCTACGACGGTTGGATCCATATTAATTCCGGTTAAATCATCTGGCAAAATGTAATTTAGTTTTACCAGAAATGGCTTTATTACTGACCAGTATTTATATTCTAGCTTTAAGGCCATGAGTTTAATACCAATGGGAATAGTGAATACATTACAAAACACAATAATATGATTCATCAAAAGTCTATCAGATAAATCCCCAGTATCGTGATACCGATTAATAAGTCTTTTAATATACTTGATACGATTCAAGTCTTCATAAAATTCATCAGTGTTCGAGCACTGGGGATTGCTATAATGTTTGGCAGCGACGATAATATAGTTTTCTTCAGTTACGTCGACATATTCACTTGTTATTTCCATTTAGATTTGTGACTCAAGATCCCTAATCATTGCGGATTTTGTCATGGAAGTGTCCAATTCAATTCCATGTTCTAAAGCTGCATGATCAGCTAAGTCTGCTTTAGTCATCACAGAGTAATCTACTGGATCAGCCTCAGTGAGCATTTCAGCTTCAGCTCCTACTTCTGGAGTAGGATCTGCTTCAATGATAGGCTCTGGAGCAGGCGCTGGAGCTGGAGCTGGAGCAGATCTTTGCATATTATGATAGTTAAAATACTCAACGATCTGTCTTTCACTATGCTTACGGGATACTAAAATTTCTCCTGTGCGAGGATCTTCCCAACCGCGTAATGTTGGTACTGCATCTTGTCTTTTTGCTGGTGGCTTTAACATAGTATTAATCCTTAATTATTCGTTTTCATTTGCTGTAAAGCTTTGGTGATACCATCAATAATGTCTGCTTTGATAGGATTCACAAAAGAAGTATCACCTGCGCGCTGATCACCAAGTCTTCCTGGAGTTTGCTTGAGGGCATCTTCAATGCTCTGCTTATTCTGAGCAGTGACCTTTTCGACATCTAAGCCTACTTCAGTCTTATGCATATCTACAAATTCTTTTTCCAATGGTGTACGACCTACTTGCTTCTTAAAAGAATCAGAGGTGGTATCATCTGGACCGTGCTGTGCAGTAGCACCTGGAGCTTTTGCTTCCATCAGATCATCGTGATTCTTCATTGCATAATTGTTTGCATCTTCTTCGTCTTTGAACTTGGCAACGACTTTACCAGACTTATTATAAACGCAGTACATCTCCATCTCGTCGTTGTACTTAACGTGATCCTTTGGATCCATATCTGCTGCTTCTTTTACTGGCTGCTCGCACTGGCATTCGCCATCTGCTCCACACTCAGAGCAGGATTCTTCATCAATAGCTTTAGCAACATCTTTTTTCATAGTGACCTTATAGGATTTGTCACCAAACTTAAAAGAGCCTTTGCCTGCCTTTTTAGCAGCTGCTGCAGCACCCATAAAGTCTGCTACATCTTCATCTGCAATCCCTTCTGGCACCCAGGCTTCACGTTTAACCTTCTTGGCGCCATACATTTCCATAATGGCTGTTCTCATTGACATTTGTTTTTCCTTACTTGTTAAACAGGTAGGTGATTACGGTGCCAAAACCACCCACCACGCCTGTAATAATTATCCAACTGATTCTATTTATAATATTTACTGTTATCTGGTTCTTTTGAACCACTTTTTCCATCTGGCCTACTTTATCATATAGTTCGTAAATATCTTTTCTTAGGATCTTATGATCTTCTTCTTGATTAATCAGTTTCTCTTCAACTCTTGCCATTTGCACGAGAACTTCAGAGAGCTTATCAATTTTCGATTCAATGCGATCCATGCGCTCTGCGTTAGTTGCCATTAGTTGTCTACCTTTGCTCCTGATCTCCACTGATAGCATGACCAATACCGAGCCTTCCACTTAGGACCTGGGTTATCACAGTTATGTCTAGCACGGAAACTCTTGCGGCGATTAGGATCATCTCTTTTGATCTCCATGTTTGGATCACCGAAGCCAAGTTTAATTACGTTACCTTTTTCATTCTTAACGTAGACATAGAATTTTTTCTTTCCGTCATTAGAACGGAAAGGATCGTTAAGCTTTACCTTACGACCCTGGTATTCTGCCTGTTCCACAATAGGTGGCTCATCTATATAGCAACCAAACGTTTTCATTTCTGCTGCGATGCCTTATATCCTTGACGTACTCTTTTCTCAGCTTCTTTACGGCGCTGAGCGATACGATCCATTGCTGTTTTTCTAGCCTGATCTCTCTGTTTAATCTTATCATTAACCGGGCTTTTCTTAGGGCCAAAACGATCTCTGACACCCTGAGCAATACGTTTTACTGCTCCAACCACTTCATCAACCTTCTTTTCGTCATCTTCTTCATCTTCGCTTGCTATGTAGTTATAAGCCGAAGTCATATAGTCAGAGGCTTTAGTAATCTTGGACTGTACCCATTCTGGCATATTCTCTTCGTCATCCAAAAGATCCATCATCTCCTCAGCGTTACGAATGATGGTCTTGAGCTGAGTCTTGGCCATTTCGCCTTCATTATCATACTCGTTAGGATCTTTGGCTTCATTCATGCGCTTGAGATATGCAGCAACAGATGGATGCTTGGATAATCCTTTAGCGATTCTTTCGATCTTACGTACAGCAGCACTGTAGTTCCCTTGCTTGTAGCGAGGATCAGCTGCAATACCCATTGCCATCTTTACTTCTTTTCCTGTATAAGCTTCTTCTACAGTCTCTTCTTTTGTTAAAGTTCCCAATGGAACTTGACGCGATAAAGTTCCCACCAGCTTTTTCTTGTTTCTGCTAGATTGAAACTTCTTATTAGCGTAACGACCAAACTTCACTGCTTGATCGAATTTTTTATCGCCAGTTTTCTTATCGCCTGCATCATCAGCGTCTTTAGACTGACCCATTGCCTTTTGATAAGATCTCATGGCTTTCTTATAAGAAACTTCATCTACTTTATCGGGCAGGCCTTTATGCTTTGTCTTAGCAAAGTCTTCTAACTCTTTCTCAGACATACCTTTTGCCAGGTCCTTGACAGCGTCGGATACCTTATCACCGGACACCTCTCCTCGCTTATATGCCAAAGCAAGACCCATGAGTTTCTGCTGTTGTTTAGATACAGCTTTTTCTTGTAATTCCTTAAATTTCATTATCGGCTCCCAAACTCGTGACCTGCTACGCGTTTCATTTGATTTGTAAATTCTTTATATGAAGGCTTTGCTTTGTAAAGCTTAATAGAAATCTCAGGGCGGTCTTTACCTTTGATTCTCCACTTATAACCTTTTTCTTTATGTTCAGGCTTGGTAGTCTTTACGACTCTACGCTTGTATCCAGCTTCCCAAGATTCAGACTTGCCTGGACCTTCATCCATTTGACCTGGAGTCTTCTTTTTAGTATGCTTAGCGTACTTATCAGTACCAATCTCGTAGTACTCTTTAAACCGCTGCATTATCCACGTACCTTTGCAGCTAAGTCTTTGTCTGCCTTGCCCCACGTACCAGAAGACTTGGTTACAAACGAATTGACCCGAGCCATTCCCCATTGTTGAGGAGTGGTCCCGGGTCTATGTCCTGTCTTCCATGCAGCTACACCACGATTATAAACCTGACGTAAAACACCTAACGGCATTCCGCTTTTCTCAGCTTTTTTCTTTAATCCTGCAGTTGCGTCTTCATTGAGATATGATTTAAAGGTAAGCATGAGCTTCTCCATACATCTGCTTAAATTTTAATGTGTGTTTGGATGGCTTAGTTTTAGCAGACTTATCTCCAGGCGCAGGCTTGTATGCCTTGGGATCATCGTCAGCCATCTTAGCTTGTTTTTTAAACTGTGCGTCTCTTTTAACTTTAGTAGACTTGGAAAGACCTTTATGGTATGCAGCAGGCTGAGAACCTTTACGATCCTTGATATCAGGGTCTTGTGCTTCTGGTACACAATTAGGAACTTGTTTACCATTTTTGGTTTTCATTCCTACTTGTTTATAACCACTCCAGCATGCTTCCTCTACTGCGTCTAACCATACACGCTTTTTATTACCATCAAACTCTACAATCAGATAGTTTGAACCGCGGTGCTGTACGGTACCAACTTCTTCTGATTCCTTTAACCGAACCGAACTGCCAACAGCGAATAGTTCGCCGCTGACGTAGCTCTCACGTGTTTCGGAAACTGGCGCCAGCATAACATGTTGAGCAAATGATTTATTTTCATTGAGATTCATTCCTTTTCGAACTGCATTAAACAGATCTTTTGCTAAGGAGTCATTTGCACCTTTAGGAAGACCCATAGAAAATTTACGGAAATCATTGTTTTTGGCATTCTCACGTTGCTTCGAAGCAGACATTCCTGATACATCATCCGAATCAGGGTCACGATCGCCGGCAGATACAACCTTAATTGTTTCGAAATCGTATTTGCCATGCCGTGCGTCGACACCATTATACTTTTTAAGTAACGAATCAAATTCTTTAATTCTATCGGAACCAACAACCATCACCAGGTTCTTGTATCCTTTTTGGCTCATATGTACTGCTGCCATAAGAACGTTTTTGATGCTCTTATTGAGCATAATATTACGCGCATGCTTAGGAAACATCTTGCGCATAAACTTTACTTTAGTTTGATAATCCAAAGGATTCTTTTTAGGATCAGCAGATTGTGAAGCAAAGATAAAATAGTCTTTGCCTCTTGCAGTAGATGCAAGCTTATCCAGTAACTTTTCATGACCAGTCGTCGGTGGATTAAATCGTCCAAAGACAAGATAACCTACGGAGGACTGTTCTTCTAGATATCGCTTAAATCCATTAATCATAATTTATCCACGCCTTCTTTGCACGTCTAATTTACGCTTACTAGGCAGCAATCTTTTTGAGATAAATCCTGTAACGTTTTTGGCTCTGTCTAATCTTTTCTCAACTCGTGCTTTTTGAGAAATGGACATGTCTTTTTTAGTTTGACCGCCATAATATCTTTTAGTTAAAATATCTCTAGCAGTTCTACGACCTCGTCTTTTTAATCTGTCAAGAGTGGCAGGACGTCGTAATGCAATTTTTCTCTGTCTTT
>Ga0213866_10002498_pt1 | contig 12946 bp, 4 predicted proteins | sample PICome_11_FD_160079 | JGI IMG/M metagenome (GOLD analysis project Ga0213866, IMG submission 160079) | Coastal seawater microbial communities near Pivers Island, North Carolina, United States - PICO284 | ecosystem: Environmental > Aquatic > Marine > Coastal | place: USA: North Carolina... | reverse complement strand
TCTAAAAAAGTCGAGACCTTCATACGTATCGAATGTCCGATAGATGCTCATCTATGTTTAATGTGTTCTAGATCTGTCTTCTTTTTCTTGAGTACGTGTAAAAAGCTCGCCCGGTAGAAATAAAAAAAAACACGCCCCTCGGGCCCGCGCGTCTCTCCTTTGCAACCGGAAAGAAGCCGCGCTCGCGCTCGAGCGACTCCGCCTTTTAGACGCGCGTTCGAAGCGACCAAACATGGCTGCCGAACAGGTGCGTGCGCGACGACGACTTTCGACGACGAGGACGACGACGACTTTCGACGACGACTTTCGACGACCGCGATGGCGCGGGAAGGAGAGACGCCGGGAGGAATGAGGTGAGAGGAAGCTCGCGAGCTCCTCGGAGGGTCTGGATGGGCGATGGGAAACGCGGAAACCTAACCTGTGTAATCTTTCACCGCGCGCAGCACGAGAAGGCGTACCAAAAGCAACTCGGCGTGAACCAAGGGTATGTTAATTAACATTTTTTATCTCTCGCGCGTGTTCGCGAGACGGCGGCGGCGCGACGGCGCCCGCGTGGTTTGAAAAGTCTTGAGAGATCGCGTTCGCGGGCGAGAGCCGCCGAGACTGACTTTGGAATCTCTTTGTCCGTGACACAGTTTCGCCGCGTCTGCGAAGAAGAAGGCTGGCAAGGGTGGTAACCGTTACTACAAGAATGTTGGTCTCGGTTTCAAGACTCCTCGCGAGGCTATTGAAGGTGCGTGCGCGAGAAGACCCCGAAGTGGACCACGTCGTGTTTCTAGGGCTTTGGCCACCCAGCGCGAACGCGTGGGAGGCTTTATGTCCCGTCCGCAACCCGCGTGCGGTTGATTGGAGGGCAAAAAGGGAACGAGTGGCGAGGACACAAGACTGACGAATGTTTTCTTACCGTACCCAGGCACCTACATCGACAAGAAGTGCCCGTTCACCGGCAACGTTTCGATTCGTGGCCGCATCTTGACCGGTGTCGTCAAGTCTACCAAGATGAACCGCACCATCGTCATGCGCATGGACTACTTGCACTTTATCAAGAAGTACCAGCGTTACGAAAAGCGTCACACCAACATCTCTGCCCACCTTTCCCCGTGCTTCCGCTGCAACGAAGGCGACAAGGTTGTCGTCGGCCAGTGCCGACCGCTGTCCAAGACTGTCCGCTTCAACACCCTGAAGGTGATCCCGAGCGGCTCCAAGGCTGGCAAGGCGTTCGTGGCCCACTAAACCGTGGCGTTGTTTAGGGACGGTCTATACGTTGCGTTTTAGAAAGCGCTTGTGTGGCCTGCTTTAATATAGCTCATCTTACAACAAATTCCTGCACTACCTATTCATTCGCCTACATCTCGATGCATGCTATGCCCTTCTCCACATTCATCTCACCCATTCGAACTTTTCCTATGCCGTCGTGTCCCCAATTCTTCCACGAGTTGACCATCAACCAATAATGCTCACCCTCATCCGTTTTACCCCATCCTATCAGCTTGGTCGCGTGTTGTCCAAGTGGATCATCAGCGCCGTCTGGAACCTTGTACACGCCGTGTTTGTACGAGTAGAAGTCCTCGTAAACGGGTCCAAAGGTGACGGCAACTGAGCCGTGCTTGTAAATCTCTTGCGCGATGCAGACGATATCATCATCGGGGCATGTGTACGGCGCCGATCTAGGGTAAACAAGCTGCATGGGTGAGCCGTCAGCGCACCTTGATGGGCACGACTGGGGCACGATTCCAGGCTCCATACACGGATGATTGCACGGCTCAAACTCGTACGGTAAACAGGAGGAAGAATCGAGCATCCCACCGTGAGGTAAACCCTTTATTAATGCGATTTCCATGGTATCCAGCACATCACCACCAGAGCATCCGTCCCCGCTGTCGTAGCAAGACAGAGCAAACTGTGGACTCAGTTCTTCGGCAGCGGCACCATTTGTAGCAACGCATAGGCGATCATTCATAACTTCCGTCGCGGCGACGGCCCAGCAGGAACCGCATTTTCCTTGATCGCGAGTCGTTCCTATCAGTCTCGCACACTTTGGAAACTCGTCTCGAGAGTCAAACTTCTCAGGGAGCCCATGTGACGCAGCATGCAACGCAAAGCGAGAGCCCAAATGCGGTGTACGCTTGCTACCGTGGAATCCCTGGTTTGACGCAAAGCGCGAGTAAGCGATATTACGATTTTCATTCTTCGAAGGTCGAACCCCGATGATTCCATTCGTTTCTGACTTGGATAATGACGCCGGCGACGCCGGCGAGCCTCGCTCGTTCATGTGACGAGTCAAGTAACGAATCTCATTGGTATCAGACATATCCCAGTGTGGATACTTGCGCAACAGTGGAAATATATCTGCCACAAACACGCCCAACTTTTTTGCCTGAACAATGTCTGATTCTGGCGCAGTCTCAAAGCCCAAACCGGCTGTGGACCAGTGCGGAACGAGTGAAACAAAGCCACGGGGCTCGTCCACCATGCTATTCACCACAGAATCGTACGCTCCCAAGAAGCCAGTGCTGTCCTCGAAACCGTCTGTTTTGATTGTCTTGGCCTTCGACACCAAATTTTCGTACGTGTCCTCATCCAAAGTTGCCAAACCTTCACGAACTCGTCTCAAGTCGCCACACGCCTTTTCATCGCGCATCGCCGAACAAAAATCTTCGAACACAGCCGAAGCGGACAGCTGAGCGCTGATATCCTCATCTTTCGCGCGCACTTGATTCATGAAAAAATCTCTCGTGGACCTCGGCAAGGCATCAACCGGAAAGCACCAACTTCGAAGCAACCCAAACGCGCACCCAGCCAGAGCCACGCAGGACGCACCGTACGTCGACGTTCGGCTCCACCCCGTCCCGAGTCGCCGACTTCCCCATCCATCCCGCTCCATCGCGCGTCCATCTGTATATTTACCCTTCTCCACGTCCTCCCGGGTGCCGTACGCTCCTTTCGATCCCAACCTCGACGTCGCTCTTCTCTCCCGCGGGAGAACGTCATGGTGTTGAGCGCTCGAGCTCGCTTCACCCCCGCGTCGCGTCCGTCCCTCGCTCTTCCGCGCACCGATGTCGGCACCACCGACCAAAGGTGTTCGCTCCACCGCGCGTTCGCCGCCGAACCGTCCCATTTTTCGACGACGACGACGACGATGTCCACCCAGCGACGTCGTCTCACGTCTGGAACGGACTCTCTCCGCTCGGCGTTTCCCCCAAAAAAGTTTTGTTTTCAAAAACACGGTTCGTGACTCGTCGTTTTCGATTGAGTGCCCCTCTGCAAAATTTGAGCTTCACAACACACGACGACGGCAGACGGCAAGCGTCAGACGCCGACGGACAGACGCGTGGACGGCGGTGAAGCGACTCGGAAACTCGCGGCAAAGTTTTGAAGAAGACCCGCGGTGGTGACTGCCGGTGTACCAGTGGGCGAAGATGGAGATCGATGGCGTCCTCTTGACATCGATGAGCACGAAGGAATTGAGCGCGCACGCTCGAGCTCGTGGGATCCCGCCGTTGCAGTCGCGCGCGGCGTTTTTGAACGCGTTGGCGGACGCGTTGGCGAATGAAGAAGAGAATGTCGGAGATGTGCATAACGTTGAAACGATGGTGACGACGAAGACGACGACGAGGGTGACGTATGCAGCCAGAGGAGTGGGTGTTAAAGAGGGAGGCGCGAAGATCGGAGGCCAAGTGAACGTGGACGTCGAAGACGACGTGGCGGAAGCCGTGGATGCGGACGAAGAGAACTATATGGATAGAGATGATATGGACGATGGGGACGCAGAGTCGTATTTCGTTGGAAGCGCGGCTTTTGTTTGGGAAGACGAAGTGTACACGTACGGCGGTTTGGCGCACGAGGGCGAGTTCGTGACAAACATCTATCGCTGGAGCGGTAGAGGCGCGTGCTACGAGGTTCCAGCCACCGCCACTGATCCAGAGGTTGGGCTACCGCCCGGTCGATACGGTCATACCGCGGTTGTACACGGGGATTTGTTGTACGTTTTTGGTGGTCAAGGCCAGTTTGGCTGTCTCAACGACCTCTGGGTCTTTGACTTTGTCGCGTGCTCGTGGACGCTTGTCGACGTGCTCGGGGACCCTCCACCGACGCGTACTGGTCATTGTATGTGTATCTCTGATAACGTTCTTTTCGTCTTCGGCGGGAAGGATGTACAACCTGGTCAAGACGTGGTCATCTACAACGACTTATATGGTTTCGATCTTGCAGACTCAGAGTGGCTCACCATCGACACTCAATGGAAACACCCAGTCGGGGGCGAAGGGTGCGCTATGGCTGCCCGAAATTCGGTGTTGTATATTTTGAGTCCGAGCGAAACGTCGATCGAGATGGTGTTGTGGGTGCTACAACTTTCTGCACAAGGAACGCCGCGTTGGACGATGGTTGCGAGGGCAGGACAAGTCCCTAGCCCGCGCACATCGTACCTATCGTGCGTCCTCGGTTCGAACTGGATCATCCACGGTGGTCGCGTTTTACTTCAGGATCAAGTACTCGGTGACACGTACGTGTTCCACTTTCCTACCGGTGAATGGGCGAGGTTGAATCCTGACTCTGACACGGATCCTCGCTTCAGCCACGCCGGCGCATGCGTCGATGGAGCCCTCGTTATCCTCCACGGCTCTCGTGATCCCTCCATTCGTAGCACACCTGAAGAAAGTGGAGTGTGTATCGCTATTAATTTAGAGGCTTACATGCCGTTCCCAATGGGTGAGAGCGGTCGAGATTTGGATGGAAAAAAATCGTACATTGACAAACCTTCTGCGGAAGAGGAAGCAGCAGAAGAAGAGGGGAATATCGAGGGTGATGCCATCACTGAGATCGTCGAGTCCAATCTTGAGGCTAAAATTCTGTCACAGCTCAATGAGAGAGGGATCTACGGCATGAAAGGTGGGTTGATGGGCGGATCACTGCACGTCCCGATAAAGGGCTCTCACGATCCTGGAGACATGCACTTCATCGTGGACAACGTCAAGATATATGCCCACACAGATGTCATCCGTAGCGGTTCAAAATATCTGAGCGAACTGTTAGACACATCACCAATTACCGCGGCGATGAACAGGACTCCGGATGTTGTCAGGCTTTCAAAACACTATCACAGGTGGCTTGGAATGCCCCTCTCACTCATTCTACGAGTGCTGTACTACATGTCTGTCTTAGTCTTGTTCACGGTGCGCAAAGTATTATCGCCCGAGGAAGACGCGATCAAGTCGATTGTCTTGCAAGATACTCGAGTCCCTGTTCTATTGGCGGCTCTTCGTTGGATATATGAGATTCCAGTGCATCCCAGCCCAGACATGCTGTCAGAGCTCTACGAGTTGGCAAAACGTCTCAAGATTGACGGCTTGCCAAGTTACTGCGTCGACCGTCTGAAGAGGGAAGTGAACGTAGAACTTGTGGCTTCAACTGCAAAGGTGGCTTATCTATCTCACAACGCACTCCTCTGGAAGGCTGCGGTGCGTGTGGGCCAGCAACACTGGAAAGAAGTGAGCCATACCGCAGGCTTCCTTGCACTTACCCGCGATGCGCCGCACATCGCTCAAGATTTTTCTCTCTCGATCCACGAGAGTGTCGTCTTACCCGGACGTAAAAGTTTTATCTAATAATCTGCTAGTGATGAATAACAATCTTGTAAACTACTTAGTACTTATACTCTATCAAAATTTATTAACGCGCCTTCACAGTGTGTGTCGATCAGAACGTAACGTGCCAAGGGCGAGCTCAGAAATCCTCATCCATCGTGCACTAAATGACAGAGGACCATCCTGCTTGCATTATCAATTCTATCGAACGAGCAGAGAGGCTTGGATCAACAAAAACTCTTAACGTGCCGTCTGCCGTGCAAACAATCATGTTGGTGTTCTCAGATGTCAGAAGGACACTTGAAACACTGGATTCAGCCTCGAAATCCCATTTCTTGCGTAGTATCAGCTGTGGCAAATCGAACACAACTACTGAACTTTTGCCGGCTTGAGCAGTCGTCCCTGCGACGAGACTGTATCCATCTTTTGAAATCAACATGGTACTCAGCGCGGGACAGACATCCTGAAGCACAGCCGTTGACAAGACGTTTCCATTCAATGATAAAACGGTCATTGCATGACTTTGCTCAGACCACACGACAACAAAACCTTCGTCCGAAACAGAACAAAGAGAACCGCTGAGTTTTGGTATGTGCGCGATGACATCACGAGTCATGATGGAATAAAAGGTTGCTCCCCCGAAAGGACTGACAGCGACTAGTAAATCTAAGTTTGTGCTGAGTGCTATGGCCGCGGTAGCATCGCCGTGTCCCTTTAACACGCAAACGGGACCGCTCAGAGACATCTTCAGCGCTGGCGTGACATCATCCTGTCCCACATCAATCACATTTGCAACAGTCGTTCCATCATTGAAAATAGAGTTGGCGTCGACCTGGATTATCGGTGCGATTGTTTCTCTTAGATTTTCTCCGATTGTTACCTTTTCTGTCGGAAGTTTCACCGTCCAGATTCCTATTGTCCCATCAGCGGAGCCAGTTGCGAGGACTCTACCGTCTGTTGATGCAGCTAAGGTTGATATTGGCCCCCGATGACCAACTTTGACACTCTCCACAACACCTTTCTCCATATTGAAGATTTGTAGAGAGTTGTCTGCGTATCCACCGATGACGAGGTGTCGACCTCCAGGTAATGTTGCGCATGGCAACGGCGAGCCCTCACGTGCCAGTCTGGGATCAAGCTTTCCTATTGCTTTTACGCACTCTGGAGTTTCACTCAAACCAGTGCGTCGACGAATCGAACCCATGAATGAACCTAGCGTCGTTTGTTCTTTCGCTGGCTCAAATGTAAACGGCATTCCAGAGTTTCCAGGTACGTTTGGTAGGAATTGATGAATTTTGATATCCAACGCTGGTGAAGCAACGACAAGTTGCCCAGTTGATGTCATACCCATGAAGCTTGTACGATTCTCACCGTAAGAGGGTGTGGCAAGTTTGTACTCTCGTACATTTTCTCCGTTATCAAAGAGTAAATGCGAGCCAGTAACTGAATCCACCATGCGTTGACGAGTCGGATGAGGTATTGTGAGTAGCTGCGATGGCGTCTGGCCAAAGCATGCAATCTGATCTTCTGTCGCCTTCAGCAAGAGAGGATCTTGGATTGACTCCACGTCGACTGCGCCTTCGTACGTCATATAATAGAACACATTGCAAGCTGATTCTGCGGCTTTGCCTTTTTGCTTGTACCCGAAAATCAGATCGATCCAATGATGAAGGTTTCTACTAACGAATTCACTTTCAAGCGCCGCACGTTGCTTGGCTACAAAATCCTCAGGAGAATCGGCCCAGGGCGGCAGTATGACTCCATCGACTTTTTCATCATTTTGAGTGACACCAAAATTGATGTTATTGACGTTCTTGAACATCTCGGGCATGTAAAAAAATTCTGGAACCAATTCCTTGACATCACTCATGTCACTGTAGCAACTGCGCCATGTCGACGCAACGCTATGGAAAAGTCTGTCAGCGTGATCAAATTTGCCCCCTTGCAGTTCGTAAGCAAGCGTCGTGAATGGATCAACGCGGAGCAGGTAGAACAACACTGTACCAGAGGAACTGTAGTGACTACCGTAGTGAAACTTTGGGATTTCAGGGTCGTCAAAAAATTCGTATCGTTCCTTGATCCGTTCCAAACGAGCAGGATTCAGGGCACCAACTGGCTTACGTAGATCTCGATACACCTTTGGGTCGTTGAGATCCAACACGTCAGATGTATAATCTGAGATGACCCAAGGGAAGACTGGGTATTGAGTTATATCCTGGTACGTTCGCCCTGCGAGAGTGTTCAATGCCATGAGATAGTCAAAGTTTGATATTTCTCGACGAATCCATCTTGACGTAATGTCACTTTTCCGCAATAAAGCCTCTGGTTTGCTCGTCTCGAGATAGAGCGGAACGAAGTTCGTCGGTTTAATCTTGATTAGGACCCGAAATACTTGCCGTCTTTCTGAAGCAGTTCCAAAATCGATGAAATGAGTCGAACGATCCAACATAAAAAACTCTAACGCGCTTCTGCGTAGGAGGTACCTTCTGCTTTGAACCTGATGAAGACTAGCTAATGGCCACGTCCAAGTATGAGATCCATCAGCCGTCGAGAAGGTGATTTCTTCCTCAGAAATGATGAAATTTCCGCTGTGAATTTCCAATGGAGTAACCATCGTCGCTGAGCACTCGTACAGTGTACTTTTTGATCCGCTGCGGTTTGCAGCCATCGCAAGCGCCGCAGTGGCCGCCATGACTTCTTTCATTTCTTCCGCGTTCATCGACTTTTGTGGACTAAGGGGCAAGTCATCTTCGTCGTCTGAGGTGTCTTGAGTGTGACGTACGGGGAGTTTTATCTCCATCGCGGTCGCATCAAGAGGCTTTGCGTGAGCTAACCTGGTTTCAGTAGCGACTCTTCTGCTCTTCGTGACTCGCGACAAACGATATCTCCTCCTTCGTCCGCTCTCGACTGAATCTACTCCTAGACGAATCGCATCGTTTTCATCACGTATTTTTCCCATCAAAGAATCGTGAGCTTGCAGATCCCGAGCGAAGAGTTTCCATGCTGCGTCGGTGGCATTCAGCCGACTGCCTTCTGCTGCGATACACAGCGTTCTGCGTGAGACTTCCTTTGACAGGGCAGCGAGCCATTTCGATGACATCGCGATGTGAACATATTCTCCTTCCCATATTTTCACAAACTGTGCAAAGGTGTCCGTACGCGTACGCTGAACAGCGAGCTGTGCTTGCAACCTGGAGTCTTTCGATTTAGGGCCTCTCGCTACTATCACACTATTGCGAACCTCACAGACTGGTGTCGACGTGGCGATGCACATCAACGACTCTTCGATCACGGGAGTAGTCAGGAGCTTAACCCATGAGCCCGTGCATAATTTGGAGATCGCTGTGTCCATGGTACTCGATGCGAGAGAGCGGAGAGTGTTTGAGGAAATTTGTTCCTCTGTATTCTCTGCAATGGCGTCGCGCCACCTGGCAGCTGTAGCAATAAGATACGTTGTCAACGCCCTGATGTACAATGAATTCCGTCTTTTCATGGCGTTATGACGCCAAACTTCATCGAGAAGTAATGCTATTACCCCGGGGGCAAGATGTGCAGATTGTCGAGCCGATGGTGCCTGCAACAACGGGGTCAGCAAGTTATGGAGAACAGAGAGCTTCTTTCCCAACACACTTGACTGTGAAGTTCCCCATAGCAATTTCGATTCAAACGCTATTGCATCCGATATCGATGAGTTTCCAGATGTAAGTGATCCCAAAGTATTCACAATGTGCGCTGGCATCAGTGGAAGCTCGTCGTCTATAATCTCATCTACCGACTGCTTTTCTTCACGGAAGTTTGCCAATGTGAGCCGAAGAAGCAAATGAACCAACTCGTCGTCCTTTAAAATGGCAGGATAAGAGTCAGCATTTGCACAAGTACTTCCAACAAGTGATGCGATGATTTGTTGCGTTGCGGCCAAGAGCTCAACCACGCGATCATCACTCTTACTCGTAATCGAAGGAGTCTGAACAGTGAGTCCATCTATGAGTCGGCGGCGATTTTCCCATCCATGAATAGTGTCCGTGGAGTAGTTACCGTAACTCACTAGCGCATCAAATACTTTTCTGACTTCATCGACACTGTTAGATGCTACTGAAGATGTTGCTAGGCATCTCAAGTGCTCCTCTACCATGTGTAGCAATGCGATGGTATTCTCGTAAGTAACATTTCTGTCCGATGACGACTGCATATTTTTCACATCCTCTGAAACACAGATTGCTTTGAGCTCACTCAGCATAAAGTTGGTCAGATCTCGGAAGATTAGGTGCTGCACTTCAATGCTCTTCGGCTTGTCGCCATTCGTGATCGCTTCGATGGATGTTATGACATTTTCCAGAACGCGCCATCCATCACTGATACGCATTGAATGTTGAAGCAAAATCAGAAGCAAGTTACTTGCGGCGTCCAGCACTTCGCGACTCTGACTTTTGACTAGCACGCCCGTCAACCAATTTGGAAACTCTGGTAAAGAGAGAAGCAAGTCTCTGTTTTCAGCATAAGCGATTGCAATGAGCATCATATCGTCCAGAGCTTGCTTGGATACCTCATCTCCGCAACGAGATAAAGTTGCAAGCATCGAACCTAGAATACCAGCACTGATCATCCGCACTGGCTCAGTCATGTTGATATTTGTAGTAATGTCTATGACGAGAGCTGATTGCATCACCGCTCTATAGACATCCAAAGTTAGAAGATCTTTAGAACCTCGATTAAAGGCGTATCGCACTGCTCTCTCGACGCTTCCCTTTGTAACCTTTTTACTTCCCCCCACTTCCGTGGTACGATTAGCACTTATGCAGCCTGTTTCAAGCATATATCCAAACAGAGAGATAGATGCCCCAAATAGAGTTTGTACGCCTTGCAGCTTGTGGTCAAATTTGCCCCGGAGGGAGAGTGCGCGTATCAGCCCCAAACAAATCTCAACTCCACCTCTTGCCACAAAAGCAAAGAGAAACTCATTAGCCCTCTCTGTCTTTGGCGAAACGATCATAGAGTGCACGAGCCTCACCATTGCCGCCAACATGTATGGGCAGGGACATTCCGCGAGATATCCAACGATGATGTCAACTATCGACTCCATACTGTCGCATGTGTTGGCGAGTAAGTTTACGGATACCAACAAATCGTCTATTAACGCCAGCGATTCGACCTCCGATACCCTAAACTTTCCTTTATCATCCATGGCGGATTTCGCTGAATTGCTGTGCAAAATTCCACCCATCATTGATGACCTAGGACAGAGCCAGCGACGAGCATTGTCAAGCAAACTTTGGAATGCATCAACTTGATGCATCACCTGTGGGCTCGAGTTGCACTCGGCAGAGCACATGTTGAAGAGTCTGCGGATACCTCGGGCACCCAAACCGTCCCAGGGTCGTAAGTCTAAGATGAGTTCTGTATATACTTGCTTCATGAGCACTTTATGACCCTGAACAACCGATATGAGATGCTCTAGCGAGTCTAGCACAGCTTCTTCTTCATCGTCAAGGGCATCTTCAGAAAATTGATGACGCATTGCCTCCAGGCCATACGGCAAGACGTGCGATAGTAAGCTTGCTACGTTACTTTCTTCTAGTATTGCCAAGTTTTCTGGGTGATTTTCACATGCACCAGCGATTATCCCTATGACAGACCTTATCGAGTTCCCCACAGAGAATGTTTCTTCGTGCACGTCTGAAAATCCAGGATCAAGATCTCTGGAACCAATGAAAGGGCAAACAAACGGAAGAACAATCGCTGGTCCGCTCGACCCCGATGACCAAACTGAATCACGTATTAATGAACGCTTCGCAAATGTCGTTCCACCTAAAAGAGCAGCTTTTGATTCACCTTTTGCGCCAGCTGGAGAAATGTCGAGAACAAAACTTTTGCTAGCCAACCGAGGGTGTAAAATTTGAAGCACAGTAGGCGCCAATAAATTGTCTAAAACTTGGTGTATTCCACTGCTCGTGCTCGCTGAAGTGGAAGTTCCATCTGCAAAATGTGGCATGTGAGAACCACCGCGATCTGAAAGCGCTTTCATGGCATGTCCACCAAGTGCTTGCTTGAAAATATACACTGGACCAAGACTTCCAAAAAGAGCGCATTGACGACGCTTCCTCTGAAGTCCAGCCATTGCCGCTGGTGGATTGGTACCGATACAACAAAATCCGAGTGGTTTACTCATTTTTGGAAAATCGAATGATTGTGTTTCGACGCAGATACCGTTGACATAGAGTCTCGTCTCTGCGGCGCCGGTTCGCACACTCGCTGGTTTGTGCTCTATTCCCATGCAGAACCATCTCTTCAACGGAAATTTGTACGAAAACGGCAGCGTCATCCTCGACTCTTTGGAACCGTTCGCTTCCATTATCAAAAATCTATCGTGAAAGTAGCATTCGACCCCTTGACCTTCAGCAGACAGAAAACTGAATATTCTTGGCATGTGCACCTCCGCATCCCCCGCAGCGGCAGCGGCGACTGCCGCGGCAGCGATCTTAGATGCACCTTGTTGCTGTGAGACTGAAGCTGCTGCTGCGTACGACGCCGCGGATGCTGTCGTAGTCTCGGACGCAGAAACGCTTTCGAGGTATACCCAAGTAACGAAGGCAAGTCCTTCTGTAAAGGGCCATTTTGGTTGGGCCGAGCCCAGTATCCCGCTACTCTCGCCATCCAGTAGGAATATTTCAGCCGGACCGGAGCTATAACGGGATTGAAGGGTCATATTCAGCTGATCTAATAAAAAAACTTGCGCGTTCGGCGCACTTGAAGACGCGAGCCGCAGCCAAGCTTTCAAGTCAAGCGTGGAGGTGGAATAGCCAGCGACGCGCCGCAGACACTCTGCAATCAGAAGAGCATCGCCCGATATCTCAACATCCTCGTTCGACCGCAGCATTCCATCGAGCACTTGTAGCAGCGTCTTCAATACACCAACATCACAAACCGCTCGACAATTCCCCATGTATGAATTCAAGATGTGTCGTATGCCTCTCCCCAGCGCTCCTCGATGGCTCGGTCCAAACTTGGTCTTTGGCATCACCCCAAGCAGCTCGACTCCCAAGGCGACGTATCGCGCATCACACCGCAACACGGGTCCATGACGACCATCATCATCTTCATCCCGTCCCGCGTCTCCCTCTGAATCATCCATCCCATCATCATGTGCCCCCAAAACCGCGGCTTCTCCTCCGATGTGTTCTAACAACTTTATAACGATGACAGCCAGTTCGTCCTCGTTCGCCGCCTCTGTGCGCGCCTTGAGCTCATCCAACGCGTCTGCGTCCGCAACCAACGCCGCTAAACTCATTATTTTCTCTAAATGTTCGTCATCTCGCGTCGACGACGATCCCCAAGTCCCTGAACTTCGTCGAAGCCTCGACTCG
>Ga0213866_10002496_pt1 | contig 12954 bp, 9 predicted proteins | sample PICome_11_FD_160079 | JGI IMG/M metagenome (GOLD analysis project Ga0213866, IMG submission 160079) | Coastal seawater microbial communities near Pivers Island, North Carolina, United States - PICO284 | ecosystem: Environmental > Aquatic > Marine > Coastal | place: USA: North Carolina... | reverse complement strand
GAACGCGTCGTTGGTCTGGAACGCCAGCACGGCCCACTGCGTTCGTCCTGCTGCCGCCTCGAGGCGGACACCGTCGAAGCTCTGCGCCTGTGTAGCCCAGTCGACCGCACCCACGAACCGCTGTCCACCGAGATTGGTCTCGGCACGACCCACCGTAGCGGTGAGCCAGGACAGCGATTCGGGGTTCAGGCGGAGATATCCCTGATGCAGGTCGAAGCCGTCGGCCGAATAGTCGAACAACGGATGGGTCTCACTTCCCCATACGCGCACGTCCTGAGGCTGAACGAAGATGGAAAGCCCTTGTTCCGCCTGGATCATGAGCCCGAACCGCGTGCGCATCGAGGTGAACGCTTCCGACGTTCCGTCCGCGACCGGATCCCGAAACTCGAAACGCGGCCGGACCTGCCCGGACCAGGTAAGCTCCTGCCCTGCGCTCGGACTGACGCACAGGGTCAGGAGTGTCGCGGCCGATAGTACCACCTTCGAAGCTCTGTTCAGTCTCATATCCGTCTCCACGAGGACGTTGTTTGCCGGAACCGGGACAGGGTCAGTTCGGCGTCATGTCTCGTGCCTCGAAGGTGTTGGTCATGAGGTTGTCGTCCCATCCACCGGTCACGTGCACGAACGCTTTCGCGTCGAACAGGAAGGCCTTGATGAGGTTGTGATTGAGGTACGCGTACGTGCCTTCTTGCTCGAAGGTGTAGACGGCTGCTGCCGTCCCGCCCGCGACCACGTCCCACGACTCGAGACCCTCGTCAGGCTGGTTGCCGAACTTGCCGTACGGCCAGACCCAATCGCCGTGTCCCCCGATCAGGTGGGGGAAGGATGGGTTGTTCGCCTGCGAGTGAAGCATCAGGAGTGTCTCGCCGACCTCGGCCTCCAGGCGGATGTCCTGAGTCAGGGAGCCATACGTGCCGTTGAAGGCGATGTGCGTCGGGACCAGCGTCTCCATCACGGAGAGCATATCGCCGAGCTGCTCGGCGAAGCCGCTGTAGCGCTTCGACGTGCCGTCATCGTTCATCGGTACGTAGTAGTCCTGCTCGCCGAAGTAGTACGCCTTGTCGTAGCGAATCGGGTCTCCGTATCCGTCCCGGAGCCCCTCACGCGGAAGCACCAGAATCGCTCCGTTTCCGCCCGTGGTGACGTGGTAGGGGACCATCGGTCCGCCCGGTGCGCAGTGATATACGAAGAAGCCGGACTTCACCGCGCGCCAGCGCAGGCCGACCTCCTGTCCGGGTGCGATGAGGGTCAGCCCGCCGCCTCCGAGTGCGCCAGTCGAAGCATGGAAGTCGATGTTGTGCGGCAGCTGATTGTCCGTGGTACCGAAGCGCACGGTGTCTGTCGTTCCGTTCACCAGCGTGAGGTCCACCCAGTCCCACTGGAAAACAACCGGGGAAGGGCCGGGAACGTGATTGTTGAACGCCATCTGCCACACGAAGACGCCGGGGGCGATTTCAACCTCGCGTTCTACGATTTCCATCCGAATCTGCACGACACGGGGAGGCCCGCTGGCCACCTGCTCGTGCTCTGGAAGGAAGGGGGCGTCGACGAGTTCCTGAGTTACCACCTGGGCGTCCGCGAGCGGAAAGTTCACGATCTCGGGGTCTGGTCGGATCTTCCAGCCGTCGGCCTCGGGCGTGCACGCGGCGGCGGCGAAGACGGTGAAAATGGCGAGTGAGGAAAGGAGTTGCTTGAGTTTGGCGGGGCGCATGCCCGGCTCCTGTTTTTTGAGCATTGAGTAAGGGGATATCCCCTTCATATTCGACACAAAAAGATCATCTCGGGGTGATAAATAGGGGTGTCGGGTAATATGCCGTCCTCTCTGAGGGGAATCCCCCCCCCCAGAATCGATGACCGATCAACTGTGTAGGCGCCTTGTCCGGCCTCATGCGGGGGTCTAACCTCTCCGGACGACACATCTCGGAAGCCGGTGAGAATCCGGCGCGGTCCCGCCACTGTGTTGGGCTCGGTCTCGAACCGAAACGATCACTCGAAGTGCCACTGGGCGTTGCCCGGGAAGGCGAGTGTATCGGCCCTGAGCCAGGAGACCTGTGTCGTCAGGCAGCATTCATCCTCCGGTCGAGAGGAACGGGCATGACCGTTCAAAGCGAGACGATGGGCTCGCGCGTGATCCAGTCGATCGCGGGCACTTTTCGGTGGTGCGCGATGCCGCTGATTCTTGCAGTCGTCAGCTGCGCCGGTGAGGCGGAGCGGCCCGAGCCGGAGCCCCGCAACGCGGGTCTGGCACCGGCCTCCGGCGCGCTCCGGACGGTCTCGATGGTCCCCTCTCTGGCCGAGCTCATAATTGCCATCGGAGCGGGTGAGCATCTCGTAGCGCGGACCGATTACGATACCCACCCTATGCTCCTGGACCGCCCCTCTATCGGTGGCGGCCTCGACCCGAACCTCGAAACCCTTGTCGGCCTGGGTGCGACGGTCGTCCTTCTCGCGGCCGGACAAGATACGCCGGCTCTTCAGGAGCGCCTGGCCTCGGTTGGTATTCAGGGCGTGCCGTTTCAGACCCAGAGCATCCAGGACATCTACTCCTCGATCAGAACGCTGGGAGTGATGTTCGAGCGAGAGACTGCTGCCGATTCTCTGAGCGCCTACATCGCCGACGAGCTCCAGGCCGTTCAAAGCCGTGTTGCCGGGCGTGAACCGGTTTCGGTCCTCTACGTCGTCTGGCCAGACCCCCCCATGACCGTTGGCCCGGGCGCGTTCGTCGATGAGGTGATCAGTTTGGCTGGCGGGCGAAACGTCTTCGAGGACTCGACGATCGAGTGGCCCACGGTCGGCTTCGAGTCCATCGTCGATCGGGATCCCGACGTGGTGCTATGGCCCCAGGGTGAAGTCACCATCGGGAACGTGGATCGTCTCCGCTCCACGCCTGGCTGGCGAGATGTCCGCGCGGTTCAGGAAGGGCGCGTCGAGCTCGTAGACGCCGATCTGTTCAACCGTCCCGGCCCCAACGTGGTGGAGGCCGCCCGCGCCCTGGCGCGCCTTCTCCACCCAGATGGTCACTGACGCATCCCGTGCCGAGATCTCCAGCCACATACATGCTTCGCCTGGTCGTCCTGGGGGCCGTGCTGGTGATAACATGCGCTCTCGCCCTCAGCATCGGGCCGGTTCGGATACCGATCGAGGAGGTCATACGCGCGCTCCGTGGAGACGCATCCGGTAGCGCGCAGACCATCGTGACCGGACTCCGTGCACCGCGAATCCTGATGGCTGCCCTCGTCGGCGCGGGCTTGGCGGTAAGTGGGACGGTCTTTCAGGCGTTGCTCAGAAACCCGCTCGCAGAACCCTACATCCTGGGTATCTCCAGCGGGGCGGCTGTCGGGGCCGTGGCAGCTCTCGTGTTCGGTATCACAGCTACCTCGGTCATCGCGCTCCCGATGCTGGCATTCCTCGGGGCGGTCCTGGCGATGACCATCGTTCTAGCGATGGCTGGCGCGCGAGGCCGCGGCCTCGACACACGGATTCTGCTGCTCTCGGGTGTGGTCATCGGAGCATTCTTCAATTCGATCATCCTGCTCATCATCAACTTCGCGGACGTCGAGACCTTCAGAGCAGCAATGCTCTGGATCATGGGATCTTTCGCCGGCTCCTCGAGGGAATCTGTTCTCGTGGTGGGGGCTTACGTCGTGCCCACTCTCATCGGTCTCACGCTCCTGGCGCGACCGCTCAATCTCCTGTCGGTCGGGGAACAGAGCGCATTCCATCTCGGGGTCGATGTGCGGCGCTTCAAGCTCCTCCTCTATGTCGTCACCTCACTCGTCGTTGGAGTCTGTGTGGCAGGAGCAGGTGCGATCGGCTTTGTTGGACTCGTGGTACCGCACGCTCTCAGGCTCGTCGGCGGAAGCGACCACCGGTGGCTTCTCCCGGGATCGGCGCTGTGCGGTGCTGCGTTCATGGTCGCTGCGGACACCATCGCACGCGTGGCGGTCGCGCCGGCCGAGCTGCCCGTCGGCGTCGTGACCGCCCTCATAGGGGTGCCTGTGTTTCTCTGGCTTCTGTTACGCCACGAGGAGCTGGCGTGACTTCGGTCTTTTCTGTCACCTCCGTGAGCTACAGCTATCCTGGGGCGACATCCGCCGCGCTCGCCGACGTGTCGTTGCAGGTGGCTCCGGGATCTTTCCATACGCTGCTGGGACCCAACGGGTCAGGGAAGTCGACGCTGCTTCGCGTCGTCCTCGGCGAACTCGGACCAGCCTCCGGGTCGGTGTCATACCTCGGACGCCCGATGGCGTCATGGCGGCGTCGAGACGTTGCTCAGCGAGTAGCGTTCGTCCCGCAGTCTGAACCACTGGCATTCCCACTGACGGTGCGTGCGCTCGTGGAGATGGGCAGGTATCCGCATGTAGGCGTGCTGGGTCGTCCCGGTCCTGACGACGAGGACGCTATCGAAAAGGCGATGCGCCTCGCCGGAGTTCTGGAATTTGCGGATCGATCTGTCACCAACCTCTCGGGCGGGGAGAGACAGCGAGCTCGCATCGCGCGTGCACTCGCTCAGGAGCCTGACGTGCTGGTCCTGGATGAGCCGACCGCGGCACTCGATCTCCACTTTGAAATGGAGACGTTCGAGCTACTGCGTATGCTCGTGACGGATTCTGGACTGACGGTCGTGGTCGCGACCCACAACCTGAACCTCGCGGCTCGATATGCTTCGGAGCTGATGCTGCTGGCGGAAGGGCGAGTGAGGGCGTCCGGGCCTCCCGACGCCGTCCTGCGACACGACATCCTCGAGGATGTCTACCGCTGGCCGGTCGTCGTTCTGCCACACCCGGGTCCCGGCCCAGACGCCGGTGCTCCGCAGATTATCCCCTTGAGTCGGCGACCTTAACCGGCGCCCCGCTCGAACGGAGCGCCGGGTCAGAACTATCGGAAGGTTGCGATCTCGAGACCCACGGGGCTGAGGCCAGAATCGATGCTGTCGGTCAGGGCGAAGGTGCCGGGGGAGTAGACGAACAGCTGCGGAGCGAGCCCGTCAGCTACACTTCCGAAGAAGCTCTGGTAGAGCGTGCCGTCGCTCGACGTGTGAGTGACGAAGGCCCCTCGGCAGCCGCCACCTGCGATGGGGGCGCACACCGGATCGCTTCCGTCCCGAAGGAACGTTTCCGACGAGGAGTCCCAGACTACGGTCCCTCGGAAGAACGACGACACGAAGACCAGTCCGTTCGAGTCGACATGCACATCGCCCGAGCCTGATGGGAAGCCACCGACCACCTTCACGCGCGTCATAGTGGACGGATCGATGACCGCGAGGGTGCTCGGGTTCACGTAGTCCCCGGTGTTGATGACGTAGAGCATTCCGTCCGGTCCCAGGTCACCGACCTGCGCGTTCTCTCCGCCCGTCCGCACGGTATCCACGAGTGTCATCGTGCGGGGATCGACTCCCGTGACCATACCGTCACCGGCTGGCGCGTAGCTGTCGTCGAGATTGCTCGATACGACCAGTATGAGGGAGTCTGAGATCGCCAGAACGCTCGACGGAAACTGCGTCACCGACAACGTCTCGGTGATCGTGTCGTTGGCCTGCCCCGGAGAGAACTTCCCGATGACGTCCGTTTCCTGGTTCGCAACGACGACAGTCGTCGCGTTGACCCAGCTGGAGCCGGTCGCATTTCCACTCGGGAAGAAGAAGAAGCCGTCGATCTGCTCCGCTCGAAGGTCCAGAATCGCGACCGACGCGGCGTTGCCGAGAGGTACGGCGCCCCAGTCGCCCAGAACGCTGATCCCCGTGGGCGTCAACGAGGCGGAGGCCCCAATTGGGATGTCCCGGATCTGCGTCGGATCACCAAGTTGAAAGAGCCGAACAGCACTACCTATCGAGTTCACGACCAGGCCGATCTGGGGATCGTCCACCGTCCCATCGATGAAGTCCAGTGCCTGGACGTCCACCATGACGGTGGCTGTCCCCACGTTCCCCTCGTTGTCGGTGCCAGAGAGGGTGATGGTGTGAAGACCGGGTGTCGCGCTCGGGATATCCAGAGCGCGGCCGGTGCCGAGATCACCGTCGACCGAGCTGGACCACGACAGCGCGTCGTCAGGGATGGCCCCGTCTTCGAAGTCGGTCCCGTCTCCTTCGAGTCGAAGGAGCGTGCCTTCGGCAATGGTGAGTCCGGTCACGGGGGAAGTGATGACCATGACAGGCGCGTTCACTCCCGTCGGGTCGTCCCCGCAGGCGGCCAGGGTGACGAGGAATGCCAGGCACAGTGTGCTGATCGACAGACGAGTAGCGTGCACGGTTGTGATCTCTGGGTGTTCAATGAGGTGGGTCATCGGGGCGGGGAGAGGCGCAGTCTGGTGGACCACCCTCGACCCGGGAGCGGGTAGTCGACGAGCAGTGCCGCTCGCTCGTCGAGAAGATTTGAAAGCGTCACATCTAGACGTGCGCGGGCACCCTTGATGTTGAACGGGACTCGTAGACCTACATCGACCAGGTCGTAAGCCTCGAGGACGTTGAGTTCGGAGCCGGCTGCGGAGCGGCGTTCACCGACGTGGCGGACGGACGGGGTGACCGACGCCACGCCGAGCGAGAGCGAGAGTGATGCCTCGGCTGTGAAGTCGGGCCGGTACGCCACCTGCCCAGTCAGCGTCGGTTCGCGGTACTCGACAGTGGACCAGGCGGCGCTCGCTGAGAGGGAGTGTCGCTTGCCGAGCAGCACCCGCTCGAGGGCCCCACTCATCTCCAGCCCGCGGCGGGCTACGTCGGAGTTGATCGGGCTCCACACGAACTGAAAGTCCGGAAACCAGAGGATCATGTCATCGACGTCCGCATCGTATGCAGTCGCCTGAAGCTCGACCGCGCCCGCGGAGCCACGCCATCGGTGCGAGAGCGAAACCGTTACCTCGTTACGGACGCGCTCCGGGCGGAGCTCGGGATTCGGCTGAACGAGGACGCCCTCTTGAAAGAAGAGATCGCCGAGCCCGGGTGGGGCAAAGCCGTAGCCCCATCCGACGTCGAGCGTCGTTCCGTGGCGGCCGAGCGACAAGGTGGCCGAGGGAGAGAGGGTTGTGCCCTCCACGAGGTCGTGTCTGTCCAGCCGTGCGCCTCCCGAGAGCAGGAGCGTGAGCCCCGCTCCGACGTCGGTATCGTGTTCAGCTCGGAGCCAGGCGCCGACCTCATCGATCACGAGCGTCGGGTCTGCGAGGGCCGTGGACTCCACGTCGAGTCGGGTCGCCTCCACACCGCCCCGAAGCGTGGCGGCGCCGAGTTGTTGCCAGGTATCAACCGTGATCCGGCCCTGTCGAACGTCGGTCCGTGTGTCGTAGGCCTGCCCGAACGGCGGCGCGCTGTCTACGTACTCGGCTCGCTGCCATTGGGTGCTGGCGACCGCCAGGGCGCCCCCGGTCGCACTCCCGGCGCTCGCGTCGAGACTCGCTCCGTATCGTTCGTGTCGTTGGGCGCCCGTCATGGAAGGTTGGGCCACGGCGCCAGGACTGCCCCGTTCGAGAAGACTTCCGTGGGCTCGGAACGCGGCCTCTACCCGACCCTGGCGCGATACACGGACGTCCCCTCCGAGTCTCTCATACTCGGCATTGAGCCGGGGCGCCTCGCCTCCGCCTCGGAAGTCCGGTACCGCGTAGATGAAGTCTCCATCCGACGTCGTCCACTGTGACCCAGCGGCGACGGACCAGGCGGGAGCGAGAGCGGTCGAGCCGCTCACGGCGAACTCACCGGACGACCACGATCCGGCTCCCGCCGTCATACTCAGCGCACTCCCGCTCACGCGCCGGCTCGTCAGAAGGACGACTCCGCCCAGCGCACGTGGGCCATAGCGGGCGGACTGCGTGCCAGGCAGGACGACGATCTGATCGATGGCTGTCAGATCGATCGTGCTGAGGTCTGCGAAGCCCGTGACCGGGGAGTTGATCTCCACCCCGTCGAGAAGGACCAGCACCTGAGTCGCAGATGAGCCACGCAGTTGAACGACGGCGGGTGCACCGGGTCCCCCTTGCCGCACCACCGTCGCGCCCGGCACGCGATCGATTGCCGATGGGAGGTCGAGCACTCCAGCGTCGAGCTCCGCGGTTGCGATCGCGACCCCACCGGGAGGAAGAGCTCCTGCGCGGAGGAGGACATCTACGCCTTCTACGGCGACCGGACTGGGATGCAGTGTGAGCGGGACCGACGTACGGCGACCGTTGGCTATCTCGACCGTCAGGCTCATGCTCTCGAAGCCGAAGGCGCTGACGGAGATGGAGTGAGTGCCCGGTACGACCCCCCGAATGACGGCCCGGCCCTCGTGGTCCGTGGATGCTGAAAGACCAGACGTGGCGATTACAATCGACGCGCCGACGACCGGCCGGGTGCCTCCGCTGCTCGGCGACGAGCTACGGACCGTCACGTCGACCACGGCCGTGACCTGTCCGGACGCGCCTCGCGCGCTGGCGCTCAGGGCGAGCGCGATCAATACGGGAGCAGCCCAATGGGCCCGCCCGACGAGCAGTGTCACGATCCCCGTCTTCTCCGGACGGGGAGAAGAACGGCTGCACGCGCCTGCACGATCGCAGGTGCGGACCCCGCCCCCTCCCTCGAGGGTGATGGTCAATGACGGAGGAGAGGTCTCCTGGCTTGAGACAAGGTCCGTTCGCCTTCCCGAGCGTTTCAGCTCAGTGGCTTCATGAACGAGCCCACGGAATCGAATTCCGAGTCTCTTACAGTGGCGGGGCCGCGCCGGATTTTAACCGGACTTCCGAGTGCCCCTCCGTCGAGTGCTACGGTGGATTCATACCCAGAGCCGGGAGGAGGGGCAAGCTGTGGTCTCCCAGCGAACGTCCCTCCACTTGCCCCGAAGCGACTTCCCCCGCAGGAATAGGGCTGTCCCGGCGCTGCCTCAGCGCTGAGACGGACCCGGACCCCCGAGGGAGGACCCGAGTGATTCCCGAGCCCGGGACTCTCATCACGGCGGCGACGTTCGCCCGTTTCTATCTGCCACTGGTCGCTACGGCATACCTGCTGACGGCGACGAACCCGCTGTTGGCGGCCGCGCTCGCACGCACGTCGGACCCGGCGACGGCGCTCGCTGGCTACGGTGTGGCGTTCTCGTTGATGGGTGTGATCTACGCGCCCCTTCTTGTTATCCAGCAGGTGGCGGCACGACGACTGCTCAGCGCGGGGGATCTCGGGCCCGTACGACGCTTTACCGCCGTGGTGGCGCTGCTTCTCTCCGCTGTCGCGGCTCTCGTCGCGTTCACGCCGCTCGGTGTCTTCGTCTTCGAGACTCTCGTCGGGGTGCACGATCGCATTCTCGACGAAGCCCTCTTGGCGATGACGGGGTTGTGGCCGGTGCCCGCACTCACGGGACTTCGTGCGCTACATCAGGGACGATTGGTGGCGGGACACCGCACCAAGCCGATCGCTCTGGCGACCGGTGCCCGGACGCTGGTTCTCACCGTGGTCGCGTTCGCCCTGACGACCACACCCGCGGGTGCGTGGCTCGGCGCGATCGCGTTCACCGCCGGATTGGCGGCTGAGGCCATTCTCGTGGCCCTCGCACCAGCGCCGACGCCGACAGCTCCGGAGCACACGGAGGGAGAGTCGGAAGGGGAGGATCGACTTCTCTCGTTTTCGACTCCGTTGATGTTGAACGTGATGCTGTGGTGGACCACACCGCTCATCATCAATTCGGTGCTTGCTCGAACTCCCGAGCCCGATTGCTCGATCGCTGCCTTCACGGTGGTGGAGGCGGTCGCGTGGTTCCTGACCGCGCCCGTGGGTCAGATGCAGCACGCGGCGCTGGCTATGGTGGAGTGTCGAGAGTCCCATCGGCGAGTGCGGCAGTATGCTCTGGGGCTCGCCGTCACGGTGACGATGGTTCTCGGCATTCTTGCGATTCCCGCCGTCCGCGAAGCGATCCTCTGGACGGGCTTTCGACTTGATCCATCGCTTCTGGAGCCGGCGGGCCTCGCGTTCCCGATCGTGGCGCTCTATCCCCTCCTCTACGGCCATCGCCAGTACTGTCAGGGCCTCTACGTTCGAGCGGGGTGCACGGGGCTGGTTGGTCGAAGCGCCGTTCTGCGGATCGTGGTGATCGCAGCGGCTGCGCCGCTTCTGCTGGGCCCGATGGGCGAGAATGGAGCTCGCCTGGGTGTCACGTTGCAAGCGATCGGACTGTTCGCCGAGGCGGTCTTCCTGGAGATCATGGTGCGACAGAGAGCTCTGCCGCTGCTCGACCAAGTCAAAGAGCACCTCGAACGGGCGCGCAGCGCGACTACGACTGGTCGCTCGTCTCCCGCATGACCCAGCCGTCGACTCGAACGTCGAGTCGATGGTTCACCCGGACTCCGGCCACGCCATAAGGTCGGATACGGCTGGCTGACTCCACATGCACCACGTCGCCATTCACGACGAAGTGCACCTGGCCACCGAAGACATCGATCCCGAGGGTGTTCACAGGGCGGTCGCCCTCGACTTCCACCGTGCGGACCGAGGGGTGCGGCGTCCAGTCCGCGATCGTCTCGGTGATCTCACCGATCCGACGCTTCACCATGTAGTCTCCGCTCGTACGAATCAGGAGATAGGTGTACTCCCACTCGGGACCGTCCAGGTCGATCCCGCCGAGGAATAGCCCGAAGGCCTCACGGTAGCCGAGAGGCGCATCGTACTGCTCGAACGTCGCCTGGACATGCAGGTCACCCGACAGAATCGTGTCATCCGGGCGATAGGCGATCCCGGCTGGACCGGTCTGGACGCGCATCCCGTCGTCGTCTTCCACGAGCCGAAAGTCAGCCGGATCGCTCGACTCGGTGTCCATTCGTACTGTGTAGTTCGGGCGGGCCGCGGGTCCCTTCTCCGCAGCCGATTCGGCGGTGTCCACTTCGTTCGCACACGCGGCGGTAACGCACACGGTTGCGAGCAGCGCCATCAGGGGTCCACGCGTGCGAAGAACGCCGGTCGACTCGGTGCGGCCCGACATCATCCCGCCCTCCGTCGCTTGTTCTTCATGAAGTCCATCATGATGTACTGGCCCAGCGTCATCGTGCTCGTGAAGTACGCCTTGCCCCTCGCGATCTCTGACACCTTCTGTACGAACTGCACGAGCGACGGGTCCTGCGCGAGCATGAAGGTGTTGATGAGGATTCCACCTTTTCGGCAGGCCGCGACCTCATCGAACGTCCGCTTCAGGATCATCGGGTCGAGACCGCCCGAGTTTGTGTAGACGCGTCCGTCGGGGAGGGTCATCGCACTAGGCTTGCCGTCGGTGATCATGACGATCTGCCGCATGTCCTGCTTCTGTGCATTCAGGATGCGGCGGGCGATCTCGAGCCCTTCGGCGGTGTTCGTGTGGAACGGACCGACCTGTGCCTTTGCGAGCTGCGAAAGGGGAATCTCCTGTGCGCGATCACCGAAGGTCACGACGCGCAGGGTGTCTCCCGGAAACTGCGTCCGGATCATGTGTGACATGGCGAGCGCGACTCGCTTCGCCGGGGCGAAACGGTCTTCGCCGTACAGAACCATCGAATGACTGATATCGAGCAGCAGGACCGTCGCGCACGATGATCGGTACTCCGACTGGTTCACCATCAGGTCGCCGTACTCGAGGTTGAGTGGCACCTGAAGGCCCTCCCGCTCGATCACGTTCTTGAGCGTCGCGGGAATGTCGAGGTTCATCGTGTCGCCGAACTCGTACGGTCTCGAGGCGGCCTCGGCCTCGACGCCCGTGGAGAGGTGCGGCGTGTCGTGTGAGCCAGCGCTGGACTTTCCAAGCGCGCCGAGCAGCCCCTTGAGCGCCCGATGCCCCAGCAGGTCCATCCCCTTCTGGGTCAGATTGAACTGTACCTGCTGGGCGGCCTGCTTCGCTTCGTCGATCTGACCCTGGCCCGTGACGTCGTAGGTCGCGCCGGGCATCTGTGGGTTGCCCGTCTCCAGGTTGATGAAGCCCTCGTCGGCCATGCGTGTGACGAGGTCGTCCAGGAGCTCGGCGATCTTCTGCCGGATCGCCTCGTCGCCCTCACCTTCACCCCGGAGTTCCTCGATCATCTCCGGTGTCAGCTGGCCGCTTTCAACGAGTGCCTTCAGCAAGGCGTTCTTGAGCGCATCGGTCGAGTTCACATCCTCGTCGCCGGACCATCCCCAATAGGGGTGGTAGTTCGGCCCACCTGCGAAACCTCCATCCATCAGGAAGTCCGACAGGTGCTCGAGGAGCGACTCGAGGTTCAGGGCGTCGAGCCACTTGCCCTTGTATTTGGAATACGTCGTGAATCGCATGACACCATGCTACCGGGCGGGGTACCTTCCCGCCATGAAGGAGACCACGGCCGATTCCGCGGTGCTCGACCCCGCTGCCCGGGACGCTCTGCGTACCGCTTTGCTGGGCTATTACGACCGACACGCACGCGATCTGCCATGGCGCCGGGACACCGACCCGTACCGAATCCTGGTCTCGGAGATCATGCTCCAGCAGACCCGGGTCGAAACGGTGAAGGGTTACTACGACCCCTGGCTCGAGCGGTTCCCAACTATCGAGTCACTCGCCGCCGCCGATGAGGACGAGGTCCTCAAGGCGTGGGAAGGGCTCGGCTACTATCGGCGTGCCCGGAACCTCCACAAGGCCGCCCGAGTGGTGCGCGAATCTGCGGGGGGAACGATGCCCGATGCTTACGAAGCACTCCGGGCGCTACCAGGTGTCGGAGAGTACACGGCCGGGGCTGTGGCGAGCATCGCATTCGGGGAAGTCGTTCCTGCGGTCGACGGCAATGTGAAGCGCGTATTCGCTCGTCTTTTCGACGTCCCCGATCCCAAACCGGTCTGGCTGCGGACCCGGGCATCGGAGCTCGTCGACCAGGGGCGTCCCGGTGACTGGAATCAGGCGCTCATGGAGCTGGGCGCGACCGTGTGTACTCCTCGCGCGCCACGGTGCTCTGGCTGCCCCGTGGCCGAGTGGTGTGCGGCTCGTGCGAAGGGCACGCAGCTCGAGAGACCGGCGCCCCCGGCGAAGAAGTTGGTTC
>Ga0213866_10002495_pt1 | contig 12954 bp, 20 predicted proteins | sample PICome_11_FD_160079 | JGI IMG/M metagenome (GOLD analysis project Ga0213866, IMG submission 160079) | Coastal seawater microbial communities near Pivers Island, North Carolina, United States - PICO284 | ecosystem: Environmental > Aquatic > Marine > Coastal | place: USA: North Carolina... | reverse complement strand
GCGGCCTTGCTTGGGGTGCAGCAAACCTGCAGCTTCGAGGCCCAGGCGGCGATGGCACTCGAGGGGTTGGCCACCCAGGCACTGGAGAGGGGAGAGGCTTCGCCGACTTACCCCCTGCCGCTGGAGTGGTCTGCCGCTGAAGGGATCTGGGTGTGGAACTGGGCGCCACTGCTCGAGGCCGTTCTGAATGGCTTGGGGGAGCGCATCTCCCCGGCCGCGCTCTCACTGGCGTTTCACCAAAGCCTGGCCCAGGCGGTCGTGAACCTGGCGCAGTCCCAGGGCGTTGATCAACTGCTTCTGGCGGGCGGCTGCTTCCAGAACAAGTTGCTTTTGGAGCGTTGCGTTCGGGGCCTGCAACAGGTCGGTGTCCGAGCGCTTTGGTGTCAGCAACTGCCCTGCAATGACGCCAGCCTCCCGATCGGTCAGCTGCTGGCTGCGCCGCAGATCTGAGGCAGCGGCCAACGGGCGCCAAAACCCCGCATAGAACGAGCTGAACGCCACTAGGAAGGCATGTGCCTGGCCGTCGCTGGTGAGTTAGTCAGCAGCAATCACCACCCCGACCCCCTCTGGCGTGTGGGGGATGTTTCCTTTGCAGGGGTCCTGCGCCAGGTCAGCCTGGCCTGCGTCCCGACGGCTCAGATCGGGGACCAGCTGCTGGTGCATGTCGGGGTGGCTCTGAAGGTGATGGAGCCGGAGTGATGACGCTGCAGCTGGGCAGATGAGTGAATGCGTCGCTTTGCTCGAGCAAATACGGGGCTGCTGCAGCCAGCGATGGACAGTGATGGAGGTCTGCGGCGGTCAGACCCATGCCCTACTGCGCCATGGGCTGGATCGGCTGCTGGAGGACTCGATCGAGCTGATCCACGGGCCTGGCTGCCCGGTCTGTGTGACAGACAGCGAACGCATTGATCAGGCCATTGCTTTGGTCAAAAAGCCTGAGGTCACGCTCTGCTCCTACGGCGACATGCTTCGAGTGCCTGGGAGCGATGGGAGCAATCTGCTGGGGTGCCGATCGGAAGGTGCCGATGTACGCGTGATCTACTCCCCCCTTGATGTGCTGGAGATCGCAAGGCGGGAAAGGGATCGTCAGGTGGTGTTTCTGGCGGTGGGCTTTGAGACCACGGCCCCCGCGACGGGCCTGCTGGTTCAACAGGCCCATCAGCAGAGGCTCACGAATCTTCGACTGTTGATGGCCCATGTCCGGGTTGCGCCAGCACTGGATCAATTGCTCGGGGACCCGGCCTGCACTGTGCAGGGCTTACTGGCTGCTGGGCACGTCTGTGCGGTCATGGGAGAGGCTGAGTACGTGGATCTGGCGGCGCAGCACAGACGCCCGATCGTGATGACTGGGTTCAGCCCGGAGGCATTGCTGCGAGGGATTTTGTGCTGCATCAAGCAGCTGGAGGAAGGACGCCATGACCTCAGGAATGCCTACGAGGCGGTCGTCGATCAGGGGGGGAACAGGGACGCTCGCCGGTTGATTGAGACCGTCTTTGAACCCGTCGACAGAGTGTGGCGAGGTCTCGGGGTCATCGGCAAAGGCGGATATCGGTTGCGTGACCCTTATTCAGCTCTGGCGGTGGAGCCGGAGGAGCTGGACGGACAGCCCTACGGCAATGGGCAATGCCCAAGTGGTCAGGTTCTCAGGGGCTTGATGCGGCCAGGCGATTGTCCAAGCTTTGGAGACGCCTGCACTCCCGCTCACCCATTGGGGGCACCGATGGTCTCAAGCGAGGGGGCCTGTGCCGCCTATTTCAGGTTTCATCACTGAGCGATGCAGCCACCCGACGGAAGAATCCAGATGGGGCATGGGGGTGGCGGCCGCCTAATGCGGGAGCTGATCACCGAGTTGGTGGTGCCAAAACTCGGCCACCAGAAGAACGTGCTGCACGATGCGGCACTCCTCTACACACCCGGCCCGCAACTGGCGTTCAGCACAGACTCCTATGTGGTGAGGCCCTTGTTCTTCCCCGGGGGAGACATCGGACGACTGGCGGTTTATGGAAGCGTGAACGATCTGGCCATGGCGGGGGCAAGACCACTCGCCCTGAGCCTGTCGCTGATCATCGAGGAGGGTCTTGAAGTCGACTGTCTGGCTCGGGTGATCGATTCAGTGGGCGAGGCCTGCCGAGGCATCGGCGTGGAGGTGATCACCGGGGACACAAAGGTGGTGGAACGGGGAAAGGGTGATGGGTTGTTCATCAACAGCACAGCCATTGGAGTGGTGGAACACCCGCTGAACATCAGTCCAAGCGCCATCAGGCCAGGTGATGCCGTCATCGTCAGTGGCGACCTTGGGCGCCACGGATTAGCCGTGCTGTCGGCGCGCGCTGAGTTGGGTTTGAGGAGCCCAATCGAGAGTGATCTGGCCTGCCTGCTGGAGCCGGTGATGGAGCTACTGGCAGCCGGAGTGGAGCTGCACTGCCTTCGTGATCTGACGAGGGGGGGCTTGGCGAGTGCAAGCGATGAGATCGCAAGAAGTGGTCAGTGCACCCTGCAGCTCGAGCAGCAGCGCATTCCAGTGCATCCAAGCGTGAACGCGGCCTGCGAGGTCCTTGGGCTCGATCCAATAGCAATGGCGAACGAGGGTCGGATGCTGGTGATCTGCCCTGCCGAGCAGGTGGGTCTTGCCTTGACGGTGCTTCGGCGATACCAACCAGAAGCAGCAAGGGTTGGCAAGGTTGGAGAAAGATGGGCCGATGGATCATCTCTAGACGTGCGCTATCCGGTCAGCTTGATCAGCGAGCTGGGGGTGAATTGCCCAGTGGTTCTCGCTGAAGGGGAGCAGATACCGAGAATCTGTTGAGCGCAGAGGGACGTGAAACGGAGAGATCGGCTGCAGATGCAATGCAGATGTGATCAAAAACGAAAAGAGCAAAGAATCAAAGTCACACTTGAGTGATGCATGAAGGACCTCGTGGACAGACCGATCACAGTGCAGCTCAACAAACAGGAAGCGCGACTACTCTTCAACACAATCCAGGCGAGATCTCGTTATCGGCCGATAAAGCACCCCTACGGCCGGGTGGTATGGCAACCGTGGATGGGGGTGCTGCTAAAGAAACTCAGCCAGGCATTGGCCGAGGAAGGAGTCGTAGACGCAGCGTAGAAAGAAGCGTGGCGGCAACCAACGCCAGAGAAGGAGTGAAAAGCCAAGCACAAGCGAGCAGAAGGTAACGCTCAACGCCACAATGATTCCACGCTTCGAGAAGGAAACAGGCGAGGCGAGAAATGAAACCAAGAAACAGAAGAACGCGTGCAAGACTAGCCAGGCTGGGCCAGGCAAAAGCACGTCCGAAGGCCAAGAAGACGAAGGCGCAGCAAATCAGATTCGATGGCGCGGGAGATCGGACACAGGGGAGGAGAAAGAGGGTGGTCAATGACTAGAAAGAAGTCGAGAGAGGATCGCTCATGTACAGAACGAACCTGTGCGATTACCACCATCACGTCACAAGGACAGGCCATAGCATTCACCACCGCGGCTACATAGAGTCCTTCCTAGTCAAGACAAACGGGCAACAAGGAAGCAGTGTCGACTTGAAATGGAGAAGGTCAAAGACGGCCCCGATCGGCCTCAGTGACGAAAACCACAGAGCCCGTGGAACACAAACAGAGGCGCTCCAAACAGGGCATCCAGGAAGACGCTGATCACCAAGAACCGTTGCAGTGCAGTGGAACTCAAGGAAAGGCAGTGACGTCAGGGGAGCCTGCCGTGTCGGCAGGTCCCGCGGTGATGCAGATTGGATGTAGAGTCACCCAAGGGATGCCATGTCTGCGGCAGGGCTACGGGGAACAGCTAAAAACAGCTGGGGAATAACAGGGGTTCTTCTTGGCACATCGGTACTGGTACACACCCAGGTCGACAGCCGTTATTTGAGTGACTTCGCTCTGCGATCACCGCCATGGGCGTTCTTGGTAGCAGTTGCAGGGATATTGGTGCTGAACCATTGGCAGGAAAGCCTTCTCCTGATTGCGTCCATGGGCATGCAGGGATCGTTCCTGATCACCCAGGAAATCGAACTAACGCAAAACGAATGGACTCTGTGGGTCCTGCGCCGGCTTGTATTGATAGCGGTGTGCATCTGGGCTGCATATTTGAGAAGCCAACTGGAGCAGAAGCACTCCGAGCAGGTGAAGCAGCAAGGCCGCCTGCAATCAAAGCTGGAGCAAAGCCTGAGAGCCTCAATACTTGCTCATGAAATACGGCAACCGCTGAGTCACGTAATTATTGAGTGCAAATTACTGTGCTTCCGCACAGCACAGAAATCTGATCTACCAACAAAAGTCAGAACAGAGATCAGACAAATCCAGCAAAGCGCCGAGGAGGTCGATCAGCTGGTGGGAACAGTCACACGCCTATTGCGAGAGGACAAGAATAGTTTCGAAACAGTCGACGTAACAAGTTTGGTTGAAAACCGCTTAAAAAGGTGGAAGCACAAAGAAGAGAATACCAAGATCGATATTGAGTTCAAACGCAGCATGAACCATCAATGTGTACACGGGGACAAGGATCAGCTCCTAATAGCGATCGATAATCTACTGAAGAATGCAAGCGATGCCGCCAATAAGAACTACAGACGAAAACGTAGGATTCAAGTCTCGGTTACTCGAAAGAGAGGCAATGTCCTGTTGCAGGTCGCCGATAGCGGGAAGGGACTGCCAAGCAAGAGAAGTCAGGAACTACTCCTTGAGAGCAAGGGCGAGAGTGGGATGGGCGTTGGAATTTTGTGTGTAGAGACAATTGCTTTAGGGCACAGCGGGGAGCTCATCCTGGGCAGCTCCAAACAACTTGGCGGTGCACAGATATGCCTGAGTCTTCCAGCTAATCCATGCGCCCCCAGCGCCAACAACGATAAAGCGTGGCAATCCGAACAAGTTCAGAACCACTGATTCCGAGTTTAGAAGCAACACCTTTACGATAAGTCTCAACGGTAGCCAATGACAGATTGAGCTCTACTGCTATTTCCTTATTAAGAAGGCCTCGGCCGAGGGCCTCGATGACACGCTGCTCCCTGGGGCTCAAGGTAGTGATCGCCGTAAGATGCTGCTCGCATCCCGGCAAAGGCAAATAGAGATCATCCGTTCGGTGGCGCCACCATGACTGGAGAACCTCGAGCATGGAGTCCCAAGCCTGTGACTTATTGACAATGCCGATTGTGAAAGGCTGTAGATCCGTTGGCGCCAGAAACTCTTCGGCCAGGGCAGTCACAAAAAGGAGCGCCGCGTTGGGATTAAGTTGAAGCAAGAGGTCCGGAGCGGGGCGGTAGGAATCGCCACCAAGCTGGACATCAATAACAAGAAGATCTGGAGGAGAGGCGCGAATCAGATCGCAGGCACTATCAACGGTACAGCTAACCCCGAGAACATTAAAGCCAGCGACCTCTGAAAGGATCCCAGCTATGGCCTGACCAACCATCTGGTGGTCATCGAGAACAATAACGTCCAAGCTTGGGGAGCACTTCGATATCAGGTAACACCATCAGGCGCAGGATGTCATGTCCCAATAGTGGGATGATTTACGGAGACGAGGAGAATGACAGAATTAAGTGACAAAAGAGAGCTCATGGGGCAGTAGACGGCCCCTCACCTCAAAAGGCTTGCAGCAGTCTGCTGCAGAGAGGGTCCCAATACAGGTGACCCTGAATTGGGACCTTGAAAAGAATTAATCAACGACGCCAAACTAAAGAAAGTCTTAAGGAGGTGCAGATGGCGATCTATGCCGAGCACCAACGCCTGATGTTTCGATCGAGTCAACGGCTAACAATCACCGTGGCTCACTCGACACTCGAAGCACTTGTTGATCGCAGCCAGCTGGAGGGACGCTCCCTCAGCAACCTGGCTGCATACTTACTCGAGAATGCCCTCGAAGATCACTAGGATTGATCGAGGCCAGACGACCCGTGGCTATTTCCAACTCAAGCGTTGAACCAACGCAAGAGAAAGTCAGGAACGACAACATCTGATGGCAACAGAATTCCTTGTAAAGTTGCCATCGCGGATCGCGACTAAGCGAACGTTCCAAAAGGAATGGGGAAAGACGTAAATCGTCGGTGGCTCGGCTGAGCAAACAAACTCGAGAAGCCAGCTGCACACATGAACCTGAGGCATCGATCATTCAAGGGTCGTCCTGCTCGAGTTCTGAGTAGATGGCCCAAAGAGATCGGTAAAGGGGCTTCATCTGATCCTGCAGGGTTTCGAGCCGTTCAGGAGCGCAGTGCTGAAGACGAGCTTCCTCGAGAAGTTGAATCAGCTGCCCCTGGAGGGAAGAGATTCGTAGGGAATAGCAGGACGTCGTGATAGGCAGAGAGGTCATTCCTTGACGAAAGGGCTTGGTGGTGAGTAGGAGGTGACGAAACGGAATAGAGATGGTGCCAAAGCACTTAGGAATGAAAGCCAAAGCAAAATAGAAATCATCGAGAAGTACTAAGACTCCAGCCAGGCTTACCATCCGGTTCATGCACCATGCAACGCTCGCCATCGCGAAGACCATTACAGTCACTGATACCCTTGAGGTATCCCGCAAGAAACCATAGTGTTGTGGCGGCCTGATCATTTTTAAGGAGCTCATCAAAATCAAGCCCCCTGAATCCGACTTCCCAGTCAGTGTTATCCATTGTTCAGGCAGATCTGGTAGTGGAGTAAGTGGTCATCGTGTGTGACGAGCGAAAGAGACAGCACGTCAGAGAAGCAAGTCGTCAGGGGAGATTACTGAGGCAATAGAGCCCTTAACTGATGGGCAACACCACTACCGGTAAGCAATTCGGTAGCGATCGCGATCACAAACCCAAGCATTGCGAGACGACCATTCAGGAGTTCAGCTTCGGCCGTGAAACCCCAGTTGCGAATTGAGTTCATTGAGCAATGAAGAAACCAACTCAGTCAAAGCAACGTTCGTGAACTCGACGGAAGAGAAAGCAAATATGACTCAAAGGTGCCGCAGACTCAATCGTCCTGATTCAGACTGTCGATCGCCTGCTCAAGCAAATAGGCGCACAGGTTGCTGAAGCTGCGCCCCTCCTGCTCCGCCAGGGTCGATAGACGTTCGTGAATGTCCGAACGGATGCTGATGCAAGCGCGCACATTCTTTTGCGGGTTTGCCCGGGGCATGCGCAAGCAGCAGGCATGGGTCTACATATTCTATAGATCCTGATCGTGATGCTCTAGCGACCGGAGCCGTTGCTCAATGTGGTCCAAGCGTTCTCGGGTGGAAGGATCACCCATGCCGCTCCAGTTGAGGTCCTGCCTCACCAGCTGAATGATGTACGCAGTCACGGTGAGACTGAGCTCTCTGGAGCGCTGCTTGATGGCATCAAGCAGTATTGGCGGCAGAACCATCGAAAGCTGCTTGCGAGGTTCTGCTCTCAACGGGGGCCGACCTCGATCGCCCATCGCGGACCCAGGTGCGTCGGCCATTGGGAAGCTAAGCGATGCATGGTGATGCTAGGTGATGCAGTCTGATGCAGGTGGTCGAGAGACCAGCAAAGGCAATGTCGCGGCGGAACTTAGACAAAGAAAGAGACCTCAAAAGAGAAACGCTGGAGAAGAGGTAATCGATTGAAGAGACAGGAGAAACCAGAATCAGCGAGAAAGGTCAACAAGACAAATGGACTGGCACCAAGACTCAAGAGAGAGTTTTAAAAGAGCGTTCGTCCTTTCAAAAGGTTCTACACAAGGAGGCAGAGGGTAGACGTCAGGTCATGCTGACGGGTAGGAAGTGCGACGGGCAGTAGTTGCAGCAAGAGCGATCAATATGTGCAGCGAAGCAACAGGTCCGCAGCACAGCTCAATCGCGTGAGTCAACCTTGAATACAACGCAGGGGCCTTAGACGTGCGACACGCCTAACCAAGCCAGCCTTCTCGCTGAGAAGCGATCCATTGATATTCCAACAACTCGTAGACAATGATCTCTGTTCAGATGAATCAATACCGCAGAGAACCTCAGTAAAAGATCCCATTCCCCCACCCAAGAGAACTGGTTGACCAACCTGACGGTACGGATCTGGGATGTGGCCATGACAGGGGCCGAACGCACGGGTGGAACCTTGGCGCTGAACCCAAAGATGACGGGGGTCGTGACCGACAAGGTGGGATTCCTTCTGAACACTGTTGTGCGAAGCATCAACAAGTAGGGGCAGAAAGAGATCAGGCCAGTACTGGCGAAAGACCTCTCGGACGAGGTGCGTCAAGATCTGTCGATAGGCAAGGGCGCAATTGAGAGAAGCATGGATGGAGGCGAGCAACTGTTGGCCTAACTCTGAGTGCAACGGTGTCCAGGTCAATCCATGCAGTGCGGAAAGGTTGTCACGACAGGTCTGTTGACTGAGGCCAGCTGAACCAGCCTCGATCACAACAACGATAGAGGTGACGTGCAAGCCGAGATGGGATGCGATTGAAAGGTCATAGACATCATCTACCACATGAAGTTCAACATGGTGATTACCATTTCCAAAATGCTTCAGTCGCTGTTGTACGTAGTCTTTTGCATGAGCAGAGACTGCGCAAGGGTCAGCAGAAGGCATCAAGCCATGATGTTCGCAATATTGAAGATCCTCAAGAAAACCCCAACCCTCCTCTACAGCCCAATGGGCTCCACTTCGCAACATCAGATCAAAAGAGTCTTGATTGCAATGGGCGAGACCACGTTGAATCAATCCTGCAGCTAGTCCCGATTGCAACGTTTCGGAGAGGGACTCAAGCTGTGGCTCAAGTTGCGAGAGTTGGAGCCCCGTCTTTAGGCAGCGAACGCCGTAGGCATGATCAAGGTGAATATCACCAGAAAGGATCGCACCGCCATGATTGGCATCGAAACCGACAACACAGCCGTTGGGCATTGCAAACCCTGGATGGGCATCGGGAAGCAGAGTCACAGGGGTTGAAAGACCAGGCAATTGAGACAGAGTCCAAGCCTGCTCAAGGACCTGAGGATGCATGCGGAGAAGGCACTGCTGGTCGCCATAGGCGATCAATGGGAACGAACCAGCATCGGAATATGACCAGCAGTACTGGTCGATCTGCTTCCAATGAGTGAGATCCACCAAAGCCGTCCAACCAACACATGGAAGAGTGATCGAAAAGCAGTGACTAAAATGTGTACGCAACACATCAGAAGCAGATTAGGGCAGGTTCTGCAGCAGATAAGCGAATAGCTGAATGAGATTCGTAATCGAGAATTAGCCTGGTCAGGCAAATACTTGCATCTTGGAGGAACAAGTGGATCTGACCAAGTGGGATTCATTGATGGACATTGAGAATATCGTTGATCGCGCTCTGAATTGGTCGAACGCACGATTCACACCTGCACTACCACTGGGCGGGTTTGGACCTCGCGTGGATATCCATGAAAGCGACGACAGCTATATGATCAAGGCCGACATGCCAGGCGTAGACAAGGAAGCACTGTCGGTGGGAATCGAAGGGGAGATGCTGACAATCCAAGGCCAGCGTGGACGTGAAAGCTTAGAAGGCCGGTCTCGGATTCACCGCCTTGAGCGATATCATGGCACCTTCAGCAGAAGCTTTTCGTTACCGGAAGATGCAGACGGCAATACCGTGAATGCTGTTTACGAAAATGGAGAGTTGACCGTAACGATTGCCAAGAAGAGTGATGTTGAAAAGCCTAGAACACAGAAAGTTCCGGTGACAATAGGAGAGTCAAAGCATCAATAGAGTTGATCGTCAAAGCGAGTGGCCGATAGTCAGAAACCATCGGCCACTCCATCGATCGTCAAATAATCCGAACGATCTGGTTTCTGCCATTTCCTTTGGCCATTGACAGAGCCTGATCAGCACGACCGAAGAGATCCGCAAATTCATTGTCGTTTGGAGAGAGGCTGACGAGACCTCCACTGATTCGTGGCCGGTAATCAGAATGATCGAAGATGCCCGGAAGGATCTCAAGATCATGTCGTATTGATTCGGACAGAGCAAGAGAATGACACTCATCGGCGTTCACAAACAAAACCGAGAGCTCTTCGTCGACAATCCGTCCGAATAAGTCTTCGATTCGCAGATGCTGCTTAACGGAGTTACAAACGTCAAGAAGGACCTGATCCGCAGCCTGGTGCCCCCAGCGATTGTTCACTTGATTAAAGTTATCGATATCAAGATTCAGAAGAGCCAGGGGTATGTCGTTACGACGAGCCCCCTCCAGTTCGATTGATGCGAGGTGGAAAAAGCTATTGCGAGTAAAAAGATGGGTGACAGGGCAAAGCAGACTCTGCTGACGGAGTTCAATCTCACGCATGACAAGTTCAGCCATTTGCTGCAACATCGTCTGCTGATGATCATCGAATGGACGAGAGTCACGGTCAATCAGACAGAGCGTGCCAAGCCTATGCCCATCAGGAGAGAGCAAAGGTGCGCCTGCATAGAAGCGGATATAGGGCTCTCCTAAAACCAGTGGATTATTCGAAAAACGATCGTCCTGAAGTGCATCGGGTACGAGCAAGACTGAATTCTGGGTGACGGCGTGTGCACAAAAAGCAGCTTGCCGTGGGGTCTCCGTAGCGTTGAGACCATAACGTGCCAGAAACCATTGGCGGTTCTGATCAACGAGGGAGACCAAAGCGATGGGAACCTGAAACACGTCAGCGGCTAGCTTGACTAACCGCTGAAGATGTGGATCAGGTGGGGTATCAAGGAGGTCATGGCGTTGAAGATCGCGCAACCTCTGATCCTCATCAACTGGCATGGGAAAGTCGGGATAAGGGGTCATCGTGAGCCACTCTCATGAAGGACCCCGCCAGCAACTGAGCGGGTCATGTCTATAAAAAAGACACTCAGAACAAGAAGAGAAGGCCATTGAGATAGGCCTAGCAACTGTGGAGTAGAAGCAAACTGCAGTACAGGTTTATCCGAACATGAGAGATCCACTGCTGCGAAGGGCCTGAAAGGGGTTAATCGCACGACATGCGCAGACAGCATGGCTTGATTCTCCAGTGATGAAGTGCAAGAGGAGTCGACCTCATTGTTGAGAGTCAAGGGAAGTCGGAGCGTGGAGATCAAGACGCTGGGTTATCAGATCAACAAGGGGTAAGTACGGCATACATTCAATATGTTGATTCAAGAGCCGATAACGTAGTGCGTCAGATCAGCAGCAGATCGGGAGAGAGGACAACAAGATAAAGTGAAGATAAATGCAATAGATCACTTACTTTGACTACAGAGTGAAAGCCAAGGGGAGCAATCGCAAGAATGAGGAGGCAAAGGTGCGCCAGGATGAAGCAAGCCACATCGACTAGGCCTCAGAATGCACAATTGCGAGGTAGGTCGCAGCAACTTTGCAGCAGTTCCGCAGAACTAAGCAGAAGGAGTACGCAGTAGGACACGAATAGATCCGCTAATTTTGTTGTGGTGCTGGCAATTGACATTGTCTCCAAGCCGCTAAAGGTTCCGACTTCTGACGGTGATCTCAATGCTGTCCTACAGCAGCCCGTACGAGCCTTAGGACTGGTGCTGCTGGTTCATGGGCCTGGAGGCAAGCGGCAGATGTTTAGAAGCAGAAAGGTCGGAAGAGCGCTAGCCGAACGGGGGTTATCAACGCTTCAGGTCAATCTCCTGCTGAATGCGGAAGGGCATACGAACGAGATTCCATGGGATCTGAACGTACTGACAGATCGCTTAGTCAGCACGCTCCAGTGGATCGGTCGAAATCAAGAGCTCTCTGCACTGCCTCTTGGGCTACTGGGAACAGGCAGCGGTGCAGCAGTCGTCATTGAGGCCGCAGTGAGAGAGCCAGGGAGAGTTGCCGCAATTGTCAGTTGTGCTGGCCGTCCTGACTTGGCATTCGAGTCATTGGCCAAACTGGAATGCCCGATCCTACTTTTAGTAGGCAAGCTGGATGTGGACCTGTTAGAGCTGAATGCCTGGGCCACGACTTTCTTAAGGGCTAAGCACGAACTGGCCGTTCTCCAAGAGATGAGCGGTCTTCTAGCGGAACCCAAAGCGACGGAGTTAGTCGCAGACTTAGCAGCAGAGTGGATGCTGCAGGAAATGTGATGCACGGCGTTTGTCTCCGCTCTGCAGCAGATATGCGAAACAAACGAGGCGATTACCTGCAACCCGGATCAGACTCTTGCATTAATCTTGGTATAGAGAAACAATCATTTCTCTTTACCCAGTCTTGCTCAATCCTTCAACATTAAATTCCAAATGAATGACCGTATTCGCGTAATGCAGCGTCAACCCCGGCGCATTTCAATTACGTTGAGCTATAATGTTCACGAGGATTTATTGAATCGCTCAGAGGAAGAGGGGCGGTCAGTGTCAAACCTGTGCGCTTTTCTATTAGAGGAGTCCCTGAAAGGTGCTCATCAACAAAGAGTGCCAAACCAGCCTCAAACCCATCCAGCGAGCCAAGCGCTCAACGGAATGCGACCTCAGTTGAAAGCTCGTTCCTATTAAACACAGCTTGCCCCGGCTACCTTCGTAGCCGGGGCTTCTCTAGGGAGACTCAGCCGATGAGGCAGCTCTCCTAACCAATAGGGAAGAGGACTGGGGTCAGTCTGGTCCTGAGCTTTGCAAGAGCTTTTCGCTCAAGTCTTTGGACCTGGTCTTTTGTGCGTCCAATCGTTCTTGCCACCTCGGCGAACGAAGGTTGGTCTTCTGCGCCATAGCGCAGCTTAATAACATCTGCCTCTGGGCAAGACAGATGCTGCATCAGGCTATACATCCATGCGTAGTCGTCGTGAATTTCGATCTCTTCTTTATCGGTTACGGTATCGAGAATCGTCATTGCGCCGTCGGCACTTGCAATTTGCTGATCAAGAGACAAGGTGTTGCTACGGTAGTGCACATTGATTGCATGAAGCAAACGCTGAGGCGACTCATCTAAGAGGCGGGCCATCTCATCAACAGACAAGTATGTTCTGCTATTGCTTTGCATAGAAGCTGCACGTGTCGCAAGATTAACAACATTCACTGGGAGACGGATACTTCCATTGTGTTCTTGCAAAT
>Ga0213866_10002494_pt1 | contig 12958 bp, 11 predicted proteins | sample PICome_11_FD_160079 | JGI IMG/M metagenome (GOLD analysis project Ga0213866, IMG submission 160079) | Coastal seawater microbial communities near Pivers Island, North Carolina, United States - PICO284 | ecosystem: Environmental > Aquatic > Marine > Coastal | place: USA: North Carolina... | reverse complement strand
CCTCGGAAAGCCCTATAAAACGCTTGATAGCCGTAAATGCCCGCTCAACACCTTTTTCATTCAGCACTCCTGTTGTCGAAATATTCTTTGCCAAGCCACATAATACTTTTTCATTAAACAATGGCATCGGCGCACGTTTCATGCCATCATAAATCACTAAACGTACAGAGTTAGATCCTACATCTATAAGGGCTACAGGTTTTGAATGTGGCATTACTTACTTCTTTTTATTCTTATCTTCAAATGGGAATAGCTGGTATATTTTCTTTCGCTGCTTCTCAGACTCAGCTTCCGTTATGGCTTTACCACGCCCTGATAAACTAGGATTTGTCATAAAATATTCATGCGCTGAAAAAGCTTTATCTGATACTTCAGGTCTTTTATAAATTCCATCAGATTGCAAATACCAGCTTTGCTTTTCGTCCTTTAAATTAGCTATCATTATCTGCTCCATTACCTGTTGATGCACAGTTTTATTGGTTATAGGAACCATAACTTCAACCCTTCCATTTAAATTACGAGGCATCCAATCCGCTGACGAAATAAACACCCTTGCTTTTTCAGAAGGAAGAGCTGCACCACCCCCAAAGCATGCTATTCTGGCATGTTCTAAATATCTTCCTACTATACTTTTAACCCTGATATTATCGGAAAAACCTTTAATACCCGGACGCAATCCACAAACACCCCTTACCACGAGATCTATAGAAACCCCTTGTTGTGATGCTCTATATAACGCATCTATTATGTCCGGGTCAATAAGGGCGTTCATTTTTGCCCAAATTGCTGCTGGCAAGCCCTCCTTTGCATTTTCTATCTCATCTTCAATATGCCACATTACAGTACTCCTAAGTGACGAAGGAGAAACCGCTATGGATGCAAAATTATCAGGAGATGAATAACCTGTTAGGTAATTGAACAGATATGCCGCATCATTGCATAATATAGGGTCGCATGTAAAAAAGGACAGGTCAGAATAAGTCCTTGCGGTTACAGGGTGATAATTACCCGTACCAAAATGCACATATGACTTTAAGGAATCATTTTCACGCCTTACCACAAGTGAGACTTTTGCATGTGTTTTAAGGTCAACAAAACCAAAGACTACCTGCGCTCCAGCTCTTTCTAAGTTTCTTGCCCACTTAATATTAGACTCTTCATCAAAGCGAGCCTTAAGTTCAACAACCACAGTAACGGACTTTCCTGCCTCAGCCGCCTCTATCAAAGCCATAACTATCGGAGAGTCACTGCTTGTCCTGTATAATGTCTGTTTTATTGCAACAACATTAGGGTCACGTGCCGCCTGCTGCAACAGATTTACCACAACATCGAATGTTTCATATGGGTGGTGTATTACAATATCCTTAGACGCTATTGCAGCAAAACAATCACCACCATAGTCATTTATACGTTCAGGAAATCTTTCTTCATATGGTTTAAATTTTAGCTTAGGCTTATTTACATCATGCAACTCCATAAGTCTGTGCATACCGGGTACTTCATCCACCTCAATAACGTCTTCAGCACCAACATCAAGCCCATTCTTTACGAAATCATCCAATTCACGGTTATTGGATATCTTCAGCTTCAATTGTATGACCCTTCCCCTTCTGCGTTTTTTTACCACAGTTTCGAAATGATTCATAAGATCTTCTGCTTCGTCTTCTATCTCCAACTCACTATCACGGGTTAAATGTAAAACTCCGCTACCTGTTATTTGCTTACCGGGGAATAACTCATGCTTAAAAAGTTCAATTACATCCTCAAGCAGGATAAAACGCTCTTTTGCTCCATCTATTCTTACAAAGCGGTCCAACTTATTGGGAAGTATAACAATAGAATATTGCTCTTTTTTTTCATCTTCATTATAGAACTGAGAAACAAAAGCCAGACCCAAATTCGGTATAAAAGGGAAAGGGTGCGCCGGATCAACGGCAATAGGCGATAAAGCAGGAAATATGTTCCTTAAGAAAAATTTATTGAGATTATCAATATCCTTTTCTGACAAATTATCCTTAGTTTCAATATACAAACCAGACTTTCTTAGCTCATCTTTTAGATGTATCCAGCAACGCTGCTGGTCTATTATCAATTCTTCCGACTTGTCTTGAATTTTATCTAATTGCTCTTCTGGTGTCTTGCCATCTTTGCTTACATTAACTATACCATTTCGCACCTGTTCTTTCAAACCTGCAACCCTTACCATAAAGAACTCGTCCAGATTGCTGGCCGATATTGCCAAGAACTTGACTCTTTCCAGCAAAGGTACATTTTTATTATTAGCCTCATCTAACACACGATAGTTAAATTCAAGCCATGACAACTCACGGTTAATGAACCTGTCAGAAGGTTTCTTGAAATATGGCTTTGTGTCTATTAGCTTTTTTTGCAATTGATACCTTATAAATTATATGCTTATAATAAGTTTATATATTATATAGCTAGAGCTCAAGAGTCTAGTATTTTAGATAATCATTATTAAGGCCATAGGCGCGAAAATGCCAAAGAAAATGCCTTTTATAAACCTATATTATTATAGGTATTAGGTAATAAAATTATTAAGAAAGTAAATTATGAAAAAACTGTACATATTAAGACATGCAAAATCTGATTACCCTCAAGGTGTAGGTGACCATGAACGCCCTTTAAACAAACGAGGTCAAAACGCATCCATTATTATGGGTAAATACATTAAGTCCAAAGATATAAACTTTGATGCAATATTATCCTCCGATTCAGCAAGAACTACCGAGACAATAAACAATGTCGTAAAGGAAGCGGGCATATCAACTCAAATTGATTTTACAAAAAAACTTTATCTGGCCACTCCCGGGGAGATATTAAAAGAACTCGCCAAACTAGGGGACGAGGTTCAGTCAGCAGTGGTCGTATGCCACAATCCCGGTGCTGAAATGCTTACCGCTATTTTAGCCAGAGAAGGAAATCCACTAGCTTTAAACACTCTTAGCAGAAAATACCCTACTTGCGGCCTTGCTTGCATGACCATCAAGTCAGCTAATTGGGATGAGCTGGACTTAGGAAGTGCCTATTTAGATGAATTCATCACTCCGAAAACTTTGGCAAATCTAGAAAATGCCTAAAAACCCTTTTCAGTCATATCGTGACTCATACGCAATAAATATGAGGGTAGACCATCCTAAAATAATAGTAGGTCACAGAAGTTATTATTCAGGCTATCATCATGGGCTGGATTTTGAAGATTGCGTCCGCTATATGGACAATGCCGACAAACATAAAGACTGCGACAAGCTGATAATCGGCAAATATTGCTCTATTGCCAGTGGCGCTGTTTTCATGATGGGTGGCAATCATGGTCACAGACACGATTGGATAGCATCTTATCCATTCGACATAATCGAAACCACTAGAAAACCCGGAAAAAAGAATCTTGAAGGTTACCGGAAAAAAGGCGACACCATAATCGGTAATGATGTGTGGATAGGAACTGAAGCTATGATTATGCCGGGAGTCAATATTGGCGATGGCGCAGTTATAGCCGCAAGGGCGTTGGTCACTAAAGACGTTGAGCCATATACAATAGTCGGCGGCAATCCAGCTCAAATTATAAAAAAACGTTTTTCCGATGATGAGATTGCAATCCTACTAAAAATAAAATGGTGGGATTTAGACGAGGAAATTATCCTGGAACATATCGAAACTTTCCGAAGTGGGAATGTAAAGGGCCTGGAAGAAGCAATTCTATAACAATTCACAACTAAAAAATTAAAATCATAATAATCTACAACCGCAAACAAAAATACTTTCAATATGATGGAAGTTATTATATATAGTACGTATGATACAAGTACTTCCCCAATATATGATATTATTAAAGGCCAGATTAAATAAGCCTCACTATCATAGGATACCTACCGAAGATACAACTGAAGAAACCATTATATTCGACCAAGAAAGAACACATTCCATGAACGATCAGGTAAAACCCCTTTTTCAAAAGAAAATACGAACACCAGCACCAAACGAAGAGGCTCTGGACAACCTTTATCAAAGAATCATCTTTCACAAGGAAAGGGAGAAAAGAAAAGATAAAACTCAACAAAACAAACCAAAATTTGATTTTGAGAGGCTATATGAACGTATAGAAAAGCAAAAGGAAGCAGAAAGAATCAAACACGAGGAACAAAAAAGCCAAGAACGCATTAAACAACATGCCGATGAATATACTAAAATTGAAATAATGAAAATCGAGCATATGCTTGAGCAGATTCGCCAAACACCAGTAATTGAAAATACAATAGATGCCAGAACCTCTCCACCTCAATCACATAAAAACAGACTCCCCTCCAGAAAAGAAATAGGTCAATTCACGCAAAGGATTTTAAAGCCTGTTATCCAGAACCTATCTAGAGAAATAATAACTAAATAAAACTATTCCCTGTTTCGCTTTATCCGATTAATATAATATTAACTACAAACTATATACTTCATTATTTTCACTCTGAATTATTTTCCAGAGTCTATCAAATAACACGGATGCTGAAATAAATTCAGCATGACACAGATAGTAGCTAAGAAACAGGAGTTTTTTTATGGAAAAAATAGCCGTATTAGGTCTAGGCAAGGTCGGAACATTAGTTGCAACATTGCTTCACGAATCAGGCTTTGAAGTAACAGGAATCGACACTGCTGCAAAGAAGCAAAAATTCAAAACCTTAAAGACCAGCGTTACAGGGTACAAGACCCTATTAAAAACCCTAAAAGCCAATGATGCAGTTGTTTCCTGCCTGCCTTACCATCTAAATGATAATGTGGTAAAGGCGGCATATGAAGCTGGAATACATTACTTTGACCTGACCGAGGACGTTCCAACTTCTGAATACATAAAAAAACTATCAAAGACCGCAAAGGGCGTAATGGCTCCCCAATGCGGACTAGCTCCCGGTTTCATCGCAATAGCTGGCGCAAGCCTTACTAAAGGCTTTTCCAAACTACGCTCAATTGAGCTTCGTGTTGGCGCATTGCCCCAACACCCCAAAGGCGAGCTTGGCTACGCTTTCAACTGGTCACCCGAAGGTGTGGTAAATGAATATTTAAACGACTGCATCCTAATTAAAAATGGCAAAATAAAGAAAGCACCTTCAATGCAGGAACTAGATAAAATAGTAATTAAGGGTCAAACTTTAGAGTCATTTACAACATCAGGCGGGCTTGGCACTATGTGTGAAACCTATCAAGGCAAGGTTGAAGAACTTTTTTACAAGACCATGCGTTACCCCGGCCATATGAAACTAATGCGATTTTTCTTCCATGAGTTACTTATGAGAGATAACCGAAAGGAAGCAGGGGAAATTTTAGTAAAGGCCAAACCACCAGTTAATGACGATGTAGTTTATGTCCACGCTGCTGTTGAAGGATTCAAAGGTAAAAACCTTTCACGTGATGAATTCGTGCAAGCCTATTACCCGAAAAAAATCGCAGGCAAAGAATGGCGAGCCATCTCATGGACAACAGCTTGCTCAATTGCCGCCACAATCGAAATGGTAGCTAATGGCGACCTGCCTAAAAAGGGTTTCATAAAACAAGAAGACATTCCATTGGAGAAATTCTTAAAAACCAAGAATGGTAGTTATTACGACGAGTAAGACAAAACTTAATCATTCGTCATTGCGAGCAATAGCGAAGCAATCTATTATACTGACAAAGATTGCTTCGGAGCAATACTACTCGCAATGACGAGGATGGATAAGCAATAAATATAGCTTTATATGACCTAATGATATTGACGTAAGCGTCATTGCGAGGAGGCTAACGGCTGACGTGGCAACCTAATAAACCAGCCAATATATACTAGACCAATTCAAAAACTGGCTTACCGCCAACAACAGTTCTAACTGCCCTGCCCTTTACTTCATATCCATCAAACGGAGAGTTTTTAGACTTGCTGCTAAATTCTTCAGACTTGATTATCCATTCACTATCAATATCGATAAGGGTCAAGTCTGCTGACAACCCCTCTTTAATTCTTCCTACTGGCTTGCCTATAACATCTGCGGCTTTATATGTCATTTTCGCCAGAATCTCAGACAGAGTCATATGCCCTTGATAATAAAGCTGTAGCGACAAAGGTAGCATAGTTTCCAAGCCTACAATGCCAAATGCCGCATCTGAGATATGCACACATTTTGAATCAGGCTCATGTGGCGCATGGTCTGTTGCAATAACATCTATCGTACCATCTTTTAGACCTTCAATAATTGCCACCACATCTTTTTGCGCTCTAAGTGGCGGGTTCATTTTTGCCAGACCTTCCCACTTTTCAACAGCGTGGTCGGTTAAAACAAAATGGTGTGGCGCTGCCTCACATGTAACATTAAAGCCTTTAGCTTTCGCACGCCTTACCGCATCAATCGCCTGATGAGTTGAAATATGCAAAACGTGGTAATGCCCTTTAGTCAATTCAAGCAACAAAAGATCACGCTCAACTATAATTGCCTCTGATGCGTTGGGAACTCCTTTAACACCAAGTTTTTCAGATATTTCACCTTCATTTATACAACCACCATCTGAAAGGTTTTTGTCCTCACAATGTTGAGAAATTAAAATTCCAAGCTCATCAGCCTTTTCCATCGCCCTACGCATAGTAAGCGAGTTCATCACAGGCAAACCGTCATCACTAAAGCCGATTACTCCAGCCTCTTTTAACGCCTGCATATCTGTCAGCTCTTCACCTTTTAAGCCCTTAGTGATAGATGCATATGTGAATGTGTTGACATACGAATCATTCTTGATTGCCTCATGCAGATCGTTAACTATTTCAACACTATCAATAACAGGAGTTGTATTTGCCATACAAACACATGTGGTAACGCCGCCAGCAGCGGCTGACTTAGTTCCGGTTATAATATCTTCTTTATATTCCTGACCCGGAGTTCTAAAATGCACCTGAATATCAAGCAAGCCTGGGCACAGCACATAGCCATTACAATCAACAACTTCCACTGAATCATCCGCTTGCACATCCTTGCCGAATTTTGCAATTTTACCATCTTTAACTATTAACGTACCCACATCATCATATCCTGATTCAGGATCGATTATTCTGGCATTTACAAATGCAGTATCTTTTAGCTCAACATCTTGCGGACGGTAAAATTTCTGGGTCATATTAAAATTACGATAATAAATTAATTTAATTTTTATTCTTATATAGCATTTTATAGCAAAAACTATTTTTTTTTGAATTATATCATATATAGCATTGACTTACTGCAAGCCACTAAACCAACTTTACATAATCCTTTTCTATCAAAATTTTCTTTTGTTTATATAATTTTCCAAGCGCTTTTTTATAACTAGATTTGCTAACTCCAAAGGCTTTATATATTGCATCAGGAGAACTTTTATCGGTTATATCACTGCTACCACCTTCGGCTTTAATAAAATCAATAATATCATTTGCAAGCATATCACGCCCCTCTTCGCCCACAGGCTGCAAGGTTACATCTATGCGTCCATCTTCTCTTATACTCTTGATATACCCTTCTAGCTTATCGCCAACATATATCTTTGACAGCAGGTCGCCATGATGTATCAGCCCCAAATGCGTATCCTCTATAACTACCTTATATCCCATATCACTACGACTTGCCACCAAAAGATTCACAGCCTGCCCTTCAGCAAAGGATTGCCCGTCATCTTCTTCTTTTAAATGCGCGCTAAGCTTGCTACTGCCTGCGATCCTTCCGCTTGAATCTATGAATAAAAACACCGTATAGCTACGCCCCTCATGCATTGGGCTGCGCTGCTCTTTAAACGGCACTAACAGGTCTTTCATAACACCCCAATTCATAAATGCACCAAAGTCACTTGTAGAAACGACTTTTAAATGAGCGCATTTTCCAACCTCAGCATAAGGCTCTTCAGTTGTTGCAATTGGTCTGTCATCTGAATCTAAATATAAGAAAACTTCCAGTTCATCATCTGGCTTGCACCCGATAGGAACATATCGGTTCGGTATAAGTACCTCACCTAGCTCCCCGCCATCTAAATACATGCCAAAATCGACTCTTTTAACGACAGTTAATTTATTCTTCTTTCCAATTTCAGGCATGTAATTCTTTAATATATATTTGTGTGATTATGTTCAGATAAGCAACTTGTAATGTTACTTATACTTCTCTGAGCCCTTAACTGCAAGCATATCCGCTTTTTCATTTCCTTCATGCCCTGCATGCCCTTTCACCCAATGCCAGCTAACTTCATGTTTAACGATTAATTTATCAAGCTCCTGCCACAAATCATCATTTTTAACTGGCTTTTTCGCAGCCGTTCTCCAACCGTTTTTCTTCCAGTTAATTATCCATTTAGTGATTCCATCTTTCACATAAGTGCTATCCGTATATAGCTCTATTTCGCTTTTAGTCTTTATAGCCTCCAATGCTTTTATGGCTGCCGTCAGCTCCATGCGATTATTAGTAGTTTCTTTTTCACCACCGAATATTTCCTTTTCATGCTTGCCAGACCTCAAAACCGCCCCCCAACCACCGGGGCCAGGATTGCCAGAACACGCACCATCTGTATATATAGTAACTTTTTTCATATCACTCTTGATAATAATATTTATAAGGGGTCACACCATAGACTTATGGATATAACTTTTCAAAATAATTCTATAATAATATATGGCCATATACGAAATCTACCTACAATTTGTTTTTGTTTCACCATCGTTAAACAAATTATTCAAGTCACGTGATGAACAAGTTTTCCTGACATATATCTTCATGCTCTTAGGAGTCATTTCTAAATCGCTAATATGATGCGACCTATGGTGATGCAATTTATACCCATCATTCATCAGATTATCAACAAAATGTCCGGCCTCCTTAGACTCCTCGCCTCCCTCTGGAGAAGCTCTGGAACGCAGCACTTCTTGCGTAAGCCTTTTCTTTTTTAAATTAACATAACTATCAAATTTAACCTCCGAAGTATCCGGAGCCCTAGCTCCACTTTCAAGCAAAGTTTTCAGCGTATTATTATTGCCATACTTATAAGCAAGATCCGCAGCCGTTCGCCCTTCTGAATCCTTTACTTCAAGATCTCGGCTCTTTGCTATCAACATTTGCGTAATGTTAGGCTCTTCACTATCGGACTCTTTATTATTATTTATATTAGTTGCAGCAATATGGAGTGCGTTTTGACCATGATTATTTTTCTTTGTTAAATCTACTCCATTATCTAGAAGCAGCTCAACCCCTTCTTCACACCCATGATTTATAAAATGATTAAGTGAGCTATTACCATGCCTATCTTGAGCATTGATTTTGGCTCCTTGCGATAAAAGAAAACCTGTCACTTGTGGCTTTTGTAATTGTGCAGAAACAATTAAAGGGGTGTTTTCCGTATCATCCATTTTCTCAAGCTCTGATGGATTTTCTTTAATATAACTTCTTGCTTCTTCTAACTTACCTTCCAAGTCTGAATGCCCCTTAGCATGACAAGCCTGAATTACTATCTTATTTAACTTAGGAACTTTGTCGAATATATCTTGCGAGTCAAAATCATCCGCTAGAAATTTTATATGCTTAATTTTTGGCATACGTATAGAAATATCAGGATTATCATCTTTTACCATAATTTCACCTCATTTGTTTGAAATTACAGTAACAGCTATTTAACTAAAGTCCATACTCGCTATGTGATTTTATGCCATTATGGAACCTTAGCTTCTCAAGATACTCCATCGGGTCTTTAGGGTTTACTAACGCACCTTCCACCGGATTGAACCAATCATAAAGCCTTGTAAGCAAGAATCTCAAAGCCGCCCCACCTGCCAAGATCGGCAATGCGTTTAGTTCTTCTTCTGATATTTTCCTGACCTGATTATATGAATTAAGGAACTTCTTAGCCTTGGTAATGTTGAACTCATTGTTATTTTCAAAGCACCAAGCATTAAGGCATATTGCAAGGTCATACATCAGATAATCATTACAAGCAAAATAGTAATCTATTATACCCACCAACTTTCCATCTTGATAAAAAACATTATCGGGGAACAAGTCAGCATGCACAACGCCAGAATATAAAGACTTTGGCCAGTTAACCGTATAGTTGCCAAGCTCATCTTCCACTTCAGACTTTAAGCCCGGCCTTAAAGAGTCAACTTGGTCTTTTACCGAATTAAACAGGCCTCCCCATGCACTGAGGGAAAAATTATTTTTCAATTCCATATCAAAATCGCTGGCTGCAATATGCATTTTCGCAATATTCCCCCCCAACTCAGAAAGATGTTCATTGCGTATATTTTTTGTATATTTTCCGTTTAAAAAACTAACTATCGCACACGGTCTGCCATTTACCTGCGATAAATTACTACCATCTTTATTTTTTATCGGCACTGGACAAGGGACACCCTTTTTTGCCAAGTGTTCCATCAAATTAAGATAAAATGGCAAATCTTCCTTATTGACTCTTTTCTCATAGATAGTCAGAACATATTTTGCTTTATCCGTGGTCAGAAAATAATTTGAATTCTCTATTCCCTGTTCAATAGCCTGCAAATTTACAGCTCTTCCAATATCGTAATCGGTCAAAAGAGTGTCTAGTTGCTCATCCGAAACTGTAGTATAAACTGCCATTTAGTACTTAATAAAAAACATTTGTCATCCTGAATTTATTTCAGAATCTCCTATAAACACTATCAAATACCAAAACAAGTTCAGCATGACCATGTAAAGATTTTACTTTTAGTGCATGACTTTAAATTGTGCAAGTGCAAATGTTATAGTCCCCACCATTGTAACAAAAAACAAAACAATTAATTATTTAACCACTATTGAAAAAGGTTCAATTTTATGCTAAATAATAGCTTCATTATTATCGCTTAATAAGATTAGTAATATGTAATTCTCATTCTGAGTTTATTTCAGAATCTAAACAAGGTTACATAGAGACGCTGAAACAAGTTCAGCATGATATTTATAAAAGCAGCAAACCTTTTAAAACAAGAAAGGATTAAAATATATGTCATTCGCACAGCAAGTAGCCCGAACAGCACAACGCCCTATTCAACAAGCCGCAAGAAGCTTTTCATCTCATCTAAGAAAAGCACCATCATTATCGAAAATTGTGACCAGCACTGCCGAAGAAGGCGGGATGGGATGGCTGCAAGCAGATGGCGAACGTGAATATCCGGACGTCCCTGCATTTCGCGACGCAGTCCAGCAAGACCACGGGCAGCTTGATATATTTTATGTAAAAGACAGTTCAAACTTCAAACCCAAAAATGCTCTAAAAAATGCGCTAGATGAAGCCCGCGAACAGATGCAGGAAATATCATATAACTCAGGCACAGTAGGGGCAGGTGTATTAATGACAGAAGAAGCTTTAACCCTATATAGCTGCGGAGATTGTACAGTCGCCCTGCTTTTCCCAAACAGCAAGGCAAAAGACGGGGCACCAATTGTAATCAGACCTCCATCTGGTGAAGCGGTAAAGGGCAAAAACGGAGCGGTTTTGCGTGTGGGTGGCACCAGTGCAATTGAAAGCAAATATAACTTCCCGACCGTTGAGCCAGTACCACAATTAGAAAAAGTATATATGGATCAATATCAAGAACTTGCAAAAGAACATGGAGGAGCTGCTATGGCACTCGTTGTATCTGATGGCCTGCATACCAAAGATTCTTTTAACGATTTCGACTTTGAGAAGTTAAAATTCCACATGCTAAAAGACGACAAACTATACGCTAAACAACAAATGTTTGATGCGGCGGCAAGAGCGGGCAACTCTGACAACAAAACAATGTATCTTGATTATGTTCCCGAAGACTTGCAAAACCGACTAGTCAACGTAGCTATTTTCGACGGTCACGGCCGACAAGGTGCAGCAGTTGCCCAAAGCGTGGCCAAATCAACAATAACTGAAATTGAAAAAGAAGTTATACGCTCTCAACATTTATCACCTGATGAAAAAGGATTTTCAAGATAGCCTTATAAAGGCATTTTAATCACCACCCTTAAGCCCCCAAGCGGACTATCGTCAAGTGAAATGCTACCGCTATAACCTACTATTATATCCTTTGCGATTGCAAGTCCCAAGCCTGTTGAACCACTTTCAATATGGCGCGATTTATCAAGCCTATAAAACGGCTTAAATGCAAGCTCTCTTTTATTTTCAGGAATACCCGGCCCATTATCATCTACCATTATAATCAGGTTCTTCTCTGAAGAGCTGATAGATATAACAACCTCACTACCATACCTTATTGCATTATCCACTATATTATTGATAACACGTCTAAAGGCATTTGAATTTACATGTATAACTACACCGCTTTGAGTTTTTAATTCAATATTCTTATGATGCTTTCTATAGCCTGAAACAATACTCCTAAGCAGGTCTGAAACATTTACAGAAGAGTCAATAACTCTCTCCTTACCCTTGGCGAAATCCAGATATCCTTGTATCATTTTCTCCATTTCGGTAATATCTTCTTCCAGTTCTTTTCTTTCTCTAGACTCGTTCATCATAGCAAGCTGTAGTTTTATTCTGGTCAATGGCGTTCTAAGGTCATGCGATACCCCTGCCAGCATTTCAGTTCGCTGCTCAATATGCCTTTGAATTCTATCACGCATGTCAATAAATGCATGCGCCACCTGCCTAACCTCGGTAGCTCCCGTTGGCTTGAATGTTCCGCAATCCTGCCCCTTACCGAACTTATCGGCAGCACTGGCAATCTCACTTATCGACCGCACCTGATTACGCATGAATAATATTGATATGATAACGAAAAGAACCGCCGTTCCCATCATCCACATAATGAATATATACGTTGATGGGTTGGCAACACGTTTTTTAGAGGTGTTAATAGTAAGAACACCGTCACCCACCTGCACATCAATACCGATATTCAGCCTTTTATCGATATAATATATAATATATGGATTACTTAATCTATCTGACAGCATTGCATCAA
>Ga0213866_10002492_pt1 | contig 12966 bp, 10 predicted proteins | sample PICome_11_FD_160079 | JGI IMG/M metagenome (GOLD analysis project Ga0213866, IMG submission 160079) | Coastal seawater microbial communities near Pivers Island, North Carolina, United States - PICO284 | ecosystem: Environmental > Aquatic > Marine > Coastal | place: USA: North Carolina... | reverse complement strand
TGGGTTTAACCAATGAGCATTCATGAACCGATCAGGCTCATTGACCATGTCTGCAAGCTCACTCACCAAAAATGTCGATGTCGTCGAGGCTATAACAGTTGATGCGCTCAGGTGCTTGTTCACAAAGTCGAAGCAGCTCCGTTTCACGTCGAGAATTTCGGGTACAGCCTCGTACACAATGTCGCATTCTTGCAGTGCTGCAGCGGCCTGCTCGCTCTGTACGAGACTGATCCTGCCGCTGACTTTTTCGCGATCGGCTTCCTGCATCAGCCCAACATCAATCAAGAAATCGAGATCAATCTCAAGCTCATTATGAAAGGAAGTCTGAAACTCCTGCTGCTGACTGGAGTCTCTCGACTTCATATCAACCGTAACCACGGACATACCAGCAAAGGCATAGGCGAGCGCGATGCCACGGCCCATCCTGCCGGCCCCTAAAATTCCGATAGGCGACTGGCTATCCGACTCTGACGAAAACCCCTGCTCTAACAGGGCTTTCAAGCGTTCCTGTGAGTGGTGAAGAAGATCGAGGCTCTCAAGGGTTCTCCCCTGACCGTAAAGGTCCCTTTCTGCCACCGGCGTCGCAATATTGAGCAGCCCTTCGGCAACAGGTGTCGCCACTCCCAACCAGCGACCCACCGACACCAACAGCGAGAGACCAAGCCGCGTGTCCTCCAGCATATATCGATGACTGTGTAGATTAATGTCTTCCCGCCAATCTCCACTATCTGTGAGTCGCTCATGAGCGGCGCGACCATACATCCACTCATCACCCTCGCCGGCCTTGTTGTAGTGATCTCGAAGCGGGAAGTGGGGGGCGCTATACCCAAGCGCCTCTCTTAAGGCAATCCGCTCACCATCAAGGGCATCAGTAACGCGTCGGATTGCGGGTTGGGTCCCCTCGTTGTGAATGTCCCAGGCTTCAAAATGCTGAAGTGGTCCGGCGTTCATCAGAATAAGCGGTGGGTGAATGATAGGTCCGGCATTCATCAGGGCGCCACTCAGCGCATCCTCACACCGCTCGACTGGGTAGGCTTTACCGATTATCTCCAAAGCACGCTCGGTGTCATTTGCGGGAAATACGCCCGAGGGTAACCGCGTCGCGTAGCCACTGATCACAACCAGATTACTGTCATGCTTCCTAGCCAGATAGGGAAGCGTACCGGTCTCGGCAAAACTCACTTGAGCCGCGTTCCCAGAGTCGTGCAATGCACGTGCAAACAAGAATGACCCAAATGTTCCCGGGGGAAGAAAAACAACTTGCCCATCTTCAAGGTGGAGCACCACCTCGGGCGCAAGCGCCTCATGCGTCGTTGACGGCAGCGGTATCACCACAAGCTCAGCGCCTGACACTGCTTTTTTCAGATCGGTTGTTGGCAGCCCAATCGGGACATCACGCTGGCCCCGAAAGTCCTTGACTGTTATTACCCCTGCCTCAAGCACAGCTTGAAAAGCATTCCTGTCTCTGCGCCAAAACCGAACATTATGACCCTGCTCCGAAAGATGGGCGGCAGCCGCATAACAACCGTGTCCTCCACCTAATACTGCGATATCCATAAGGCTCTCCCAACTACAGCGGCTTGTATGCCACAGCTTCTATCTCCACCAAAGCGCCCTCGACCATAAGGGTAGAACCAACAGTCGCTCTTGCCGGCGGCTCATCCGGAAAGTGCTGTGCGTAAGCGGTGTTAAAATCAGGAAAGTCAGCCGGGTCTGCAAGCCATACCATCGTCTTAACAATATCGCTTAATTCGGCGCCGGCACCTGCTAGTGCCATCTCTATATTTTTGATAACCGCATGAGTCTGCTTGGCAACATCACCTTCTATGATTTTCATGCCAGCATCAAAGGGCAGTTGACCAGAAACAAAAATAAAATCACCGGCCCGCTTTGCCGCAGAAAAATGTGGTTTCAAGGCCATATTCAAATCCTCTATTTAGATAATTACTTCTGCTTTTCATTGGTTGCAGCGGTAGCTGCCGCACTGGACACCACTCCCGAGGCCAAATAATCGGCAAAATCGGAAAGCATCTTGTCCGTCATTGAAGAATTCATGATCTGAGACATCACGTTGGGTGACCCCTCTGACGCTCGATGCCCTCGAATTCCATCCCGGTAGGCAATCAGCTGTCGAAAAAGATACTCAGATGGCATACCCCACACCTGCGGGACATCCAGATCTCCAGCCGCACTCGGTTTTTCGCCATGACAACTCCCGCACACGGCAAATCCTGTTGGTGTCTGATCAGCCTTTACAGCGGGAACGGCCCAGCGCGGCTGCTGGGACAAAAAGAAAGCAAGTGAACTAATGTCTGAGTCAGATAAGGGCTTGGACATCAATGCCATTTGCCTAGCCCAAATATCTGCGTTGTGACCCCCGCGCTCCCCCGACCTAAATGCGAGAAGCTGCGCTTCCAAATAAGCTGCTCTCTGTCCAGCAATAGGCGGCGCGTGGATTGCTTCACTGCCCAGACCATCTGGCCCATGACAGCTAATACAGCTGATATAGACAGCGGGCTCGGTAAGCGGGGGCAATTCTTGATCGGCGACCGCCAGCGAGGATAAGAAGACGACCCCCAGCAACAGTAGCTGTTTATAGTTCCGGCACATCCGTTGATACCTTGACTGCCGGCTTCCTGCGTCTGTCCCAGTGCAGCTGAAAAACGTCTGGTCGAGCGTAGTGCCCGCTCCCATCAAAAAACCACTTGTGCACCGAAATGTCAGCCAAATCGATGGGCGCAGTGATAATTGTCTCTACATCAAAAACTGGCTCAACAAGATAGCCACCCCCGGGACCAACGATGGCGCTACCGCCCTGCGCTCCCCAATGACCCAAGTGCTCGCTTGATATTGAAAATCGGTCTTTTAAATCATCGGGGTTCAAGACTTCCCTTGCGACTATGACAAAGCACGCATTCTCATGAGCAAGCTGGCGCATTGAGGCGTCTACGATCGGGTTCAGGAATTGATGCCCGGGCCAAGCCGCCGCGTGCAGCTGAATATCAAGTGAGCAAAGCGCATAGCGCGCTGGTGCCATCTGATGCTCAAAACAGTTGAGCCCACCTAATTTCCCGAAGGGCGTGTCATAGACCTCGAGGTCTGATCCGTCCCCTCTTCCCCAAACAAGACGTTCTGCCTGCGTGGGAACCAGCTTTCGGTGGCTACCCAAGCGCTGCCCTTCCTGGCCAATAAATAATTGCGTGCAGAAAAGTGTGCCCCCCTCTCGCTCCTGCAAGCCAATCGCGACAGCACACTTGTTTGACTTGGCGGCCTCAAATACTGGACCTAGTGCAGGCGAATCAAGACTGATCGAGGCTTCATAGCTTAACTTCCTAAACTCTTGGTACTCGGGACTACTGGGCGCCAAGCCTGACCAGTAGGGATAACCCTGCAGCCAGCACTCTGGAAATACAACGAGACTAGCGCCTTTCTTCGCGGCCTCGGCAATTGCAGCTGCCGCCTTTTCTCCGCCTGCAAGCGGGTCCAGTATTTCTGGTGACCATTGCACCGCGGCAACAATCGACTGCTCGGCCATATAAAACCCCTATCAATTCATCCACCACTGAGATGCTAGATTACAGCGCCCGGATTTAGTTATGAAGATGGCCTAATTTCTTATGCAACCTCAGGAAATCTCAACTTCGGCAATAAGCGATTGAAAATCCTCAAAGGCGATATTGGTTCCGCAGCAAATGGTGCCTACTCGCACACCGGCCAACTCGTCTTTCAGAGGGCCCATGAGTGCAGCGATCGTCGCGGCCGCCGCCGGCTCAACTGCTAAATTCAGGTCAGCCAGAATCAAGCTCATCGCGCGACGTAGCATGGCATCGTCAACGAGCACTACCTTGTTTACTAAGTCTCTACAGACCGAAAAACTAAAGGGCTCTGTCCGGGGTGGGCAAAGACTATCGGCGATGGAACTCACACTCTCTCGTTGAATAGTTTTACCCTGCTCGATACTCATGGCCATTGTGTTGGCACCCTGAGGCTCAACACCGTAAATTTTTATCGAGGGCCAGGCCTGTTTGAGTGCAGCAGCAACACCACCAGCCAGCCCACCGCCACCAATTGGCAGAATCATTGCATCCAGGGCGGGGATCTGTTCTGCGATCTCCAACCCGACGCTTGCGGTACCTTGCAACGTGCCCACGCCTTCGAAAGGATGGATGAAGGTAAGACCTTCATGTTCCTGCAACGCACTTGCCCGTTCAAACATTTCGCTTTGGGTCTCACACAATGTAATGCTGGCGCCCAGGGCCCTGGCCTTTTCAACCCGATAAGCCTTTGCAAACTTTGGCATGAAAACCTTCGCCGACACACCAAGCGTCTTAGCGCAATAGGCGGTAGCGATTGCATGGTTTCCAGCACTAACTGCGGTCACGCCACGTTCACGAATATCAGGCTCAAGCCTGAGTAGAGTATTCATAGCACCTCGTGGCTTGAAGGTACCCGCTTTCTGGAACAGCTCGAGCTTTGCCCATACCTCAGTACCCGGTGGCAGTAAGCCAGGAAGCAATCCTGAGTGCCAACGCACCGACGGGGTCGTGACCACGAAAGGCGCTATACGCTCCCTTGCGTCACGCAAGTGGTCCAACTGCAGTTCCTTGGGAATCACCTTACCGGGGTTCACTGCTCAGCCCGTCGATTGCCTGCTTGATGACCTGATAACCTCTCAGCCAGTTGGCATCTCGCCAATGGGGATCAGCCGGAAAATGGTATTCCTCTAGGCGTTCACGAACGGCATCAAGCTTGCCCGCTGGGGCCGTATCTCCTGCCTGAAAAAGGATGTGTTCTTCAAGAAGAAGAGCCAAAGATTCAAAGGGCGGGTAGGTGCCCATTTCCAGTGTCACGGGGGTAACTTCAGCTCCTGGGAATAGACTGGAGAATCCGTCTGTACTATGTCCCGCGACCTCACGGTAACCCGGCTCCCCCGGCTTACGATCTGCTCTTGGATTAAACACCCATTGACCGAACCAGTCTCGCGTACGGGCGAGAACATCCCCATGCTGTAGGGAAATGATTTGTCCGTAGCCGTAAGGACCCAACCCCGAATGAAGCTCTAAATAGCAAACTTGCTCTACCTGGTCGCGAAATGGAGCCAGCACATGCTCAAACGTTTTCCTCGACCATGATGGTTCCTGACCCCCAAACCCGAAACCGCCGGGGTATTCGTGTTGGCCTCCCATCAAAAGATCAATAGTGTCCTCTATCCCCCGCTCGGCTACCAAACCTGCAAGGTATTGGGCACTCGCCTCGCCAAAAGTACCCATTGCTGTTTCAGGCTTCAATGTGTCATGGATCTCTGCGTACTTAGAGTTAGATGGCACTGACCTGTCGAAATCCAGGAAGTTTCTATTGAGATCAACATTGTCCTCGTTGAACCGGCGTCTCCAGGCACACCCCCAGGGATTAATCTGATGAACCATAAGGACAGCCAAGTCTTCCGGCAAGCTCGCGGGGCCACCTGATGCCACCCATCCAATTTGAATCGCCGAGCCTGCGAGCGCCTCCAAACCATGAATCCCGGAAACGACCACAAGAAGTTTGGACGCCGTCTCACTGCCAAAATAGGCCGTATCGACAGCAATTTCATCCCCGTTGGGGCCGCTCAGATCATGCTCGTAACGAGCCTGTTGATTTGCAACGGCAGAACAAACTTCGCGAAATCGCAAGGAAGCTTCATTGACATCCTTGCTGTGCCAATCGGCATGAGCGAGCAAGTTATCAATGCTCATGATTGTTCTGGCGGAGCATTGGACATGTAGTCAACTTACCACCTCACCTCTCTGCGCCAACTCCGCGCGAATCTGTCGGTGCCGCGCCTCGTCTATCGGGTATTTCAGTAATAAAAATACTGCTGGTAGCGCAATGATGGAGGGAAGCATGGTGGAGACAAACCGGATGCCAAAGGTATCAGATGAGGGCACCTGCGGATCAAAGCCCAAGACTGCTGCCAGAGGCAGAGCCAGACCAACACCAATTGCAGCGGCGAATTTTTGAATGAAAAAGTAAATCGACATATACAGAGCAGTATCGTCACCGACGTCTTCCAGTAGACCGCACTCTACCGTATCCGCAACCATCGCCGGCGGCATGATCCATATTGCTGAGGTTACAACTCCTTTAAGGGCATACACCAAAACAACTTGTGTCACGTTCGCTGGCTCCACAACATTGTAAAGCCAAAGCACGGGGAAGAATGCCAGCCCGACCCAGATGAGGGCCTTATGCTTGCCTATTCTTGCACCCAATCGCAATACAACAGGCATAAATACAAGGGCCATTACGTACTGCACCACCATAAACCACAGAAACATGCTTGGCGAAAAGCCCAAGGCATCTTTCATTAAGAACAGCGAGGATGCGTTGTAGATATGACCACCCACCCAAATAAAGAGTGAGGCAAGCATGAGGCGCAAAAATGGTTTGTTTCTTCGAAGTGCGAAAAGTGCTTTTGGCAAACTCAGGGTCGGCGTCTCTATGTAGCTTCCCTGAGGGGCAAACAGAACACTGGGGATAACAGCCAAAGGCAGGAGCACCAAAACCACATAGGTAAATACCTCCACAATGTCGGCCACACTCGGATCCTGCCCCCGAAGAAAGAACAGAGGAATAGATGCTACTAACAGTATGCCAATCATGGTGAACGCTTCGCGATAGCCGTTTATCCGAATACGTTCCTGATAATCCCGAGACAACTCGGCGCCCCATGACAGGTATGGGATCTGAACAATAGTAATCGAGAGGTAAAAAATGATTGCCACCACAATTAAGTAGTTCAGGTCGATTCCCTCCGGAGGCTGCAAGAAAAAGTACAGGGATCCCATGAGCAGCGGCGTGCCAACAATGATCCACGGCTTTCTTCTGCCAAATGAGGTTCGGGTTTTATCGGAAAGGTTGCCTACTATCGGATCACTCACTGCATCCCAGATACGCGCGAGCGCAAAAATACCTCCGATAGCGGCTAATTCCATGCCCATCTCGGCGGCATAGAATGGCGCCAAGTAAACGATCACCATCATCATTAGCATCGACGTCGGCGCCGACGGCAGGGAGTAACTTAAAAGTTCAAAGCGCGACAGGCTGGTGGAGTCTTGGATCTTTTTAGTCATGGGTTCAAACTTTTTTCCAAAATCATGCTTGTTTAGATTTTCCGCAACACAACACATCCTTCATGCATTGCAGTGACCTGTCCGGTATCGTCAAGTTCCAAAATCGTCTCACCCGTAAGCGAAATAGGCTGACCGCGGTATGGGAACAGCTCGTGCTTGCCCCTTACGGACCCTGTGATTCGCCAGCGAATTCCTACTCTTGACCAAGCAGCGACTACCGCATCATAAGCCAAATGCGCGTCAGGCATGATCTCAAAGAAAGTCTGCAGTTTTCCTATCCAGAGTTGTCTCTCCGGCCACGTCTCAGAAAACAGCTCGCTGAGCATTACCAATCGCCTTTCCGGATTATGCATTTGGTTGAACGCTATCCGCATTGAATCCATCCGTTCCTGAATCTGTTCACCTGTTAGCCCTGGTCCGGAAAGCACTCCAGCTCGCTTTACTTCCTTCTCAATTTCATCGGAGGTACTGAGCAACTGTGAGACACGGAATTTATGATCATGATCTGACCATCTCTCCTGAATCAGACCGCTGTTATCGAATTTAAATACGGTCGATCCTCTGATGAACGTCTTCTTTTCATTCGCCTGTACGCCATCAAATTCTCCCGTTAGATAAAACATGGCGTGGTATCGCTGCGCGGCGAAGCGATCAGCAACAATAACCTCGTCAGAGACCAGTATGCTCTGGTCAAAATTTCCGAATACGGGCTTGTAGTGATTTTCTACTTCTCGCCAGCAGGCTGCTCGCTCCGGCAGCAGGCCCCACGCTTCAATACTCGGTGAGAACAAATCCATGTAGGAATCCAAACTTGCGTCGCTGTTGATAATTCGATCCATCTCGAGCATCGCTTGACGTGTGGATTTACTCCTTTCACACATGGATGCGTTAAGCCGACTGCTAGCCTCCTCGGTCAAACTAGACTGACTCGAAATAAGACTCAAAAAAAAGACTGCTACACACGTAGCAGTCTTTTTACTCAAACGCACTACCAACAAGATTGCTCTCTTATCAGAAGCGATAGGTCCCTGTTACACCCCAAATCCTGGGCGTATTGATATGTGACCAGGAGGTTGAGGGGAAGAAGATTGCGCCATCAAAAGGTATTTGAAAGCGAGATTGGATCGCCTGCTCATCACCGCAGTTCTTGCACCACAGAGCAACATCCCATGCATCTCCAGCTCCTCCTACACCGATTCGGGCGTTGTACTGGGTGAATCCGTCCGCAACATAGCCAAATGCCGTATCGGCATTTGCCTCGTAGTCACCTCGGTAAAAGATATTACCGGACAGGAAAAATCGTAAGTTTTGACCCAGAGGTACATCGTAGCTAAAGGCAGCGTTGGCTGTTACGTCCGAAACGTAAGGCAGATCCGTGCCTCCAACCGGAATAGGTGTCGTAAGGCCACCCACATCATCGTCGTAAGTGGCGTCGACATATTGGACTGCACCAGACAGTCGCAGATTGTCAGTGATCGCCCACTCCCCCTCTACTTCGACACCTGCAGATTCGGCGCCCTCGACATTTGTGACGATGAAGTTACCGTCGGGATTTAGTACCTGCACCTGAAGATCGTCAAAGGTCGTAATCCAGGCCGCCGCATTCAAGCGAAGGGCGCCGTCGAGGGTAACCGACTTGATGCCCACTTCGATGCTGTCAGCCGTTTCTTTATCGAACGTTGGATCCCCGGGGGGAAATGGTCCAATCGGTCCGGCCGGCGTGAAGCCCAGGAATGGGCCAGCTGCGTCACGAGTCAAGCTAATACCTCCCGACTTGAAGCCCGTGCTATACGAGGCGTACCCCATAACATCCTCTGCAAAATCGTACTGCAGGCTGAGGGTCCCCGTTGTCGCACTATCACTGGTGCTTGCCTCGTAATCATGTACCACCGGCAGTGGGAACACCGAAGGTAGCTCGAAGGGCGGGAATGGAACGGGCGCCACAGGATGGTCATTAATCAGCGTGGCATCCTTTTCATCCTTGGTGTAGCGCAAACCCGCTGTGATTGACATCCGGTCCGTAATTTCCAGTGAGCCGTGGGCAAAAACTGCCTGCGTATCACCGGAGTGGTCAAAGTTTGCGGAATACGCTTTCACCCCGGAAAAGATCACACCTTGGGAACCCCAGATGAACTCGTTCAGCAGTTTAATATCTTCGCTGGCAAAGTAGGCGCCTACCGTCCAGTCCAGCCTGTCACCAGAGCCAGAGAGCCGAAGCTCCTGTGAGGCCATTGATACCTCAGGCAAATTCTGATTGCTATAAAGGACGTCCACACCCGTGAAGTCATTGTCTTTATAGTTCTCATCCTCGTATTCGCGCCAGGCGGATATCGACGTAAGAGTGACCCCACCAAATGACCAGTTAATCTCTGCAGATACACCCTGATCTGTCGCCTTGAGCATCGGGTCAGTATTCAGGGCGACCCGGAGGTCATCAATATTGGCAGGGTCGATAATTGTCGATCCAATGGACGCAGCAATCGGTCCGTTCACCGCGGCGGTGTTTGGATCATTTTCATATCGAAGCGGGGTGCAGCAGGTTTCATCGAGCTCAGCGTAGTCCCCGATGATACGAAGACTAAAATTATCGCTGGGCTCAAAGAGCAATTGGCCGCGCACGTACCAACGGTCTCGATCATGGATGTCGTTCCCCGTAGCGACGTTCTCCAACCACCCGTCACCATCGGCATACGAACCCGCGACTCTCAAGGCTGTATTATCGCCTAGCGGCAGATTGATGAATCCTCTGGCACGTATTGTGTCGTATTCTTCATAGCTTAGGCTGATCTCGCCACTACGCTCTCCCAGCTCAGGGGCATTGGTGTGGAATGCGACCACGCCACCAGTTGAGTTTTTGCCAAAGAGAGAGCCTTGAGGGCCTTTGAGTACCTCCACCCTCGAGATATCGACGAGATCTGATCCGGTAATGATGCCGGAGCGAGCGCGATATACCCCGTCAACAAATGTCGCGACGCTAGGCTCAAACCCCATATTGAACACAGACGTACCCAAGCCTCGAATCGCAAAAGAGGTGCCCTGTGACGGAGGATCAACGGCTCTTATTTCGAGTGAGGGCACGACACTTCGGAGGTCAAAGACATCAATCACAACACTGGTTGTGATTTGATCTCCCGAGATAGCAGATACAGCGATAGGCACATCCTGCATGGATTCCTCTCGCTTTTGCGCTGTCACGATAACTTCTTGAAGTTGGGCTGCAAGCGTCGTGGTACTGAGTAGTGCTGCCGCTAGAGCGGTTCCAAGCAATTCGGATGATTTCTTTTTCATAAGTGCCCCAATGTATCTGCGTCTCATTGTTATCAGTCGGCGAATTTGCCTTGGGGGGGCTCACAGTACCCTCCCACCTTGGCTAAACCTAGTCCACACCACAGCCAGAGTATTATCCAATCCCTTAATTCTCTTATGCGAAAGCTGGAAAATTCCTATGAGTTACTATTTCCCATATCCAATATTATCTCCCACTCCCCCTCAGAGGAAAGCTGCCATAGCAGCACGAATTTGCCGTGTTCGCGGCCAAAAACCTCGCCGCCCCCCTCTTTAAAAAGAAACCGACTGGTATAGGTGCCCACCGTATAAGCCCAGGTACCATTTCGCCGGACATCGGTAACCGCAACGTCATACTCAGCGAGATCGAACATCGTGTGAACGGCCTTAGCAAACTGTTCTATATTCTCACGTCCCCTGTCTGGCTCCCTCCGATTATGGAGTGCGACGGCGTTCTCAGCGAACGCGCTCACCCAACGTTCCACCTGCCCGGACTCAAAAGGTTCTACGTACTTCTCAGCAACAAGCTGCGAGAAAAACTCCAAATCACTTGGCTCATCGGCTCGAGACCCAACACTACTTAAACAAGCGAGCGCCGTCATCACGATGGCAACCCACCTCATTGAGTCAATTGGCAACAACATTCGTCTCTGCACCAATACCATAAAAGGCCTCCCATTCATCGATCTTGGCCCTGAAGCTTAAAACACAGCGATCATCGCATATTTATGCAAACATCACTTACGCCTTTGAGACAGCAAGACTCTCAACGGAAGTCATTGGATAAATTCCCAAAAGGATTTATAACGTGGAATCATTCCAGTCGTTAAATAACTTCAACAAAGAGGAAGGGAGCCATGCACTCTTTCGACCCCACCGACGAACACGTCTTGGAGCGAGGCAGCGGGGCCGGCGTCGATGTCTGGCGGCGACGGGGCTTCTTGAGCGCCGCCGCTACCCTCGCCGCCACCTGCTCCCCTGTCCTACAGGCCCTAACAGAGACCCCCCAGATACTTGGCGGAACAGGCTACCCCGGGCGAAGTGTTTTTCAGGGTGATCGAGATTACGAGCGATGGCGTCAGGCAATGGCTTGGCAGCTTTACAAGGCACCGCGGTACCCCGAGGTGATAGTTCGACCCAACCACCGCGAGCAAGTCGCCGGTGTTGTTAAAAAATGCGCTGCAGAAGGGCGCCGCATAGCCGTTAAATCTGGCGGACACAACGTTAGCGAAGCCTTCTTGAGAGATGGCGGATTACTTCTCGATCTTGGAGAACTCCAACACCTTGAGCTTTCTTCCGGTGGGTCAAGTGCATGGGTTGAGCCCGCACTGTGGAGTTATGAGCTACTCCGTGGGCTCGATGAGGCAGACAAAGCATTTCCTGTGTCTCACTGCGCGACAGTTCCCATGGGCGGATTTCTCATGGGCGGCGGGATTGGTTATAACCACGACAACTGGGGCGCCATAGGTTGTGAAAACATAATTGCTGCCGAGGTCGTCCTGCGAGGCGGTGACAGCCATATCGTTTCTTCCGAAGAGAATCCTGATCTTTTGTGGGCATTGAAAGGCGGTGGGATGGGATTTCCCGGCGTGGTGACACGTTTGAACATTGCACTTCACCCAAAGCCTAAGAGCGTCATGGAAACAGCGCTCATATTCCCTATCGGTCACCTTGATCTGGCCATCGAATTGCTCAACGACTGGGCCAGAGCAAACCCTGCCGATACAGAACTGATGATGCTACTTGCGAGTAATCCAATGGCGACGGACGACACTCCGCCACAGGCACGAAAAATGGCGATTGCCCGCGCAGTGACGTACACCGCATCAGATTCAGCGTCTCGCGCACAGCTCGAACAGCTGGTGAATCATCCAAACGCAGTGCACACGGTTGCACCTATCGAATTCAAATCCACTTCTCTACAAAAAATGTCTATCGAGAGTGTGAATCCTAAGATGGGGCTGGGCTTTGGGCGCTACGCGGTCGATACGATCTGGACCGACAGACTTCACGACATGACTGATTCCCTGAACCAGCAAATTTCGCAGGCACCGTCCAACAAAACCCACTTCGTCATTTCACCCAAGATGAACAAGAACGTGAGCGAGGACTGTGCATTCTCGCGAATTGGATCCACGTTTGTTGGAGCCTATACCGTATGGGATGATGAGTCAGAGGATGCCCGCAATTTTGACTGGCTCAGCAAAACACGTAGCGCCCTGCATCCATTCTCAGAGGGTCAGTACATCAACGAAGTAGACGCGTTTACGAACCCCGGAGCACCCCAGCAATGCTTTTCAAGCTCAGCGTGGACCCGTTTGCATGAAACAAGACGGCGTTTCGATCCCTCAGAGCTTTTTTATGGCTGGCCCGATACAGGCCATGGCTAGCTATCCGTAGATGTGCTCAACCGACTGCTTTCTCAGATAACTGCGCATTCCTTCAAGTCCACCCTCGACACCAAACCCGGATTGCCCACAAGGTTCGGCGGAGTGGTTAAACCCAGCGGGCTCAACCATTGCCAGCGAGCTCATCACTCGAACCTTTCCAGCACGCACCCGTGCAGCCA
>Ga0213866_10002490_pt1 | contig 12971 bp, 9 predicted proteins | sample PICome_11_FD_160079 | JGI IMG/M metagenome (GOLD analysis project Ga0213866, IMG submission 160079) | Coastal seawater microbial communities near Pivers Island, North Carolina, United States - PICO284 | ecosystem: Environmental > Aquatic > Marine > Coastal | place: USA: North Carolina... | reverse complement strand
TGCTTTTGGAAAATCCTTCTTCCATTTTTCTAATGAGGGAGACCATTTATTTTTTGGTGGTGTAGCTGAAGACGTATTGCTTAGGATAAAACCTAGAAACATGATCGCTAACAGTTTTTTCATGCTTTTCGATTCTAGCATAAATCCTGACGTAGCTGTGACGTAATTTACTTCAAAGTTTTAGATTTTTAACAATTGCAAATGGCGTATAATAAGGAATAATGTTACAAAGTCCGGGGCACCTGGCAACAGAACGTCCCTTAAAAAATATATTTATCTGCTAAATAGATTAATATTCCTGCTGCTACACCTAATAAAATCCAATAATAATTATCTTTCATCATGCAACAAACTTTCCTAAATCAGGTTTAAAGTAATTAGGTCCTTTCATTACTTTCCCCTTATCATTATAAATTGGTTTACCATCTAAACCTAATTTACTCATGTTTGAATTTTGTACCTCCTCAAAACATTTATCTAAATTGATACCAAATGCATGTCCTGCTCCATAGGTAACATATAGAATATCTGTTAATGCGTCTGCAACCTCTTTAATATCTTTTTTATCCATCGCTTCTTTTAGTTCACTTAGCTCCTCATTAATCAGATCGTATCTGAGAGACATAATTTTTTCACTTGGAAAACTGGCTTTTTCTTTGATTTCCTGGCCAAATAATTCCATAAATTTTTTAACACTTTCAAAATTAGTCATTTCTTATCCTTTATATTTATAATTAATTAATAAGAGTGTATTATATCAATGAATCAAATATGAAATACAGAACAGAATTTGACAGTATAGGAAAAATTAAAGTTCCTGGTGATAAGTATTGGGGCGCTTCTACAGAGAGGTCTAACAAGTACTTTAATATTGGAGATTTTTTAGTCAGGCCTTTAGTCATTCATTCAATAGCTATTATTAAAAAAGCCGCAGCTATAGTAAATGCTAAAAATAAAGATCTAGATTCAAAAATTAGCAAATATATCGTAAAAGCTGCAGATGAAGTTATTAAAGGAAAACATGACGAACATTTTCCTTTAAAGGTATGGCAAACAGGTTCTGGTACCCAAACTAATATGAATGTTAATGAAGTTATTGCAAATAGAGCAATTGAAATGATGGGGGGTAAATTAGGTTCTAAAAAGCCTATTCACCCTAATGATCATGTAAACAAATCTCAATCAACAAATGATGTTTTCCCCACTGCGATGCATATTGCCATAGCTATAAAAACAAAAGAAAAACTTTTACCATCTCTTAAACTACTTGAAAAAGAATTAGCTAAAAAATCAAAAGAATTTAAAAGTATTGTAAAAATTGGTAGAACACACTTGCAAGATGCTACTCCATTAACCTTGGGTCAAGAATTTTCAGGTTATCATTCGCAATTGAAGAAATGCATAATTCGAATAGAAAATGCGTTAAGAGAAATTTACAATTTAGCTCAAGGTGGAACTGCTGTAGGAACTGGCCTTAATACAAAAAAAAACTTTGACAAAAAAATCGTAAAAGAGATTAGTAAGATTACTAAAATTCCTTTTAAGCCTGCAAGCAATAAATTTGCTGCACTGGCGGCACATGATGAGATAGTTAATTTTTCTGGTACATTGAACACGACAGCAGTCTGTTTAATGAAGATAGCTAATGATATTAGATTTTTGGGATCAGGTCCACGAGCAGGATATGGAGAATTAATTCTTCCTTCAAACGAGCCCGGCTCTTCAATTATGCCTGGTAAGGTAAACCCAACTCAATCAGAGGCCGTAACAATGGTATGTGTAAAAGTTATTGGCAATCATAACGGTATAACTATGGCAGGTTCTCATGGACATTTTGAGTTGAATGTTTTTAAGCCCTTAATAATACATAATATTTTACAATCTATAGAAATTATGAGCGACTCTTCAAAAACTTTTGCTTTATACTGTGTGAAGGGAATAAAAGCAGATAAGAAAAGAATAAAATATTTATTGGACAATTCATTAATGCTAGTAACAGCGTTAGCTCCAAAAATAGGTTATGATAAAGCAGCACAAATTGCTAAAACTGCACACAAAAATGGTACAACTCTTAAACAAGAAGTAATTAAATCCGGACTAATTAAAGAAAAAGACTACGACAAAATTATGAGTCCATTAAAAATGACTAAGCCTAAATAGTTCAATTAACTTCTAAAATAAAATCTTTAATATTTTTTTTTTCAAATATATTTATTAATTCTTTATCCAAGAAAATTCTTTCAAATGTTTCTTTAAAAAATTTAAGATCTTCTTTTGATGCTACATAGTTTTCATTTATAGAAATTTTTTTAAAATTGATTTTATTATTCTGAGCACTATAATTTCCTATAGCATTCAAACTCAAATTTTCATACTTTCCTTCTATTTTAGATAAAAAATTTCTAAAGAATTTTTGACTCTTATCAACTTGAATTTTGCAATTAAAAAATAATAAGGGAATCTCGTCCATAAGATTAATATTTCCATTACATTTAAAAAAACTCTCAGAAATAAAAAACTCTTTTGAATAATTAATTCTACCATAAGCTAAGTCTGTTTTTAAACTTATCTTATCGACAAAATGATTATTAAATTTTTTTGATTTATAAAAAAATTGACTTTCAATATTAAGTTTTTTAATTAAATTTCTAGACTTTAAAATTTCATTAAAGTTAATTATTTTAAATATTTTATTGTTTAATTCTTCAATATTAATATTTGATTTTATTTCTAGAAAAGGATTAAGTTTGACTAAACTATCACCATTTAAAGAAAGATATTTGCTTCTAAAATATAGATTAATAATATTTAATTTCTCTTTTTTATAGTCAAAATTAAACTTCAATTTATTGTTCAAAATTTTTGTTTTTAATTCCCCCTCAAAATTTTTGTTTTGATTAGAAGTTATTTCAATATTTGCACTAATTCCAGAATTTAATATTTCTAATTTTATATTTTTAAATTCATTTAAAATATAGGCGTTGAAATTTTTGTTAAAAATTTCTCCAGTTATTTTATTTTTATTTAATCCAAAATTAATAAAATTAATATTTTTTATGTTAAATAATAACTTGCCTTCATCCACAATAAAAAAGTTTAAATTATTTAATGATATTTTATTTTTTTGAGTAAGCAGTCCCTTGATTGCAGGGCTTACAGACGAAGCCGTTAAAGTGGATTCAATGTCATTTAATATTATTTTATTCATCTTAAAATTTTTATAATTGTAAATACTTAAAAGATTTAGTTTAATTACTAAATTTTTAACTTTAAGTTTTGTAGAATTATTTCTTAATTTTAATTCAACATTCTTTATCTCAAGGCTTGGAACTGGCAATGAGCGGAAGTTTATCTTTTCAAATTTTTTTACTTCTAAATTATATTTATCAAATATATTATTTTTAATTATTTCTGCTTTTTTTTCATAATTAAAAAAATTTGGTATTATTAAAAATAAGGATATAGCGATAAAAAATATTAAAAATAAGTAGCTTAAGAAAAAAATAAAACTAATTAATTTGGAGTATTTCTTGTGAATTGTTTTTATAAATTTATTTAACATTTTTTTTATTTTTGTAACTAGTATATAAATGAGAGTTCGCTCTTATGAATAATATAGATAATATAATTAAAAACCTTAACAAAGAACAAAAAGAAGCTGTTTTAAGCACTGAAGGTCCCAATTTAATAGTCGCAGGTGCCGGTTCAGGAAAGACAAAAGTATTAACAACCCGTCTAATTCATATCATAAATCAAAAAAAAGCTTGGCCTAACCAAATACTTTGCGTGACTTTTACTAATAAGGCAGCAAAAGAGATGCAAAACAGAGTAATGCAATTTGTAAAAGGAAATTCAAATGCTGTGCCTTGGCTTGGTACGTTTCATTCGATAAGCGTCAAATTATTAAGAAGACATGCTGAAGCTCTGAATTACAAAAGTAATTTTACAATTCTGGATACAGATGATCAAAAAAAATTAATAAGAAATATTGTCAAAGGAGAAGATTTAGATGCAAAAAAATTTTCACCACAATTGATAATGTACCATATTGATCAGTGGAAAAATAAAGGCCTTTTGCCAAAAGATGTTAAAATAGAAAAAAAAGGTTTAATAATCAAATCAATACTTAAAGTTTATGAAATCTATCAAAATAAAACAAAAGATTTGAATGCGTTTGATTTCGGTGATTTAATATTGTTTTGTGTAAAGCTTTTAGAAGAACATAGAGACATTAGAGAAATTTATCAAAAAAACTTTAAATATATATTAGTTGATGAGTTCCAAGATACTAATTTTATTCAAAATAAATGGTTAAACTTACTAGTAAATGAAAAAAAAAATATTTGCTGTGTAGGTGATGATGATCAATCAATTTACAGTTGGAGAGGAGCTGAAATAAAAAATTTTTTGACTTTTGATCAAATATATAAAAATTGCAAGGTATTTAAATTAGAGCAAAACTACAGGTCCACAAAAAATATTTTAGAAACTGCATCATGCTTAATTTCAAATAATTCTAATAGGGTTGGAAAAAAATTATGGTCATCCGCTAACCAAGGTGAGTTAGTCAAACTAAATTGTTATAGGACTGGTAAAGAAGAGGCGCAAGGTATAAGTGATATAATTGAAAAAAAAGTAAAAAAAAAATATTCTTTAAATGATGTCTCAATATTAGTAAGGGCAATTTATCAAACTAGAGAGTTTGAAGAAAGATTTCTACAAATAGGAATTGGTTATCGTGTTCTTGGTGGTATTAAGTTTTATGAGAGAGCTGAGATTAAAGATGCCGTATGTTACTTAAGAATAATAAATCAAAAATTTGATGATTTAGCTTTGGAAAGAGTAATTGGAACGCCTAAGAGAGGAGTTGGAGAAAGTACTCTTAATCAAATTTATATTTTTGGTAAGGCAAATAAACTATGCTTAGAGGACTCAATAATTAAAATTTTAGAAAGAGATAATTTTAAACCTAAGATAAAAACTGCCCTTAATCAATTAATCTCTATGATCCAAAAATGGAGAAAAGACTCATTAAAGATGAAACATTTTGATTTATTGAAATTAGTTTTAGATGAGTCTGGTTACTCATCTATGTTAAAAGATAAAAAGGATTTAGAAAACGAAAATAGATTAGAAAATTTGAAAGAATTGTTAAGAGCTATGCAAGATTATGATAACTTGCAAAATTTTTTGGAGCATGTTGCATTAGCAACATCTATTGATCAGGAATGGGAAGGTGCAAAAGTAAATTTGATGACAATGCATGCTGCCAAGGGGCTTGAGTTTGATGTAGTTTTTCTACCTGGTTGGGAAGAAGGGTTATTCCCGCACCAAAAATCTTTAGAGGAAAAAGGAGATTTTGCTTTAGAAGAGGAGAGAAGACTTGCTTACGTAGGCATAACAAGAGCTAAAAAAGAGGCTTATTTATCTTTTGCAATGAAAAGAGCTTATCATGGCGACTGGATGGATGCTTTACCCTCAAGATTTATAAATGAGATACCAGATGAAAGCGTTGAAAAAAATGAGATAAATATTAATGATGATAATGATTTTGAATTTAATCAAGATAATTCAATAGAATTCGATGAAGGATATAGAAGCCCTGGGTGGGATAGATATAAAAAAAATAAAATGGTCAAATGGAAAAAATAAGAAAGATCAAACTAGCCATTAAAAGGGAAAAACTCGATGGTTATATAATACCTAAAAATGATGAGTACTTTTGTGAATATACCCCTGATCATAATGATAGACTTAATTATATTTCTAATTTTTCTGGATCATTCGGATTGGCATTAATACTGAGGGATAAAAATTACTTATTTGTTGATGGAAGATATACTTTGCAGGCTAATAATGAATGTGGAAATTTTTTTGAGATAATCACTATTCCTAATAAAAAACCTGAAAATATTTTTAAAGGTAAAAATCTATTAATTGGATTTGATCCAAAATTATTTACAAAAAATATACTTAATATTTTTTTTGGCATGAATAATTGTAAATTTAAACCTCTTAGTAATAATTTAATAGATGAAATTTGGAAAAGAAAAATCAAGGCTGCTAAAAATAAATTTTATAGCCTACCAATGGTCTCTGTTGGGGAAAGTTATAAATCAAAAATAAAAAGAATTATCTCCAATTTAAAGCAAAAAGGGGCTGACTATCAGTTTGTAACCGCAAGTGAGAATAATGCATGGCTACTTAATTTGAGAGGACGCGACTCAAAGTATACACCTATCCCTTATAGCCATATATTAATTGGTAAAAATAGAAGCATAAAATTCTTTTGCGATTTAAAAAAAGTATCGTTATCTTTAAAAAGAAAACTAAGTAATATTCAATTTATTAAAAAAGAGTACACTAAACGAGTTCTATCGGAAATTAGAAAAAAAAAATTTATTATAGATAAAAACACATGCTCTTTTTATTATGAAAAGATAATCTCAAACAATAATAAAATTTTAGATTGTCAAGATCCGATTTATTTCTATAAAGCTATAAAAAATAAAAAAGAAATCGAAAATATTAAAAAAGCACATATTTATGATGGAGCTGCTTTAACAAAATTTTTGTTTTGGCTTAAAAAAAATTTTGTTAAAAAGAATATTACAGAGATAAGCGCATCAAAAAAATTGTATAATTTTAGGAAGTTACATAAAAATTTTAAATTTTTAAGTTTTCCTACGATTTCAAGTACAGGACCAAACGGTGCAATAATTCACTACAAGCCATCTAATAAGACTAATAGAAAGTTAAGAGAGGGAGACATTTACTTGGTAGACTCTGGAGGGCAATATGAATTCGGTACAACAGATGTAACAAGAACTATTTCTTTAAATAATACAAATAACAGAATAAAAGATATTTTTACAAGAGTCCTTAAAGGACATATTGCTGTTGCAGATTTCAATTTGAAAAATTCCACTACTGGATCAAAGATAGATTTATTAGCTAGAAAGTATTTAAAACAAATTGGTTTAGATTATGCTCATGGAACTGGCCATGGAGTTGGTTATTTTCTTAATGTCCACGAAGGACCTCATGCTATTTCCAAAAATAACAAAATTAAATTTAAAGAAGGAATGGTTGTTTCAAATGAGCCAGGTTATTATGAAAAAAACAATTTTGGTATAAGAATTGAAAATTTAATTTATGTAAAAAAACAAAAGTTAAATCAAAGTTTTGAAAATTTAACAATGGTGCCAATTGATAAACAATTAATTAATTTAAAATTACTTACTGCTAATGAAAAAAAATGGGTAAATAATTACCATAAAAAAGTTTACAAAAACATTAAAGAATTTATGTTAAAAAGTGAAATGAAAGATCTTCAAAAAGCTTGTTCAATTATTTAAAATTTTATTCCATTCCTCTTCTGAAATTATCTTAATATTTAAATCCTTAGCTTGGTCAATTTTTCTTTTTGTTGGCTTGCTTTCTCCTACAACTAAATAATCCAATTTTCTTGTTAAAGAACCTAGAACTTTTCCACCGTTATTTTCTGCTATGGACTTTGCCTCTGATCTGCTCATATTTTTGAAAGTCCCTGTAAACATTAGTTTTTTATTCGCAAATACTCCATTTTGTGATTTAGTTTCATAATTAATTATCGCTAACTCTTTAATGAGATCTTCAGTAATTTTTATATTAACCTTATTAGAAAAAAAACTCCTCATAGATTCTATCTGTGTTTCACCAATTCCGTCTAACTCTAGTAAACTGTTAAAAATTTGATCTTTATTTTTTGAACTAATAAACTTTTTTAATGATTCTGCAGAAATGAAAAAGCTTGCTAGAATTTTTCCATTTTCTAATCCAATATGTCTTATTCCAATGGAATAAATTAATTTATCTAGACTAATTTTTCTGGAATTACTAATTGCTTTTTTTAAGTTCTTTATAGAAGTCTCTCCCCACCCTTCTAATCTCTCTATTGCTTTGAAATCAAGATTAAAAATATCTGATGGTGTTCTAATTAACTTTAAATTCCATAACTGTTCTATCACTTTTTTTCCCAAACCATCTATATTTAAAGCATCTTTTGAAACCAAGTGTTTTAGTTTTTCTTTAGCTATAAAATTACAATCATATCCCTTAACGCATCTTCTAACCGCATCTAATTTTTTTGTACTTTGACTAAATTCTTTTTTTGTTTCAGATCCACATAAACATTTTTTTGGAAATATAAATTTTTTACTTTTAATGCCTCTTTTAGATATATCTACAGAAATTACTTGCGGTATCACATCACCAGCTCTTTGAATTTTGACTGTATCTCCAATTCTTATATCTTTTCTTTCTATTTCTTCTTCATTATGTAAAGTGGCATTTGAGATTACAACACCTCCAACAGTTACTGGATCAACTTTTGCAACAGGGGTGATAGCACCGGTTCTTCCTACTTGAATGATTATATCTTTAATTTTAGTAATTGCTTTCTCAGCTGAAAATTTATATGCAATAGCCCATCTGGGAGAGTTGGATGTGTTACCTAATCTTTTTTGTAAATTTAAATCATTAACTTTGAAAACTAAACCATCTATATCGTAATCTAAAGAAGATCTCAGTCTATCTATTTCTAAATGTTTCTTTTCTATTTCTTCTAAATTTTTCACTGGTTTAGACAAAGGATTGGTTGAAAAATTCCATTTATTTATTTTTTTTAAAAATTCATCTTGAGTTGTAAATATCATTGGTGAAACACTTCCAAAACCATAAGCAAAATATTTCAATGGAATTTTAGAAGTTTCAAGAGGATTTTTCTGCCTTAAAGATCCACCCGCAGCATTTCTTGGGTTTGCAAATTTATGTTTAATTAAATCAAAATCTTTTTTTCCAATATACACTTCGCATCTTATTTCCAGCAAGTCTGGCGCATCTTTTGAATTGATTTTTTGTGGTAAATCTTTAATCGTTTTTAAATTCTCTAAAATATCTTCTCCCACTTCACCATCTCCTCGAGATAGCCCTCGTATTAAAATTCCATTTTCATAAATTAAAGTTGCTGATATTCCGTCAATTTTTGGTTCACAAAACAAAGAAATTTGTTTGTCTTTAAAAGACAAATAATTATTTATTCTTTTTATAAATTCATGCATATCTTTAAGATTAAATGCATTAGTGAGTGAGAGCATTGGTGATAAATGTTTTACTTTTTGGAATTTTTTGGTCGGAGGAGCTCCAACGATATTTTTAATTAAATTTTTTTTTTTTATAAATGAGTATTTTTTCTCTAACGCAATAATATCATTTTTTAACTTATCAAACTTTGCATCAGTGATTATTGGTTTATCATTATTATAATAATGATTATTGTGCTTCTTTAAATCTTCAACAAGCAACTTGTATTTTTTGATTATCTCATTTTCTTTTTTCATTTAATAATTTTTATTATCTTATCTAATAAATTATTATTTTTTTCATTTTCTCTAGAAGGCTTTTTTATTTGGTATTTTTTATTAAAAATCTTATAGGACTGTTTATACCACTCACTAGAATTGTAATTATAGCCTAAAATATTAGCAAATTTTTTTGCTTCTTCCTCTAAACCAATATGATAGTGAATTTCAACTAATCTATGTAATGCTTCTTCAATAAAAATAGTTTCATCGTAATTTCTTACAATTAATTTCAATCTATTAATTGCAGGAACCCACTTTTGGACTGATATATAGTATTTGGCTGTGTGAAGTTCTTTTGCTGCAAACTGATTAATTACTAAATTTTTTTTCAATCTAAGATCTATTGCATATTCGCTTTCAGGATACTTATTTATAAAAAAATTTATTTTTTTTTCAGCATTGAGTAAAGGTTTAAGATCATGATCTTCACTACCAATTTGCTCAAAATACATAATTGCAAGTAGATAATGTGCATAAATTATATTTTTATCAGCTGGATATTTTTTTATATATCTTTTTAAATTTTCTTCAGCCTGAACATAAAAATTTATCCTATATAACATATAAGATGACATTACAGCTGATTTTGCAGCTAGAGCAGGCTTGTTAAAATTAGTTTCTGCTTCGGTAAATTTTTTACTTGCAAAGAAAAATTGATTTTTTTCAAAAGCTTCTAAGCCTTCATTATAAGATTTGTAGGGATCTAATTTAATTGATGGTTGGTAAATATTTTCATCTTTCGAACAAAAACTTGTAAACAAAACTAAAACTGTAGCAAATATGAATTTTAAAAACATAACTAGTATTAATACCAGATTAAAATCTATTTAGAACAGTGTATTTTGGATTTAAGCGTTTACAGCAATTTTAGGTTCAATATTTGTTCTTGGTTTTTTAGGTACCAAAACATCTTCTAGCTCAATTAATGAAAATGAATTTTCAGTTTTTAAAAGTTTTCTTAAAAAAGTGTTTGTTAATTGATGGCCTCCTTGAGAACAAACAACTTTACCCAAAACTCTATAACCTGAAAGTAAAAAATCTCCTGATAAATCTAAAATTTTATGATTAACAAACTCTTTTTTATTTCTTAAACCGTCTTGGTTAAGAACTTTATCTTTATCTACTACTATGGCATTTTCGAGTGAGCCCCCTTTAGCTAATCCTGCTTTTTTTATTTTTTCTATATCTTCAAATAAACAAAATGTTCTAGAGTTATATATATCTGTTAAATCATCACTATGAAAATTAACTTTATTTCTTTGATTGCCGATAATTTTATTTTCATAATTTAGTTCAAAATCAACTTCAAAAGCCAAACCATTAGGCTCAATAGATATTTTTTTATTATCGTCTTCAAACTCAACTTTTTTATTCATTTTAAGATATTTTCTTTTTTTTGATTGAGATTTTAGTTCTGTATCTTTTAAAACTTTTAAGAATTCTTTTGAAGATCCATCCATGATAGGCACTTCATCTGTATTTATTTCAATAGTAGCGTTATCTATACCTGCAAAATATAAAGAAGCTAACAAGTGTTCAACTGTAGATATTTTCACACCCTCTTTATTCTCCAAAGTTGTACATAACCTTGCAGAACAAACATTTGCATAATTAGCTTCGACAATATTTGCCTCTTTTAAATCAATTCTTTTAAAGATTATTCCCTGATCTACGGCGGCAGGTAGTATTTTTATTGCAGACTCCTTGCCAGAGTGTAAACCCACTCCTTCAAATATTATTGGTTTCGTAAGGGTTTTTTGAAAAATATCGTTCATTACCGATATATATACATAAGTAGATGATCATGATTAAAACAACTAATGTTTCTAAAAATAACAAGTTATCCAAAAATCATATCAAAAAACCGAGCAATAACAGTCTTTTTTTCATGGATAATGGGAATTGCCTCTTTTTCCCAACCATAATGAACTATTTCATCAGTTTTTTCGACTAAATCTTCACTAGAAATATTTTGAGAGATTTTAATCGTGCATGAATCATCTATTCTTAAAGATGATAAAAAAGACTTCTCTAAAAATTCAGATTTATCTTTGATATTAATTCTTAAAAAAACAAAGTTTTTTTTTTTTTAAAGCAAAATCAAAATTAACATTTTTTGAAAATATAATCTCTGAAATCTCTTTGATACGAGCATTAACAATATCAAAAATTAACTTTTTCTTTATTTTTCTATATTTTTCTTTTTTAAAGTATTCTTTCTCAACCAATTCATCATTGATCAACTCTTTATCAAATAAAAATTCTCTTAAAACATTTATTATTGTTGATCTATCTAACAATGTAATTTTTTTAATATCTTGTAAAATGATTTCAGTTCCAAAGTTAAAATTCTGTTCAAATTTAAGTGAATTATTTTCAAAGTAAAATATTTTGGTATTGTTATCTTTAATCTCCACTAAAAAAAAAGTATCAAAATTTTTAATTTTGTTTGCAAGATATGCACCTTCAATAAAGCTTTTCACCAAAATTTTTTTTATTTTTAGATTACATTTTTCAAATATACTTTTTAAGTTTCTTAGGTCATTTTTATTAGCTAAGATGAATGATAGTTCATGGCTATAAGAATCACCAAATAATCCAATAGGAAGATTTTTGATTTCTTTTTTATCTAAGATAAATTTAGAATTAAAAATGTGAAGTATTGTTTTTTTTATTTCTGTTGTTTCAACATAAGATTTTAAAGTGTTTAAAATATAATAAATGTTTTCCTTTAAAATTTGTGAACTATTAAGATTTTTGAAACCAGATATATTTATAAATGAAAGATTAAAATTCTCTAAAATAATTATTGTTTCCTTAAATGTGTAATTAAGTTTTTGTTCTAGGTAATAAATATTATCTTTTATAAATTTGTATGTTTTTTCATAGTCAAGAATTTTATTATAAAATATTCCATCAATTTTAATATTTTCCTCATAAATTATTTTAAAATTATTTTTTTCATCTTTATCACCCACTAAAAAAATAAAACTGAAGTTGTTTATTATTATATAAAGTGAAGGAGAAAATAATTGCATTCTTATTTCATTATTAGTTGATTTTCTATTCTATAATCAAAAATTTTATAATTTATCAAATCAACTTCTTTTTTTAGGTTTAAAAAATTTTCTAAATTTTGTAAGTAGTTTTTTGAAGATAGCATTATTTTTTTTCCATTGAAAGTTTCAATATCCCATCTATTTGATTCATAAAGAATATATTTTTTTATGGAATCAATTGGAAAATTATTTTGTTTTAAATTATTATAAAAAATTTTAAATTTATCTTCTGTACCTAAGACTTGTGGTAAATTTTTGTAATTTTTAAAATCTTTAAAATCGATTAATTCAAACTTATCGCTAAGATAAAAATTCTTTTTTTTAAATAAGATAGCTATTATTTTTTTTTCATAAATTTTTATTATTAATGTATCAGGGTATTTTTTTTTTACACTAAAATCCTCTATTAAATTATTCTGTTTTAGTGCTTCTTGTATTTCTCTGTTTTTTAAAAAAATTAAATTTTTTCTATAAATCGGGGTCAAAAGTTTTTTAAGTTCGTTTTCAT
>Ga0213866_10002489_pt1 | contig 12974 bp, 12 predicted proteins | sample PICome_11_FD_160079 | JGI IMG/M metagenome (GOLD analysis project Ga0213866, IMG submission 160079) | Coastal seawater microbial communities near Pivers Island, North Carolina, United States - PICO284 | ecosystem: Environmental > Aquatic > Marine > Coastal | place: USA: North Carolina... | reverse complement strand
TAGAGGCGTTTTTGCCGGACCCAATTCTGCAAAAGATTGCTGCGGAGAATAATGTGGCCGAGACGGCGTTTCTGGTGCCGGATGGAGACGCCCGCTGGCAGCTGCGATGGTTCACTCCGACCACCGAAGTCCCGCTTTGCGGTCACGCCACGCTCGCCGCCGCGCATGCGCTGTTCACTCTTCAAGGCGTCGACGCCCCCTCACTGACCTTTGTGACGCAGGTCTCCGGCGAACTCTTCGTCACGCAACGCCCGGATGGGCGCCTTGAGATGGACTTTCCAGCACCCGAGATGGTGGACATCCCCTTGAATCCGGCCCTCACCCGGGCCCTCGGCGCCGAACCGGTAAGGCTTGTCCGCGGCCCCTATCTCGCAGCACAGTTTGACAGCGTAGACACGGTGGTCGGACTCAAGCCGGATATGGAACTTTTATGCAGGATCGGTGATGAGACCGAAGCCGGCCCCGGTAATGTCGGCTGCTATGCTTTTGGCGGACGCGGCGTCGATGTGACAAGTCGGTTTTTTGCCCCGGGCAGCGGGATCAATGAGGATCCGGCAACCGGAAGCTGGCATTGCATGATCGCGGGTCTGGCCGGTCCGATCGGGCCCCGTCCCATTTCCTGCTTTCAGGCCCATCCGGGGCGCGGTGCGCATATCGAGGTCGAGCTGGTGGGCCCTCGCATTAAATTACGCGGGCACTGTCAGACCGTGATTGAGGGGCGGTTCCGCTTTTGAGAGTGACCCGGTCGGCCCGAGGGAGAGCCGCGTCAGCAGATCGACCTAGCCGGCGAGCTGACGGGCCTGGTCGATCCAGCCTTCCCGCCTGACCTTGCCTTTAAAGGCAAGCTGGTCCTCGATCCATTCGGCCTGAGCCTCAGACCATCCCGCAATCTGGTCGAAATGGTAGATGCCCAGCTCGTTGAGCCGTTCGCTCAGCTTCGGGCCAATGCCTTTGATCTCGGTCAACGCGTCTGCGTCCCCATTTGGGGCCTCAAGGGCGGGTGGGACGCAGGTGTCTGCCGGAGACGCCGCCTTTTCAATGGTGCAGGCGGCCTCTGGGGGCGCAACCTCGCCAGACATGGCGGATGCGGCGCTCTCCCGACGCTGGAAACTGTCGAAGAAATCAGTCAGGGAGGCCCCGCGGTTGACCATGGGCTCGGTCATCCACTTTGGAAGAGATTCCAAAAAGCGTGCGGTATTTTCCCAATGCCGGAGATTCATATCTGACAGATTGCGCAGGACCTCGCCTGTGACGGACTCTTCATCAGAGGGGCTATCGGGGTTACCAGAGAGACCAAATTGTCCTGCCCGTGTCATCAGGACCTGTTGCGTTCGTTGGCCAAACTCCGCCCATGTGGACAGGCTCTCTTGCCAGTAAGCTAGGGGAGTCAGGGGCGTGCTTTCTTCCGGGAGGGATGTTTGGGTCATGTTCTACCTCGTATGCTGCACTGCACAATAGCAAAAAAAGTACGAAAATCAAGCCCGATTTTCCGGCAATCATGGTTCGGCCATATATAGACCGTCTATGATACTTTATGAGCTCTGATTCGATGGCATTGCGCGGCAAAGTGCTTGTTTTTGACTCCGGCATGGGCGGGCTGACTGTAGCGCGGGAAATTTCCGGGCTCGCCCCTGATGTTGCTGTCGATTATGCGGCGGACAATGGCTTCTTTCCTTATGGGGATAAAAGCGATGCCGCGCTTCAGGCGCGCTTGCCTGGCCTCGCTGCAAAATTGGTTCATGCCTCGGGGCCTGACGTGTTTGTGATCGCCTGCAACACCGCCAGCACCCTTGCGCTGGAGGCGGTCCGCGCCAGGCTGGATATTCCGGTTGTCGGGACCGTTCCTGCGATCAAGCCCGCTGCGGCCCAGAGCCAGTCGCGGCGGATTGGCCTTCTGGCGACGCCGGGGACCATCCGCCGAGCCTACACGGCGGAGCTGGTCAGGGAGTTTGCGAGCGATGTTGGCGTGTTCATGCATGGGTCGATTGATCTTGTTCATTTGGCCGAAAGGCAGGCGGCCGGGGAGGCGGTTCCACTTCAGGCCTTCAGGCAAGCCCTGGAGCCGCTCTTTAACCAGCCAGGTGCGGGGGCTATTGATACGCTTGTGCTGGCCTGCACGCATTTTCCCCTGATCCGGGGGGAGCTTGCGGCGGCAGTTCCCCATCCCGTCAGTTTCATCGACAGCGGCGAGGCCATTGCCCGGCAAACCCTCCGTCAGTTAGGGTCCGGAGGGCGGGAGAGCGAGGGTGGCCGCGTCTTTCTGACCGGTGCCCCCGAGACCTCTGACCGTCTGGTTGAAGTCTGTCGGCGTTTTGGCTTCGGAACAGTGACCTGCCTCGTGCATCACTGACCCATCATGACGGTGTCATATTTTTCCGGTACAGACCGCCGCATGTTGGGCTGGCTGTTTTCTCTTCGGTGTCGCTCAGGATGGGCCGGTCTGGGCCTGTTCGGGCTCGTCGCGTGCGGGGAAGGCATCGATCTGGCCAGTATCGAGCCGCAACCGGACAAGCCACCTCTCTTTGCAGGCGAGGAGGTCAGGAAGATCAAGATTGTCGGGTCATCTACTGTGGCGCCATTTTCAACCACAGTGGCGGAGCAATTGGGTGCGGCGACGGCGTTTGATACCCCAATTGTCGAGACAACCGGAACCGGCGGAGGCTTCAAGGCATTCTGCCAGGCCGTCGGGCCAGATGAGCCCTCCATTGTGAATGCGTCCCGCCAGATTAAGGTCTCCGAACGGATCCTGTGTGCTCAGGCGGGGGTCACCGATCTCGTCGAAGTGAAAATAGGGTTTGATGGCATTGTCCTGGCCAATGCCAAGACGGCTCCAAGTCTCGATCTGACCACAGAGGTGATTTATCGAGCGCTGGCGGCAGAACTTCCGGACGGCCGGGGGGGCTGGCAGAAAAATCCGAACAGGACGTGGCGGCAGATCTCACCGGAGCTGCCGGATATGCCCATACTGGTTTCCGGGCCACCTCCAACGTCTGGCACCCGGGATGCGTTTGTGGAAATTGCGATGGAAAGTGGCGCTCTGGCCTTGCCGGAGCTGGTTGAACTGAAAGCCCGAGACCCTGAGAGTTTCCTCGCCCGGACCCACACCTTGCGAAATGACGGGGCCTGGATTGACAGCGGAGAGAATGACAGCGCCATTATCCAGACCCTGCTGCGCAACAAGGACAGTCTCGGTATTTTGGGATTTTCGTTTTTGGAACAAAATCTGGACCGGGTTCAGGGCGCCAGCATCGGCGGCGTGGTGCCCCGATTCGAGGCCATTGCCTCGGGGGATTATGCGATCTCCCGATCCATGTACTTCTATGTGAAGACGCAGAATCTGGCCCTTGTGCCGGGGCTTGAGGCCTTTGTCATCGAATTCACTCAGGAAGATGCCTGGGCACCTGATGGCTACCTTGTTGATAAAGGCCTCATACCCCTCCCAGAGGCAGACCGTGCAGTCCAGAGAGACATCGCGCGATCAATGCGTCCGATGCCTCCAATCAACGGGACGCCCTAGACAGTGGCTTTCACGGCCGCACAGATCGCGTCGGCCGTAATACCGAACTTCTCATACAGTGCTTTGTAGGGTGCGGAGGCGCCGAAGCGGTCCATGCCGATAAAGGTGCCCTGATGCCCGATCCAGCGGTCCCAGCCGAACCGGACACCCGCTTCAACGGCAATCCTGGGAAGATCGCCACCCAGCGTCTCCTGTTGATACTCTGAAGACTGCAATTCAAACAGATCCATACACGGCATGGACACAAGCCGTGTCGGAAGTCCTTCTGCTTCCAGCTGCGTCTGCGCGGCCAGAGCAATCTCTACCTCGGAACCCGACGCGATAATGATCGCGCAGGCATCCGGGTGATCGGACAGGACATAGGCCCCTCTGGCGCAGAGATTATCATCAGTATGGCGGGTCCGCGCACTTTTTACCGTCTGGCGGGTTAGCGCGAGCGTGGACGGCCCCTGGTCACGACGCAGAGCCAGTTCCCAGCACTCGGCGGTCTCGACGCCGTCACATGGACGGAACACGAACATGTTTGGCATTGCGCGAAGCGAGGCAACATGCTCGACCGGCTGGTGCGTGGGCCCGTCTTCACCCAGACCGATAGAGTCATGAGTCATGACATGAATGACCCGCTCGCCCATCAGGGCGCCCAATCGAATAGCGGGGCGAGAGTAATCGGCAAAGACCAGGAATGTGCCAGAATAGGGAATGACGCCGCCATGCAGAGCCATACCATTCATGGCCGCGGCCATGCCATGTTCTCGAACTCCATAATGAACATAACGGCCCGACCAGTCTTGAGGTGAGAGGACCGGTGTCGATGGGGTGAGCGTATTGTTTGAGCCAGACAGATCCGCGGATCCACCAATCATTTCGGGGATCAGCTCTGTCAGGACATTCAGCGCAGCGCCTGACCATTTCCGCGTCGCATCGTCTTTGGCGGACTCCACGACAGATTGCTTGTGGGCCGCAATTCGTTGGGACAGATCTGCAGGCAAGGCGCCAGACATGGCCTGGTCAAAGGCTATCTTACTGGCTGAGGCCCCATGGTGATGCGTCCAGGTCTCATAGGCCTCCTGACACCGCAAGCCCGCCGCCTGCCAGGCCTGTTCAATAGTCTGCGGGACCTCGAAGGGTGGATGCGGCCAGCCAATATTCTTGCGAATCCCGGCGACCTCCTCGGGGCCGTACGGGCCACCGTGAGCCTTGCCTGTCCCTTCCAGCGTGGGGGCACCGAAGCCGATGCGGGTTTTGCACGCGATCATGACCGGCTGGTTTGCGGTCTGTGCCCAGGACAGGGCAGCTTCAATTTCAGCCTCGTTGTGGCCGTCAATCCGCCGGGTGATCCAGCCGGACGCTTCAAAACGGGCGCATTGATCCGTCGAATCTGACAGGTCCGTGCCTCCGTCAATGGTGACCGCATTGTCATCAAAGAGAACAATCAGATTGGAGAGTTTCAAGTGGCCGGCCAGCGTGATGGCTTCCTGACTGACACCTTCCATCAGGCAGCCGTCCCCGGCCAGGACATAAGTTTTGTGGTCAACCAGCTCGGGTCCAAACCGCGCATTGAGGTGCCGCTCTGCGATGGCCATCCCGACCGCCGTTGCGATCCCCTGGCCGAGAGGCCCCGTTGTTGTCTCAACCCCAGCGGTCACGAAATTCTCAGGGTGTCCGGGTGTGCTCGCGCCGAGCTGTCGGAAGTTGCGAATATCGTCCCGGCTGACACTGCTATAGCCACTCAGATGGAGCAGGGCGTAGATCAGCATAGATCCGTGCCCTGCGGAAAGGACGAAACGGTCGCGGTCAGCCCAGGCTGGATCTTTCGGATTGTGCTTCAGGTATCTGGTCCAGAGGATGGTAGCGACATCGGCCATGCCGAGCGGCAGTCCCACATGACCGGATTTTGCTGTCTCGACGGCGTCCATTGAGAGCGCCCGTACTGCATTCGCCATATCCCGGGTATTGAGTGTCATTCTGAGCTCTCCTTCCACACCGCTTTGGCAATGGACAGGCTAGAGATTCGAGTCAAGCTGGCGCCACGGTCTCTATTGAGTTTTGCCGCCATTAGCGGCAATGCTGGGGGCATGTCAGATCTGGACTCCTCCTTGCGGCGTTTTGAAACGGCGGTATCCCGGCTGGAGGCTGCGGTGGACACTCTGTTCGCGCAGGCGGGTCATCCGGCCCTGCTGAAGAAAGAACTGGCGGCCATGGTCGAGGACCGAGCAAAACTGGCCGGGCAACTGGAGCAATCGCTGGCCAGAGAGCAGGAGCTGCAGGTTCTGGCGGATGAGGCCTCGGCGGCGCTCGGCACCGCTATCGCCGAAGTGCAGGCGGCTCTGGAGCGCCCGAGCTCGGAGGAGAATATGTGATGGCCAAGGCCGATATTGTCATACGTGATCAAACATATGCCATTGCCTGCGCCCCGGGGCAGGAAGATCGTCTGCTGGCTCTGTCAAAAGATCTGGATGCCCGGGTGATCCAGATTGCGGACGCTGTGGGAGATGTTGGCGATCACAGGCTGCTTCTGATCGCTGCGCTCTCTCTTCTGGATGAATTAGAGGCAGCCCGTCAGGGGATTGCGACCATGTCTGCGCCGCAAATTGACCGGGCTGCGCAGGCCCTGGACAAGGCAGCCGAACACATTGGCGCCCTTGCCGGGCGAATTGAATCGGAATTGTGAGGGGCGAATGTTATCGGTTCTCATCCCATTCTATAATGAACACGGCAATGTCCTGCCATTACTCGAGGAAATCCATACGGTCCTTGAGCCATTTCAATTTGAAATTATCTGCGTCAATGATGCTTCTTCTGACCAGACGTCGGAGGATCTGGCCGAGGCGTGCCATCGCTGGCCGGAGACCGTTCACGTCCTGACGCATGTGCAGCGGCGAGGCAAATCGGCAGCTCTGTTCACAGGCTTGAAAGCGGTGCGGGGATCCTGGGTCCAGCTGCTCGACGGGGATGGCCAGAACGATGTCAGGGATACGGCCCGGCTCTGGCCTGCGGTCATGGCCGATCAGGGGAAGAGCACACTTGGGATCATTGCGGGACGACGCAATAGCCGCAACGATAGCGGGTTCAAATGGCTGCAATCCCGGATCGCCAATGGTATCCGGAAATTCGTCCTGCGCGATGATGCCACCGACACCGGTTGTGGCTGGAAACTGATCCGGACTGAAGCGTTTCGGGAACTGCCTTACTTTGCGTCTATGCATCGATTCCTGCCAGCGCTGGTGAAGCGGGCCGGGTGGCGGGTTCAGGAAGAAGGGGTGAATGATCGCGCCCGGTGGAATGGCCAGTCGAAATATGGGTTTCTGGGGCGTCTCGGCGCCGGTATATTCGACCTGATCGGGATGTTCTGGCTGACCCGCAGGGGGGGGCAAGGCATCGCCATTGAATGGGATGATCCCCGCTCAGCCGGGTCCGACAACAAATCTTAGGGCCTCTCGGTGGCCGAGCGGGTGTCCGGGCAGTGCCCATGCGGCCCCCCCGCCGGTTTTGGAGGACACCGAGGGCAGCATATGTCAGGCGCCGGGGGACTCGAAGCTGAGATCCGGCGCGCCAGTGACCTGAAGAATACCCCGCTCTGGACCCTCCACCCAAAGGGCACTCAGCACCCCTGTTCGGTAGGCGCCCGTATCCAGGCCGATCCGGTTTGAGGTCTCTGTGACGCCGCCTTCAATGGTATGCCCGTGAACCACCACGCAACCAAAATTCTCTTTCGAGGAGAGAAACTCTCCCCGGATCCAGCGCAGGTCCCGGTCCGATTGACGCTCAATCGGGACACCCGGGCGGATACCGGCATGGACGAGAAGATAATCCCCGAGCCGGACAGAATTCTGAAATCCAGCCATGAACTCGATATCCTTCCTCGGTATCGCCGACAGGAGCAGATGCTCCAGAACACTGTCCGGCTGACCAATCAGTGTCCCCCGGTCGAGGCCATAGCTTTCAGCGGTGTCATAACCCCCATGACTTAGCCAGGGTGAAAGCAAACTTGGGTCCCCTGTCAGTCCGCGGACCAGAGCTTCCTCGTGATTTCCCTTGATGAACCAGAAAGACATAGAGGCGGGCGGCGGCTTCTGAAGGTGCTGAACCACCTGCTTTGACTGAGGTCCGCGATCGATCAAATCGCCCAGGAAGACTATGTGGGTGTCCGCCGCGGGTAACGCCCTGTTGTGCTCAAAAATGCGCTCAAGCATGGTTTGAAGAAGATCAAAACGACCGTGTATATCCCCAACGGCGTAGAGCCGCTTGCCGGGTGAACCGAGAGGCCGAGCTGGATCGTAGCCTCTTGTCTTGCGTCGTTTTCCAAAGACCATGCTGATGGTGTCCGTGCTAATTTTCCCCTGAGAGGTGTATTAGTGTGGTATGCTGTGCTATCTAATCATGGAAGTATCAGACGCACATCGTTGGAGGCGGTTCGGAAGAGGCAGTCTTTGTGCAGATGTGGAGAAATTCTGTACTATGAAGGCGTGCAACTTGGTTGCTTGACCGTTTTGTGAGTAAGTTCGATTAGGGTATTTTAAGGGTGGGGCTGAATATGGATCAGAGCAGATGGTTCGTGGTTCAGACGCAAGCAAACAAGGAGTCGTTTGCACTCTGCAACCTCAATCGGCAAGGACTTCTGGCTTGGAACCCGTCCATTCGCAAAAGCGTTCGCTCCGGTCGCCGCATCCAGATGAAGTCGAAACCGCTTTTCCCGGGCTATATTTTCGTTGAGCTGGACCTCAATGTCGCGAGGTGGCGCGCCATCGACAGTACTTTTGGTGTCCTGCGTGTGGTCAAAATCGCCGGCCGGCCAGCCCCTTTGCCCTCAGGGTTTGTTGAGACGCTGCGCGCACTCAGTGACGATGAGGGTCATGTGGCTTTTCGGGAAGACCTCTCGGCAGGCGATAATGTCCGGATCATGGGTGGAGCGTTCGATGATATGGTCGGACAGGTGGTGCGATTGCCAAGTGACGAGCGGGTGACCTTGCTCATCAGCATGATCGGGCGGCAGGTGGCGACGACACTTCCACGGGCGCAGGTCGTGAAAGCCGCCTAGTCAGTCAGGTTTGGGGACCAGAATGAACTTCGTTGACTATTCAAGGCTGATTGGAGAAGACCGAGGCGCTCCCTCTGCAGTGGCAGAACGCGTGGCCATCCGTATTGGGCGCATACGATACCAGCTGGCCGTAGGGCTTCTTTTCGGCGTTGTTGTCCCCTTGCTCCTGCGCACACGTATAGAACAATGGCCGGACGCAGCGGTCCATTACGACAATTCGGTTCTCGGGACTGTTGTGGCGGTCCTCATAGGGTTCACCATTTTCCGTAAGGTCTCCGTCCTGCCGGGAGCAGGATCCTTCGTTAATATCGTTCCGGCTTTTGTTTCCTCTTATAGTATTGTGATGATATCATTTTTTGCGCTGCGACTGGATTATAGCCGGGCGCAGTTCGCTGTGAGCATATTGCTGGTTATTGCAAGTTTTTATGCGATTGCGTTTTTGATGTCCCGATTTCGACATGCCCGGTTCGTGTTGGTGACCAATCGCGTCATTTCACAGATGCGCCCGATTCGGGGCGTCGAATGGGTGCATGCAAAGCAAACTGCCACGGCGGAGACTTATCGTCACCTGCCCATTGTTGTTGATCACTCCAGCGTGCAACTGACCGAAGACTGGGAACGATACCTGGCTGAAGAGGCGATATCGGGACGCCTGATTTATGACCGGCAAGCGATCGTGGAGGCTCTTCAGGGCCGTGTCCCGCTTCCGCAGACGAAGGGAGACGCGGAGAGCGCCTTGTCCTTGAGAACGCTTCATGCGCCGGGCCACCTCGTCCCTGATTCCATTTACGCGCCGGCGAAACGCTATCTGGATCTGCTGATGGCCATTGTGGTTCTGCTTCTTCTGAGCCCAGTCCTCTGCCTCACAGCTGTCGCCATCAGGTTGGAAAGCCCCGGACCAGTTTTGTTCAAGCAGTCGCGCATGGGGTATCGGGGAAGACCCTTTACCATGTTGAAATTTCGGTCCATGCGCTTCGAAAGGCGGGTTCCGGCTTCATCAGACGCGGATATGACGTTGACCGACGATCAACGCATCACGCGGGTTGGGCGATTTATCCGGCGGACCCGCATTGATGAGCTGCCCCAGATCATCAACATCATACGTGGCGAAATGAGCTGGATTGGCCCCCGCCCTGAGACGCTAAGACTTTCAGAATGGTATGAATCAGAAATACCATTTTATCGCTACCGGCATATTGTGCGACCAGGAATCACTGGCTGGGCTCAGGTAAACCAGGGCCATGTCACAAGCGTGGAAGATGTTCGGGAAAAGCTCGAATTCGACTTCTACTATGTCAAGCATTTCAACTTATGGACCGATCTGTTGATATTGGTGAAAACCGTCATAGTCGTTCTGACAGGGCATGGCTCGAAATAGAGGTTGGCTCGGACACCGTCATCGGCATGAGGGGCCAGAGGCCATGACGGCTGCAGTTTTGAACCATGGTCGGCATTAATCTGAAGAGGACTTTCCTGTGGTCAGGGCCTGGGCTTTGAGGATCGCCTTTCTGGTTCTTTTCTGTGTGGTGAGCATCGCCGCTTTGATCCCGCCGGGGGAAAGTAACGCCTCACCGGTTTGGATGCCGAATGATAAAATCCTTCATGTGGGCGCCTATGGCATTCTCAGCATCAGTGCGCTTTTGGCGTTTCCACGCCGACCGGTTTGGCTCATAGGTACGGGTTTAATCCTTCATGGGGTGGCGATCGAACGGGTTCAGCCGGTGATGAGCCGCGTTTCAGACTCCGCAGACCTGTTGGCTGATCTGGCAGGCGTGGTGCTCGGCTCCGCCACAATATATGCTTGGCGCATGCTGCGAGGTGCACCCCGCTAACGCTGCGATCTGTCTGAAGCGGCGGCTTTACACATCAGAGCGTCACGTGTCCCGGTCGCCCCTCTTGGGCCACATCCCTCGAAGATTCTTTATGGCGCGGCAGGATCAGGATAACCAAACAGGCCATAGCCAGCCCAGCGATGCCGGGGGTTCGACTTGGGTAATCCACCATACTATGAAGGATGAGGGTCAGGAGGCTGACAGAGGCAGCCCGACGCAGGCGGTAGCCTTGATCTTGTCGCCTCAGCCAAGTTCGAATGAAGAGCCGGCAAAACAGCAGGAGGGCGGCCGCCACGATCAAAAGGCCTGGCACGCCCCATTCCACCAAAATTTGTAAATAATCATTGTGAGCATTGTTCACAAAGCTTGTGGTAAGCCCGTCGCCTGTTTCATAGAGGCGAAAGACTTCCGTGAAGGTGCCCAGTCCCGTGCCTAGAAGGGCATGCTCTTGCAGGATGTTTCCCGTGACCCGCCAGATGCCCTGTCGCGAAAGGTCGCCTTCGTCGCCAAAAGAAGTGACCCCAAGTCCCTCAAGTATCGGACTGGTGGCGACCATGATTGCCGAGCCCAGAATGGATATCCCCATGATGGCATAGACCAGCCATCCTCTTTTCCGGCCACTTGGGCGTGTGCCCCGAACGAGAAAGACTGACAGGACAAGAACTGGAAGCAACAACATGTACCCTGCGACAGAGCCCGCGGCGAGAACACCGGTGAGGTTGAGGAGAAAGAGAGCCGAAATCAGGATTGCAAGACCGACCTGACGGTCATCACCGATCCAGTCCTGTCGAAGGCGCCCCGCTCGGGCTGCAGCGAAAGGCAGGCACATCAGACAAAAGGTCGCCTGATGATTGACATTGGCAAAGATCCCTGTGGGCAAGCCAAGATTGGTGATTTCATGTACATACAGTTCGCCGTTTAAGACGCCGAACACCTGCATCAGGCCCAAAGTGGCACTACCGGCTCCAAGGGCCGGAATAACCCAGGCCAGAGGCTCAACACCACGTCGCCAGCCTGCGGCGGTCAATAAGATGAATAGGGCAAGCGGTGGCCCAAAACCGAGCAATGCACTTCGTGTCTGATCAGGAGCAAAACTCAACGAAAAAGGTGTCAGGCCCTCTATCCCCAAAATGGACCAGCCTTCTGAGATCAGCTGGCGACCGGAAAGCTGTGACCAAGTTTCCGGCGGTAAAGGGATCAGCTGAATAGCGGTCCAGAGCATAAGCGCCATCACGAGCACCAGGAAAGCGCCCATGGCTCCGGACCAGTGATGGCGACTGGCGGGGATCAGCGACACAGTGGCCAGCAAGGCACCGAGGCCCTGAAGGACAAGATGAGCGGTCTGGTCTGGCTGGCTCGACCCGCCGAGCAGGATCATCGTGGTTAGAAAAACCGCCGGGGACAGAGACCAGAAGGCAGATTTAATTTTTGACCACCGCATCACTCAGCCCTCAAATGGCTGATATTGACCTCGGTGACTGTCGCCCGGCTTGTTCTGGGAAAAGCCCCGGCAACCCCGCGCAAACGTAAAGTCTGAAAAGAGCAGCCGTCCCTGGGCACCTCGAACAGGGCCTCGTGGTTGGTGGGGGAAGACAGCAGCTCAATGATCGGCCTTGTCATCAGCGGTTCTCCGGTTCGGGTGCACTCTAACGACCAGTCAAAGTGCCCCCCATTCTGGAACAGTTCTCCGCTCATGATAAAGTTAGCGCGGTAAGGCCCCGGAGACAGCCGCAGGATCTGCTCTGCAATGACCGGACGTCCTTGTCCAAAGAAGGAAACCGAAAGACCGCCAGCTTTTTCGAGGCTGGCATAAGTTTGATTAATCACCCAGTTAAAAGGCTGGGCCCCGTCGGTTCCCCTGAACTGCCTGTCGAAGGGGACACCTAGACGGGTGACCAGATCGAGCGGGAGGAAATTCAAAAAGGTCAGATGAGCCCGCTCCAGATCACCTCGTCGGACCAAGGCCTGTACGAAGGATGATTGTCCTTCGGGATAAAGGTCCAGCAGGCTGAGCAAGAAATCCGTATCGACCGTCGACTGCGCAAGACGCCGGACAAGCCCGGCACCCCAGGGCGGACGTGATGAAAGGGCATCCAGCAGAACCTGACGCCCTTCTGCAGTGGCCGCGATGGAGGCCATCTCGGCGAGATAAGCCGCGCTATTCTGCCGATCCAGGGCCAGCAGTGGGACAAGCGCCTGCATGGCCGCTTGTGGTTGTTCTCTGGCGACTGCGAGTTGGGCTGCCACAAATCGAGCCGCCCGGTTCCTGGGGTCGAGATGCAAAACGTGCTCGGACAGGGTCTGCATGGCTTCAAGGTCACGATCGGCAGAGGCCTGGACCAGCGGGGGCATAAAGGGCAGCGTGTCGAGCGGACTGAGTCTTGCCAGGAGCATTTGCTGCCGGGGGCTGACAAGGTATGGCAGTGCCGGGTCCATATTGGTTTGAAGCAGCGCGCGCTGAGTTCTTAAGGCATCATCGGGATCAAGCCACGCGATCGCCTCAGCCTGCCCCGGGGCATAAAGGGACAACAGACGGACGCCCGAGAGGGCAAAAGACAAAAGGAAGAAGGGCAGACAGAGGAGGAAC
>Ga0213866_10002488_pt1 | contig 12976 bp, 7 predicted proteins | sample PICome_11_FD_160079 | JGI IMG/M metagenome (GOLD analysis project Ga0213866, IMG submission 160079) | Coastal seawater microbial communities near Pivers Island, North Carolina, United States - PICO284 | ecosystem: Environmental > Aquatic > Marine > Coastal | place: USA: North Carolina... | reverse complement strand
GAGCGGGGTCAGACAATTTGCGATCACACGGATGAAGAACACGAGCACGGCCAGTCGCTTTACGCCTCGGTCGTCCACATGGATGTTCAGGACAAGCACATCAACCTGATCGACACGCCCGGGTCGCCGGACTTCACCGGCCAGGCCGTGTCGGTGTTCCCCGCGGTTGAGACCGTCGCGGTCGTCGTTGACGCGCACGCGGGGATCGAGAGCGTAACCAGGCGGATGATGCAGCGGGCCGAGCGTCGCAAGCTCTGCCGGATGATCGTCGTCAACAAAATCGACGCGGACAATGTGGACCTCCCGGGGCTGTTGGCATCACTGAAGGAGACCTTCGGAAGCGTCGTGCTCCCGATCAACCTGCCCGCAGATGGAGGGAGCTCCGTGATCGACTGCTTCCGGCAGACCGAAGGTGAAAGCGATCTGGGCCCGGTCGCGGACTTCCACACCGCGATCGTGGACCAGGTCGTTGAGGTCGACGAGGAGCTCATGGAGCTTTACCTCGAACAGGGCGAGGTCACCCCCGAGCAGCTCCACGACCCGTTTGAAAAGGCCCTGCGAGAAGGCCACCTGATCCCAGTCTGCTTCACCGCCGGCCGACCGCATGGCAACAACGAACCGGTGGGCGTCGACGAACTCCTGGACCTGCTCGTTAAGCTCGCGCCCAGCCCGCTAGAGGGCAACCCCCGGCCGTTCGTAAGAGGCAGCGACTTCGACCACGAGCTGCACTTCGATGCCGACGCGGACAAGCACGTCATCGCCCACGTCTTTGGCGTACGGGTCGACCCGTTCGTCGGTAAACTCGCCTGCTTTCGCGTCCACCAGGGTACTGTGACCCATGACAGCCTGCTCTACATCGATGATGTGAAGGAAGGCGAGAGCAAGAAGCCGTTCAAAGTCGGGCACCTGTTCAAGCTCCAGGGCAAGGAGCACGTCGAAATCGACCACGCGATCCCCGGGGACCTGGCGGCCGTGGCGAAGGTTGAAGAGATCCATTACGACGCGGTGCTCCACGACTCGCACGACGAGGACAACCTGCATCTGCAGCCCATCAAGCTGCCCGAGCCGATGTCGGGGCTCACGGTGTCGCCTAAGAAGCGTGGCGACGAGCAGAAAATCGCCGACGCGTTTGGCAAGATGATGGAAGAAGACCCGACGCTGAAGATCACCCGCGACCGGATCACGCATGAGACGGTGATCCACGGCCTGGGCGAGCTGCACCTGCGTGTGCTGCTTGAGAAGCTCAAGACGCGATACAACGTCGAGGTCGAGACCCACACGCCCAAGATCGCGTATCGGGAGACCATCACCCGCAAGGCCGAGGGCCACCACCGCCACAAAAAGCAGACCGGCGGGGCCGGGCAGTTCGGCGAGGTCTATTTAAGGATCGAACCACTGGAGCGCGGGGCCGGTTTCGAGTTCAGCAACGACACGCACGGCGGCAGCATCCCGCACGGGCTGATGACCGCGGTCGAAAAAGGCGTCCGTCAGGGCGTTGAGCACGGCTTTTTATCCGGCTGCCCGCTGCAAGACCTCAAGGTGAGTGTTTACGACGGCAAACACCACCCCGTTGACTCCAAAGAGATCGCTTTTGTCACCGCCGCGCGGCTTGCGTTGCTCGATGCGATCAAAAAAGCCGGCCCCGTGCTGCTCGAACCGATGGTGCACTTGGAAGTCACGGTGCCGAACGCGCATCTGGGCGATATTACGGGCGACCTGGCGGGTAAACGCGGCCGCATTCAAGGCACGGACATGCTGCCGGGCAACATGGCGCTAATCGATGCGCTGGTTCCCTTGGCAGAAGTAGGCAGCTATCAGAGCCAACTCAAGAGCATGACGGCGGGCCAAGGGACATTCACGATGGAATTAAGTCACTTCGATGCGCTGCCGGCGCATCTTCAAGACAAAATTACCGCGCAGTACAAGCAAGACGCGTCTGAATGAACGTAAATGCGGTTTTTGAATGCACATGCAACGCCCGTGGTACACCCGCGGGCGTTGTTTGTTGCGCATGTCGACATCGAACCGATAAAGCAGAAGGATTTCTTCCAAAAAAAGAATCAAGAATACTCAAGCCGATCAATGATCACCGTCGATACCAAAAGCGCGGTGTTTTTTTGTTGACTTAGACTACACCGCAACGTTACATTGTTGATTCAAGCTCCGACGCGCGAACCGAAAGGACCAAAACGCCATGGCAAAGAAGAAGGCTAAGAAGAAGGCCACGAAGAAACGGGCCACGAAGAAGAAGGCTACGAAGAAGAAGGCCAAGAAGAAGGCTACTCGCAAGAAGGCCACTAAGAAGAAGGCCACTAAGAAGAAAGCCAAGAAGAAGGCTACTAAGAAGAAGGCTACTAAGAAGAAAGCCAAGAAGAAGGCTACTAAGAAGAAAGCCAAGAAGAAGGCTACTAAGAAGAAAGCCAAGAAGAAGGCTACTAAGAAGAAGGCTACTAAGAAGAAGGCTAAGAAGAAAGCCACTAAGAAACGGGCCACCAAGAAGAAGAAGTAATCGACTTGGTGATTCAGTGGCCGGAAACGTAGACCGGCCTACCTCGTTGACCGCCGCTCCGATGTTCCAGGCGACAACGACTGCCTCAAAAACAACCGCATTCGCGCTGCGGAGCTTAAAAACAAGGAAGGACGCCCTGCAGGGCGTCCTTCTTTATTAATAGACACCCCCTTTTAGCTTGCGGGTGTGCCCGCATAGACGTAATTAAGCAATACGGGCAGGCCCGCACGCTAAACGACGTTGATCGAAGCCAGAAACGCGTCCGCCGCGGCGTCCTTGAACGTCACCGAAACGAACGGCTCAGCCACCCGATCCAAGCCCTCCGCCTGCCGTTCTCGGACCCGCGGATCATTCACCAGCTCCCTCACCGCCTCCGCGATCGGTGTGGGGTCCCCGAAGTGCGGGACGAACTCCGGCACCGCGCGTCGCTCGTCCTGCCACTCGCTGATGACGTTCGGCAACGCGAACGTCCGGGTCTTGATCAGCCAACGCCCCAGCAGGTTCCACTGCGTCGGGTTGACGTTGTAATACACCACCATCGGCCGACGCAGCGAAGCGACCTGCAGCGTCGACGTACCCGACTTAACTAACGCCGCATCCGCCCACCGCAGCACCTCGGGCGTTCGACCGCCCACGACATGCAGCCCGTCGGGCCAAGTGCTATCTCCGCTGATCTCGCGCAATACTTTTATATCCGACGCCTGACGCGCCGCCACCACGCCGATCAGACCCGGGCACGCAGACTGTGCGCTTTGAAAGACCGTCAGCATCGTCGGCCAGTTCTTTTTCAACTCGCTGGGCCTGGACCCGGGCATCAACGCCAGCTTTACCGAGCCCTGGCCGTCGGCTTTGGGCAAGTCGTCGGCGATCGGTACATCCAGCACCTGCGGCGCATCTTCAAACACGGGGTGGCCCACAAATACGCCCGGCACGCCACGCTCGTCCAGCCACCTCGGTTCAAAAGGTAAGAGGCACAACACCTTGTCGCTTAAATTGCGCAGCCGACGCACCCGCCACGTCGCCCAGCCCCATATCTGCGGGCAGACCAGGTGCACGATCTTCGCCTCGGGCTGATGCCTGCGTACTCGTTTACACACCGACCAGTTCGCGGCCGGGCTATCCACCGGCACCAGCGCGGTGATCTTGTGCTTGGCCAGGTAATCATCCAGAACCTTCAGCCGACGCCGATGGTTCTGGATCTCGCCGAAGATGCCCAGCGCGATCGCCGCGTGCTCGGTCGTCACCTCGATGAGCTCGGCTCCCGCTTCACGCATCTTCGGCCCACCGAACCCGGTAAACCGCAGCGACGGGTCGCGCCGCTTGAGCTCCTCGATCAGCCGGGCCGCCAAAACGTCCCCGCTTGGCTCAAAAGCGGCGAAAAAGATCGTGCGGGGATCGCTGTCGGGGATGGGCATGGGCAAAAGTGTAACGCAACGCCGCCAAGGCCAAACGATGCGCATACCGGTTCCCATCACACGTCGTGGGCACGGGCATTATCGCTACTGCCGGTTCTTCGCAGGCTTGCCGATCGCCGCAGGGTCGTACTTTGCGGGGTCGAAGTCCGGATTGGGCTTGGGGACGAACGCGGCGGTCTCGCGCAGATGCCCCTCGATCAGCCCATCGAGACGCTTGACGACATCGTGGTGCTTGTCCGACAGATCCTTCGTCTCGCCGATGTCGTTGGCGAGGTTGTAGAGTCTGAAGTCGTGCTGGCCCTCTTCGCCGGCATGAAACAGCCTGATCAATTTCCAGTCCCCCGAATGCACCGCAATCGATGGCGGCAGCCAGTCGGGCACCGGCGGGCTGTGGGGGAAGTACGTGAAGATCGCCTCGCGGTCGAGCTTGCCGCCCTTGAGCGCGGGCATGATGTCGATGCCGTCGACCGCGTGGCCGTTGGGCAAGTCGATGCCAAACCCGCTCAGCAGCGTCGGGTAGAAGTCGGATGCCTGGATGACTTCATCGCTCTTGCTGCCGGGGGCGGTCACGTCGGGCCAAACAACGACGCAGGGCACGCGGATACCGCCCTCGTACATGGTCGCCTTGCCACCCCGCAGCGGCGCGTTGCACGTCGGCCGCTCGCCTTCGACGCGGTTGTACATGTTCCCGCCGTTGTCGGAGGTGAAGACGATGATGGTGTTGTCTGCGATGCCCGCCTGGTCGACCGCGTCCAGCAGCGAGCCCACCGCATCATCGAGCGAGTGCACCATCGCCGCGTAGGTCGGGCAGCGTTGCGGGTCTTTGGGGTCGATGCGTTTGCGGTAGCGCTCGATCAACTCGGGCTTGGCATCGAAGGGCGCGTGGACGGAGAACTGCCAGTAGTTCATGAAGAAGGGCTTGGCCGGGTCACGTTCTTCAAGCCAGGTGACGGCCTCCTGGACCATGCGGTCCTCGATATGCTCACCGGGTGCGTTGGCTTTGAAGTTCTTGAACCGCCAGGGCGCGACGAAGCTGCCCGCCGGGCCTGGCCCGGGGTGGTGGGGGATGTCGACGTTAAAGCCGTGCTCAAGCGGGCTGTAGGGCTCGGGCCCGAGGTGCCACTTGCCGAAATGCCCCGTGCTGTAGCCCGCCGCTTGAACGAGTTTGCCCAGCGTGGGGTAGGTGGTGTCCAGCCGAGAGACCGATTGAAGGTTGGTCGCTTTCTGTGCGGGGTTGGTCCGCTTGGCGTGCTCGGGTTTCATGCGGGCCACGGCGGTGTGGTGCTGGGGCGCGGTCGAGCCGTGGCGGGCCGGCGTCTGCCCGGTGAGCAGGCTTGCCCGCGTCGGCGAGCACAGCGGGCTGTTCGAATAGGCGCGGGTGAAGGTCATCCCACGCTCGGCCAAGCGCTGGACGTTGGGCGTCTGGTACAGCTTCGTCGTACCGTACAGCGTAGTGTCACTCCAGCCCAGGTCGTCGGCGAGGATGAAGACGACATTCATTGCATCGCGGTCTGCCGTCGCCTTCGCTTGGGGTTGAGGCCCTGACTTCACGGCTTGACGCAGCCACGCCCGGGCCTTGTCCCGATGCGTACTCGCGCGGTGCATCCACGCATCCGTGTGCGCGTGACGGACCGGGCCTTCGGGGACGTTAAAGATCTCGGCAACCGCAGGCTTGATAAACGTGAAGTCCGCGAGGTGCTCGTGCTGCTTGAGGTATTCCGCGCCGCCTCCACTGACCAGCACGGGCCGGCCCTTCAGCCGGGCAAGGCGCTTGAGCGCGTTCTTGCGCTCTGCCTCGGGGTAGCCCCAGTTCTTCTGGCCGTCGAAGTGGTCGTGGGTAATCATCCCCTTCCACAACGACGCGATCTCATCATCCGCCAGCCCGATGTAGCTGCACGCGATCGCACCGCGTGAGAAGCCGCAGATAAACACGTTGTCCGGGTCGCCGCCGTACTCCTTGAGGATGCGCGGCAGGTTGGTCTTGCAGTAATCAATCGTCGCTTGGCGATCGCCCCACCAGGTCACCGCGTTCTCTTTGCCGCCCTTCTGGACGTAAGGCATCGTGACCCAGATATACCCCTCGCCGCCGCTAAGTCCGTAGCCGAGGTTCGCATCCTTCACCTCACCCGAGCCCTGGCCCGGTGGGAACTTGTTGCCGGTGTACTCGACGATCACCGGATAAGTCTTGCCCTTTTCCCAGTCCGTGGGCAGGTACAGCGTGTGGTAGACATCGGTGCCTTCGTACTCCTTGGCGACCTGACGCACACGCTTGCCCCCTGCGGGTTTGTCGTCTGTCATTGCCGGCGTGACCAGATCAGGCTCCGCTATGCGTGACTGCTGCTCGGACTCTTCAAGCCCTTCGATCGGCTTGGGATACGGCGCGGGCCTCGCGTCCTTATTCGGCACGCGGTAGCGCGGGTCGGGCTTCGTGCCCTCCGGTGCCCCCAACATCGACCAGACGAACACCTCGCTGGCATCTCGCATCTCACCCTTCACTGGCGGCAGCGACTTCGTCCACTCATCAAGCACGCTGCGTAGCCGTGCCGTGATCTCGGGCTCAGCCTTCGCCAGGTTTTTGGTCTCGTACGGGTCCTCCGTGACGTTGAATAGCAGTTCGTGCGTGTTGGACCGCCAGAGCTTCCAGTCACCGTCCCGCACCGCGTAGGTCTGCCAGAAACCCCAGACCATCGGCTCGTCGCGCTCGACCTTGTCCGCCTTCCCAAGCAGCCGCGGCAGCAGATCCACGCCATCAAACTCGTCGGGAATCTTCCCGCCGCCGGCGACCAGAGACGACGCGGTCAGGTCCAGCGTCGTGACCATCTCGTCGATGACCGTGCCCGGCACGATCTTGCCTTTCCAGTAGGCCAGCATCGGAACGCGGATGCCGCCTTCGAAGAGGCTGCCCTTCTCACCACGCAACGGCACGTTGTTCGAACCGTCCCACACCCCGCCCTTGGTCCCCGGCGGTCCACCGGGCAGGCCCGGACCGGAGCGCCCCATCTTGGTCGGTGCGCCGTTGTCACTGGTAAACAGGATCAGCGTGTTCTCTTCCAGGCCGTGCTCGCGGAGCTTGGCGACCACCCCGCCGACCGCGTCGTCGATCGACTTGATCAGCGCCAGGCCCATGCGTCGGCGGTCGTCCCGCCAATCGTCGTAGTGCGGGTAGTCGAGCTCGGGGAATTTCTTGTAGTACGGGTCGGACTTCTCGATGAGCGGGATGTGCGGGCCGTACAGCGGCAGATAGAGGAAGAACGGCTTGTCCTGATCCTGACTGAGATCGATGAACGACTCGCCGTACTTGCCCTGCAGGACGACGCGGTTGGCGACACCCTCGGGCAGGCCGCGCTTGGCTTGGTGCTTAACGGGCTTGCCATCGAGCGTGAGGTTGGCCGACCCGCTGGTCATCGTACCGGTCCAGTAGTAGTCGAAGCCGCGGTTGTACGGCGCGTGCTTCGCATTGGGATCGCTGGATGGGCCCAGGTGCCACTTGCCCGAGAAGCCGGTCACATAGCCAAGCTGCTTCATCCGGTCGGCGATGGTCAGCAAGGGCTGGCCGGCCATGTCCGTGCCCTTCGGATAGGTCCGTGGCATGCGGCCCAGGCCTTCGCCCGAGTCGTAGGCGTTGTGCGGGAAGGCGAACTCGTTCTGCACTCGGCCGGCCATCAACCCCGCGCGTGAAGGCTGACACTGCGGCGCGCTGCTATAGCCGGCCGTCATCAACGCCCCGCCACGCGCGAGCTTGTCGAGTTGCGGCGTGTCGACATGCTCGTCGATGCCGAAGGCCCCCAGGTCGGTGTACCCGTGGTCATCGGTATAGATAAGGATCACGTTGGGTTTGTCGGCGGCGTGAACCCCCGCAGCGCAAACGCACAACAACGCAAACAACAATCGGCTGCACCATCGTCTCATTCAGTCGGCCTCATTTCGCGGGGAGTACACACTTGGGATTCTTCACAGTCGGGATCGGCGCCTTCGTGTCCGCCTGCCACTGGTCCAGCTCTTTGCGCAGGCTTGCGGCAATATCCGGCTTGGCCTGGGCGAGGTTCTTCTGTTCGCCAGGATCGTCTTTGAGGTTGTACAGCGCGATCGAGTTGTCTTCGTGGAACTCGATGAGCTTCCAGTCGCCGCGACGAAGCGACGTCGAGGGGAAGCCACGCCAGGAATACGTCTTGCCGCCGGGCACATCGAACTCCAGGCCGACGCCTTTGAGATACAGCGGGTAGTGCCAGAAGATGCTGCGCTCGGCGATCTCGTTACCCTTCATCAGCGGCGTGATATCCACGCCATCGACCGGCTGTTTCTTGGGAAGCTTGCCCCCCGCCAAACGCACAAACGTCGGCAGGAAATCAACCGAAGTGACCGGTGTCTGACACGTCGTGCCGGGCGCGATCGTCCCAGTCCAGCGTGCCACCATCGGCACACGCACGCCCGCCTCGAACAGCGAACCCTTGGAACCCCGCAGCGGGGCAAGCTGGGAGACACTCGACATGCCCCGTTGTCGCTAATAAACACGATCAGCGTGTTCTCCGCGATGCCCAACTCGTCCACCTTCGCCGCGACCCGGCGGACGGATTGATCAACCGCCTCGATCATCGCCGCGTACGTGGGGTTGAAGTTCTTGCGCTGGTCCTCCGGCAGCTTCACGAGCTTGTCCTTGTACCGCTGGACCACCGCCTTGCGGGCGCGGATCGGCGTGTGGACGTCCCAGTGGCTCAGGTAGAGGAAGAACGGGCCTTCACGGTTGTCCTCCATAAACTGCACGGCACGATCGGTCAGCTGCTCAGCGACGTCAACGTTGCCATAGAACTTACCGCCAGGGCCGCCTTTACCGTTGGAGGAACTCAGGTCGAAGCCTTGGGTGTCCTCGCCCAGGTGCCACTTGCCTAGACGCGCGGTGCGGTACCCCGCCGGGCCCAGCAGTTCGGGGATGCAGGTGAAGGATGGGGCCAGATCGTTTGTAATCTCAAACTGCTTGGCCGCCTGAGCATTGAGTGCCTTGTCTTTGCGTTCGCGTGCGGGGACGAGCAGGCGCATGTACTCGGGCTTGCCCTTAGAGCTGCCGCCCGGGGTATAGATGCGGTGCCGGGGCGTGTACGTGCCGGTCATGAGGCAGGCGCGGGTGGGCGAGCAGTTGGCCCCGCCGGTGTACGCGGCCTTAAAGCTCATACCCTGCGCGGCGAGCTTGTCGATGTGCGGGGTCTCGAAGAACTCGGCCCCCATGAACCCGACATCCTTCCAGCCCAGGTCGTCGGCCATGATGAAGATGATGTTGGGCTGCTCGGCCGGTTTTGCCTCAGCGCGGCCGACCGATGCCAGCAGACCCGTCACCACAAACAAAACCAGCGCAGCAGTTTTCAAATATTTTTGCATGCCAATCCTTATGCCTGATATTTCACGCCGTTTCGCCCTACTTGCCTTCGCTCGCCCAGCGTTTGTACTGCTCCGCGTTGCGGCGATACGCATCCCGCCAAGCCTGGTTGTTGCGGGATTTAAGTTGATCACGGATCTCCAACTCGTACACCTCCGGCGACTCGGGCCCGAGGTCACCGGTCTCTATGATCCACTTGCCCAACAACTCGCGGTGCTGTGACAGTACCTTGTCGTGATCGGGGTCGTTGGCAAGGTTCTCAACCTGCCAGCGGTCCTGCTTGTACAAGTACAGTTCTTCGCTGGGGCGCGTCGGCGAGAACAACAAATCGGTCGCAAGTTGATCGAGCTTGCCCGCATCATTCAGCGCCCGCAGGCGTTGAACGATCAGCTTGCCGTCCTTGTACGTGCTGGGCATCAGGTGGGGGCGGTCGGGGTAGAAGTTGCGGATGTACAGGTAATCTTCCGTTCTTACCGAGCGGACACGGTCGGCCGCCTCGCCACAGCGGTCGCGGGCCGCGTAGACCGCTGACTTCTGCTCGTAGTCTTCCGCAAGGATGTCCCGCCCCTGGATCGTCTCGGGGAGATCGATTCCCGCGAAGACGAGCGACAGCGCGGCGAGATCGATGTGCTCGACAAGGTCCTTTCGCGTCATGCCCGCAGGGATGCCGGGCCCGAGGATGATCAGCGGGATATGCGTGCCCTCGTCGTAGAGGAACTGCTTGCCACGCGCGTGGCTGATGCCGTGATCGGTTGTGAAGACAACCAGCGTATTGTCGAGCAAAGCCTCTTCCTTGAGCCGCTTCATAACCTGGCCGACATGCCGATCGGTCAGGCGGACGCTGTCGAGGTACGTCGACCAGTCCCGCAGCAGCACCGGGTCGCGGGGATAGTAAGGCGGGAGCTGAACGTGATCGGGGTCGGTGATCCCACCGAAATGTTCTTTCGCTTGTTGGTCCAGCCGGGTGTAGCCGTCGGCCGAGGCGCCGCGGAGCTTGCCGCCATGAAGCTGCACCTGCATAAAGAACGGCTGACCCTCCGCTCGACCGGCCCAATCGTGGGCGTCATAAATCGACGCGTTCCAATCGAAGTTGTAGTCGGTCTTGCCGAGCCGCTCGGCCTGCTTGCCGGTCACAGGCTTGCCGCGGAAGTCGATACCGACCAAGCCGCTACCGATGCACGTGTAATAGCCCGCCTTTTGAAACAAAGCGGGGATCGGACGAACCCCCTCGGGCAAGACAATGCGATGCTCGCCCCGACCGCTTCGGTGGTGGTGGGCGCCGATCGTGGTCTGGTACATCCCGGTGATCAACGCCGATCGGAATGTCGAGCAAACCGGGGAGGTCGCGTAAGCACGGGTGAAGCGTACGCCCTGCTTCGCCAGGGCATCGACGTGCGGCGTCTGGATCGTCTCTTCGCCGTAACACGAGAAGTTGGCAGACATGTCGTCGACGATGAACCAGAGGATGTTGGGCCGCTTGGCCTCACCTACCGCCGGGAGGGCCAACAACAGCCCAAAAAGCAAGACGACGGCCCGATGCGATGCGATGCAGCGTCTCCGCCTCATTTCGAAGCTTCCTTCAACTCCTTGAACCGCTTGCGCATTTCTTTGAGCTTGTCCGCATACTTCGGGTTGCCCGCGAGGTCGACTTCCTCGACCGGGTCTGCCTTGAGGTCGAAGAGCTGCTCGACGTCGTGCTTGGGCCAGTACATGTACTTAAAGTCCTTGCGGACCAGCGCTTCGGAGGGCGGGATGCGGTCGCCCGCGAACGGGGGGTGTTCGTAAAAGAACTCTTGACGCCACTGCATCAACCGCACATTCGGCGGGATCGGGCGGTAAAGCTGACCGATGTCTCGGCCCTGCATATTGCGCGGAGCTGCGATGCCTGCAGCGTTAAGGATCGTCGGAGCGAGGTCCACACTCAGCGTGAACTCCTCGTTGGTCGTGCCGATCTTGTTCTTTTGCATACGTGGATCAACGATCACCAGCGGCACGCGGATCGACTCCTGGTGCGGATACCACTTATCCGCCAGGCCGTGCTCAGCATGGTAGTAGCCGTTGTCGGTAGTAAAGATGACGAGCGTGTTGTCGAGAACGCCCTGTGCTTTAAGCTTGTCCAGGATCACGCCGCAGGTGCTGTCAACCTCGGTCGCCATCCGGTAGTAGTTCTTCATCATCCGCTGAAACTTCTCGGGCGTATCGAAACGCCAGTACCACCGGCGACGCCCCTCGTTCGTGTCGTCGAAGAAGTCCGGCAGAGTCTCCCAGCTCTTCTGTGTCGCGTTGGCCGGCACGGGGACCTTGAGGTCCTTGTACAGCTCCATCGATTCGGGCTGGGGCAGGAACTGGTCCTTGTGCGGGTCCTCGGCATGGGTCGCGAAGAAACAGACGTTGAGCACGAAGGGCTTGTCTTTGGGGCGCTCGTCGAGGAACTTAAGCGCATCACGCTCGTTGCGCTTGGTGACGTGGATCTTGCCGCCCGGCTCGGATTCGTCCTTGTACCAGTGTCGGCCGTGGTAAACGGTCGAGAAGTCGTATTGGTCCTTGGGGAACTTGCCATTGTGCCACTTGCCGACGTGGCCGAGCCAGTAGCCGTTAGCCCGCAACAGGCCGGGGTAGGTCTGTTCCCAGGGCGTGTCCCACATCTTGAACTTGTTGGCGCCGTGCCGCGACATCCACTGGCCGGTGTACAGGGTCGCCCGGCTGATGCCGCAGATCGAGGTCGTGACACAGTTCTCGGTGAAGCGCATGCCCTGCTCAGCGAGCTTGTCGATCGTCGGAGTCTTCACCACCGCGTTGCCCGCGCAGCCGAGCGTGTCGTGCCGCCAGTCGTCGGCGTAGAGCACGAGGATGTTCATCGGCTTGCCGCCGTGCCCATCGGCCATCGCCTGGGAACACGCGGCCGAGCACACGAGCAGCAGGACAAGCAAGAACGGCGAAAGCGTTGATTTGTTATGCATGGCGAGATTCTAAGGGATGGTCTACGGCGGCGAGCAGGAAAGAAGACGGACGGTACAGCCACGGCCTTACGGCAATGCAGATCAATCGATCGGCGGCTCAGGCAGCGGCTTGGGCTTGGGCGGCGCGTTGGGGTCCGGCTTGGGCTTGGGCGGCGCGTTCGGATCGGGCGGCGGGGGTGTGCACCGCAACGGCGTCCAACGTTCGAAGACCGAGGTCTCGAACATCGGCTGCCAACCCGCGGGCAGGTTCGCACCATCGGTGATCGTGCGTGCCGTGAGATAGGCCTCGTAGCTGTCCGGCCAAACCACGTAGCGGGCATAGTTGTTATCCCGCCGCATCCGCAGCAGCGAACGCTTGATCCGGGAGGAGTTGCGCTGCATCTCTTCAACTGTTTCACCCAACCCCTCGTCCGGGAACAGGCGAATCACCACCCGGCTGCCGTGGTTGCGGGTCTTGATCCCGAACCTCCGATAGGCGACTTCATTCTTCGCGAAATATTCATTGATCGCTTTGCAGGCGGGCTGGTCTTCTCTCAACTGCTTGCGCACCACCTTGATCCGCTGCTCAAGCACGCCGAGCAGTTGCTCCATCGGGACCTCGATCACCCGCCCACCCTTGCACAGAAAGAACACGGGCTCGGCACCCTCCGGCGCGGTGCGTGGGTTGGGGATCGTCACCTGCTTGGGCTTTTGTGGGACGGGCACGCCAATGACCGCGAGCCGC
>Ga0213866_10002486_pt1 | contig 12979 bp, 7 predicted proteins | sample PICome_11_FD_160079 | JGI IMG/M metagenome (GOLD analysis project Ga0213866, IMG submission 160079) | Coastal seawater microbial communities near Pivers Island, North Carolina, United States - PICO284 | ecosystem: Environmental > Aquatic > Marine > Coastal | place: USA: North Carolina... | reverse complement strand
GGCAGCGGCGGCGGCGAAAGTGGGGTGGGCCATTGTTGTCTCCTTATCAGCCGCACAGTTGGTGATCGGTACCGGCTGTCACGGGATGCGTTCAAGTGGGATCGGACCCCGTTTGTTGAGCGGGGGAGTTGAAGATGGTGGCAACGCCCTTGCTGAGCTCGACCTGGATCTCACCGGGGGCGTGATCGTCGTAGCGTTCCAGGAGCACATCGTTGCTGATGCCGTGGCCAACAACAGGGGAGAGCTCAGCGCCTTCGAGGGGCCAGCGGACGCCGCGGACGCTGAGGCCTCGGATCGGGCCGTGCAAAGCGAGAATTGACAGGCTCGAGCCGGGTTCCAGATGGAGAAGTGAACGTTCCGGGCCGTGGATGACATCGACGTGCTGGTTGTTCCACCATCCCTCAAGTATCGGGATGTGGGTCAGATCGGCTGCGCCCAGCGCTCCGATGGCGGCGATTGTGTGGTCGAGCCGGTCGCCGCCGCCGACGAGGGTAATTCGGGCCGGGTTCATGTCGGCTGCGAACGCCAGTGCAAGCTCGGTGTCGGTGGCATCCTTGTCGGCCGGGTGGCGGGCGATGGTGGCGTGCGCCTCCGCCCATGCCATCGCCTCGACCGACATCGAGTCGAAGTCACCTATTACGCCTGAGGGTCGGAGCCCAGCGGCGAGCGCATGGTCGAGCCCGCCGTCGGCCGCTAGGAGGATCGCCTCGTCGGGGATGTTCTGGAGTGCACGCTCGGGCAGCGGTGCCGATCCACTCACGATGACGATGTGTTCCTGCACGATTCCTCCGCCGGCATGACCCGGATCAGGTTTCGGGTCGATGCCAGCGAGGCACCCTCTCAGCCCAGTGAACTCCGGACTCCCCGTCGAATACATCAAAGAATGTAGCGGGTGCTCGGGAAGTTCGCATCAAGTAATCGTGCGAGCCACGAGCGCAGCGATCGACACACAGAGCAGCGAGATTACGGCGAGGTCAAAGGCGCGGCCGTTCAAGTGGTCGCGTAATCGTGTGCCGATCGGGACTGAAATGAACACCGGGACGCACGACGCGAGGGAGATCAGAACAAGCCCGTGGAGCTTGCCGCCAACGGCGATCACGATGAGCTGCGCAGCGCCAGTGACGAAGAACAGCGAAGTCACCGACAGCACGTGAGCGTTTCGGGGAAGCCGGTAGCTGTGAATCCACGAGCCGATAATGGGGCCAGAGATGCCAATCGCTCCCTGGAAGAGACCACCGATCAGTCCGACGCCCGGAGCAAGTCGACGCGACCGGTCGGGGCCGACCTGGAGGTTGGGTTTTGCAAAAAAGGTGATGACATAGACCGACAAGGCCACGACCAGCAGGATCACGAGGGGTTCCTCGGGTGCGTGGACGAACACGAAGGCACCTCCGATTGCTCCGACGATGCCGAAGCCCGCGAGGACGTGGAGGTCGCGGGTGTCGCTGATCGACTTGCGTTCGCGTACGGATAGCAACAGATTCGACAGAAGGTTCGGAAACGCGACGACTGCGACGGCCGTCTCGACGTCAATGAACAACGACGCGATCGGCACGACGAGGATGGGTCCGCCCATGCCGGTGACGGCCTTGACGATCCAGGCGACGAGCATCGCGACCAAGACGGTGGCGATCTCGATCCCAGACATCGGCGCAGTCTGCCAGTGCTCAATTCGATTCGAGGCAAGTCTGTTTGTTGAAATCGCTAGATGACGCATCTCGACGATATGCAGCAAGGCAGTGAGGAAGCCGTGTGGCAGCAAACCGCCTGCATCCTCTGCTCGATCAACTGCGGCGTGGAGGTTAAGACCAAGGGTCGGTCGATGCTCCGGGTGCGCGGCGACAAGGCGCATCCCGGCAGCCAGGGCTATACCTGTGAGAAGGGTCTCCGGCTCGGTCACTATCAAGCCGATCCCCATCGACTCACCAGCCCGATGCGACGGCGACCCGACGGCACCTATGAGCCGGTCGACTGGGACACCGCTATCGCCGAAGTGGCGGCTCGCTTCCAAGACATCGTCGCCGAGCACGGTGGTGACAAGATCATCTTCTACGGCGGCGGCGGGCAGGGGAACCATCTCGGTGGTGGCTACGGTGCATCGACCCGAGCGACACTTGGGATCAAGTATTCGTCGAGCGCGCTCGCGCAGGAGAAGACAGGTGAGTTCTGGGTCGACAGCCAACTGTTCGGCAAAGCCAGTTGCCACACAACGGGCGACTACCACCACGCAGAGGTCGCTGTGTTCTGGGGCAAGAACCCTTGGCAGTCACACGGGTTCCCCCAGGCGCGCCGCATCCTCAAGGCGATCGCCAATGATGCCAATCGCACACTCATTGTCGTTGATCCGCGGCGGACGGAGTCGGCTGACTTAGCCGACATCCACCTCCAGGTTGCTCCGGGCGGTGATGCCCATCTGCTCGCAGCAATGTTGAAGATGATCGTCACGGAGGGCTTGGCGGCTACGAGTTGGGTCGACGAGCACACCGTCGGTTTCGATGAATTACGTCAGCACCTCGATGCTGTTGATATTGAGGCATCGTGCGCCAAGTCCGGTGTTTCGGTCGAGCAGGCTCGTAAGGCCGCGACCGTGATCGGCAAAGCAACAGGTGGTGTGTCGATCTTCGAAGACCTCGGCATCCAAATGGCGCCGCACTCGACGCTCAACAGCTATCTCGAGAAGCTCCTCATGCTGCTTACCGGCAACTTCGGTGTTCCCGGCGGGATGAACCTGCACACGCGGTTCGCCTCGTTAGCTCCGGGCGGGGGCAATCGGAACGGGGGCGCAGGCGGTGAGCGGGTCACTCCGGTGACCGGCCACCGGCTCGTGGTCGGCTTCGTCCCATGCAACATCATTCCCGACGAGATCCTCACTGATCACCCCGACCGATTCCGTGGTGTGTTCGTTGAGTCGGGTAACCCGGTTCATTCGCTGGCCGACAGCCCGAAGTGGCGCGAGGCGATGAGAGCCGTCGACTTCTCGGTCGTCATCGACGTAGCTATGACCGAAACCGCACGCCAGGCCGACTACGTGCTGCCGGCTGCGTCGCAATTCGAGAAGTGGGAGTGCACGTTCTTCAACCTTGAGTTCCCCGACAACTTCTTCCACCTGCGCCGACCGGTGTTCGAACCTCTTGAAGGCACTCTCCCCGAGTACGAGATCCACAAGCGGTTATGCCGGGCGTTGGGCGCCTACGACGACGACACCCTGGCGCCGTTGCGGGCGGCCGCCGAGGCCTCGATCGACGCACCCGACCGGTCGGGTTACGCCGTCGCGCTGTCTGAGTTCATGGCGGCAAACCCCGATCTCGGTAAGCTGCTTCCGGTCGTTCTCTACGAGACCCTTGGCCCGGTGCTTACGACGCCCGATGGAGCGGATGCTTCCGGCGCCGCCGCCGTCTGGGGGCTCAGTCAGCAGGCGGCCGGGTTCTGGGACGCATCGATTCGTCGCGCTGGAATCGGCAGCCCCGAACCGGTCGAGGGTGAGCGTCCGCTCGGCGACGAGTTGTTCGATCACGTGCTTGCCAACCCCTCGGGCATCACGTTCTCGTCTGATCACTACGACGAGACCATGAAGCGGCTCGCGCATCACGACGGCAAGGTCCATCTTGCGATCCCTGCCCTACTTGAGGAGTTCGATGCACTTCCCGACGAGGTCGCGTCTGTCGTGCAGAACGATGCGTTTCCCTTTGTGCTCGCTGCGGGTGAACGGCGTTCATCGACCGCGAACACCATCATGCGCGACCCGGGCTGGCGGAAGAGCGACCAGCATGGCGTGCTGCACATGTCGCCCGGCGACGCTCACCGCGTCGCGCTCGCTGACGGCGATCGTGCGCGCATCACCACCAAGCGAGGCGAGGGCGTGGCCATCGTGTCGATCACCGACACGATGCGCGACGGGCACGTCTCGTTGCCGAACGGCTTTGGGCTTGCGCCCGGCGATTCGTCCGATGCGCCTGGTGTCGCCCCTAATGAACTTACCTCGGCTGAGGACCGCGACTGGTTCGCCGGTACGCCGTTCCACAAGCACGTTCGCGCGCAGATCACTAGGGCCGACCGCGCGGTACCCGTGGCGGATTCCTAATCCAGTGGCATCCCAGATTTGGCGACGCGCCCTGACCGATCGTTTGCGCCACCGTTGTCATCGGTGATTGTCGAATCCCGATTTTTATGCGCACGGGTCTCATGGGCATCCGGCGGCTCTGCGACTTCGCAGAGTTGCATGACATGCCCTGGGCAACGCTGACGGCTCGGTCCGCTCGACTCGTCCGTGAAGGCTTGCTCCGCCGAGTTCGGTACGAGGAGCGTCCTGAACGCTTCGAGTACTGGCAGACGGAGCAGAGCACTGCGCTTTACGGCGTCCTCGCAGCGAGGTGACGGTGGGGCAAAGGCTGTAAGTGGAGTGATGGCGAGCAGTCGCCACCTGAGTTGGTAGTGCCGGCAGCGGCGACGCTCGTGGTCGTCGACGAAGCGACAAGGAAAGGCGTCGAAGCGCATCGTCTTATCACGCGCCGATGCATGCGAGACTGGCCCGAAGCTCGATTCCCCACTTCGCGACGTGTGACGCGTGACCCGCCGCACATGGTGTGGTCCCGTGCATACCCCTTCGTACCGTGCTGGGATGGCTCGCCGCTCAATCATCACCTCCATAGCGACCGGAGCGTCTCGCCGCTGGAAGATCACGCTCGCATTGTCCTTCGTCGTGCTCATCAGCGGTGCCTGGGCTTTCTCGTTCGGACTCGCCCGCGAGGGGTTCCCGCCGATCAACACGCCGATCTCGGTCGTGTCGGGCACCTACTTCGTCGACGACGCCGAGCTCGTTGACGACCAGGTCGTGCTTCCCCTTGTCGAAGCCCTCAGTGAGGTCGATGGCGTCGTCGAGGTTAACTCTGAGTCACGCCCCAGTTCGTTTGGCGTGTTCGTCGAGTTTGAGGACTCGATCGACTCGTCGGAGGGCACCATGTTGCTCGAAGCTGTCGACCTCGACGTGCCACCTGAGGCCAACATTGAATTCAATCCGGTCAACGCAGCCAAGTTCGTTGGCCAATACGACTCGCTCGTGTCGATCGTCGGCCCGACCGATGCGACCCCGGCCGAGTACCAGGAACAGGCCGTGCTGCTCGCCGACTACTTGGCCGCCACCGACGACATCGACGCCGCCGATGTGCGCGATCTGGTCGCAACGGTAGTCAACCCTCAGACCGGCGAATTCGAGACTCGGGTCACCCGCTTCACCCGTGTCGCCCTCGGCCCCGAGGGATATCAGTCCGCAATCGCAGTCGGACTGATCCGCGCTGAGGCATCGGACCTCGACGTGCTCGACTTCAACGACGAGGTCGAGGGGTTGCTCGCCAACGAGACGGTGCTCGCCGATGGCTACCGCGCCGAGATCACGGCCGACTACGCAGTTGGGGTCCGCCAGCAGCTGTCTTCACTCACGTCGAACCTGCTCACGGGTCTGGTGGCGGTGTCGCTGGTAAGTCTGCTCTTGATCGGGTGGCGAGTTGCGCTAATCACCGCTGGCTTCATGGGGCTGGTCTCGGTCGGAGCGCTGATGGGCCTGTGGGCCATCGGATACACACTCAACACGATCACGCTGTTCGGTCTGATCATCTCGCTCGGTCTCCTAGTCGACGATGCGATCGTGATCTCCGAGTCGATTGATGCGAACAAGGACGAACCTGATCCCGCTGAGGGCAACCCAGAGATCGGCGCGATCAAGCGTGCAATCGATCGGGTCGGCTCGGCGTCATTCGCCGGCACCCTCACCACCGTGGTCGTATTTTCGCCGATGCTCTTCGTCGGTGGGATCCTCGGTGAATTCATTCGGCCGATTCCCGCCACGGTGATCGTCACACTTCTGCTGTCGTTCCTTTTCTCGATCGTCTTCATCCCGTTCGCAGCGCGCTGGCTGGTGCTGCGGGCCAAGCGGCAAGATCGCAACCCGGTGATCCGGGCCGAGCAGGCGGTCGCTCGGGCAGCTGGTCGCCTCGCTAGCTATCCGTCCGGCAACGGTTGGAGTGGCCGCATTGCTGGTTTTGGGCTTGCTGCCATCGCAGTTGCGCTGATCGTGACCGGGGGGCAACTTGCGGGCACCCTCGGCTTCTCAATTTTTCCCGAGGGCAAGGACTCCACCGGGATGTCGGTCAGCGCCGAGTTCGACACCGGGACCACAATCGACGAGGCAGATGCCATCTCCATGCAGATGGACGCAATCGTCATTGACGTACTCGGTGACGAACTCGAAACGGGCCAGTATCTGCGCGGCAACGAGCGGCTGGTCGAGACCTTTATCGACCTCACGCCGATCGATTCCCGTTCGGTGACAGCCCCCGAGTTCGTTGAGCAGATCGAGGCTCGCACCGCCGATATTGAGGGTGCCCGAGTGACCGTCAACCAGTTGGAAAACGGCCCACCGGTACTCGAGTTCCCTTTCGCCGTGCAGATCGATGTGACCGACGAGACCGTCGCTGCGGGACAGCAACTCGCCGAAGACATCCAAGCCGATCTGCTCGGCCAAAAGCTCGAGGTGAGCGGCGACATCGTCATCATCACTGACGTGGTCGTGTCGACGGACGGGGTGATTGCCCGTACCGATGGCGCTCGGTACCTCGAGGTGCGCGCGCAATACAACACCGACGACGGGCTGACCGGAATCCTCAATGAAACCGAGACCTACGTCGTCGGTCAGTTTCCGCCCGCCGAGATCGCCCTGCGCGAGTTGGCCGACGACGCGCTTACCTTCGACTTCGGGCTCGAGTCGGACAACCAAGATGACTTCGCTGCGCTCGGCATTGCCGGTCTCGCTGCATTGATCCTGATGTTCGTCCTCATCACGGTCCAGTTCCGCTCGCTGGCCCAGTCGCTGTTGATATTCCTAGCGATCCCATTCGGGTTCTTCGGTGTGACAGCAGCACTGTCGGCGACCGACAACCCGCTGAGCTTCCTCTCGACCGTCGGATTTATCGCCCTGATCGGTGTAGCGGTCAACAACACGATCCTGCTCGTCGACGCCGCTAACCAAGAACGCAACAACGGTGCAACCGCCGGCGAGGCAATTCAAGCGGCTGTAACCTCACGATTCCGACCGCTCGTGGCGACCACGATTACGACCGTCGCCGGTCTGCTGCCGCTATCCCTGTCCGACCCATTCTGGGAGTCGCTCGGCTTCACGATCATGGGTGGTCTGCTCAGCTCAACGTTCCTCGTGATCGTGTCGTTCCCTGCCTTCTACCTCGGCCTCGAAGCGGTACGCACGCCGATCCGCAACGCGGTCCGCCGACGCCGCGGCAGAGACTTCGTCGCCTGACCTGCGTCGAGGCGTTCGCCAGGCTCTCAGGTCGGGATTTTCGACCGCTGTCAGGCCGCATCGGGTACCACCCAGGCTTTAAACGCTTGGACTGATCTCCTGTGACGGTGCGGACGGGGAAGCTGCAGAACACCGCTTCGATGAACTCGACGTATCCGGCAGTGATGTCGGCGAGTTGTTGATCGACCGTCTCATTTGGTTCGCCCGTTACGTCTCTGAGCGATATGGGATCGCCCTAATTACATGTGGAGTGGTCGGCTCACGACGCCGCCCAAACCGACGCGGGTGAAGAGGCCAAGACAGGTAACGATCGGTGTGGTGGCCACCGTGCCGCCCGAGCCCCTAGACGGTCCGTTTCAGCGAGTCGCTATGAGGGCCCGATCGAGGTCGGCCCACAGATCGTCGACGTGCTCACAGCCGACACTCATCCGAATCAGGGTCCGAGGGATGCGCTCCTGGCCAGGAATGCTTGCCCGTCGCTCCATCGATGACTCGACACCTCCCAGGCTCGTGGCGTGGTGGATCAATTCGACTCGCTGACACACCGTGGTCGAGCGTTCACCCGACCCAGTCGTCTCGAACGACAACATTGCACCAAATCCGGTCATGAACGACGCAGCAACTTGGTGGGTGCCGTGACTCGGCAGGCCCGGGTAGCGGACCTGGGCGATCTCAGGATGCGCGTCGAGGCGGGCGGCTAGCTCCATCGCGTTGGCCTGTGACCGCTCCATCCGCAGCGCAAGGGTGCGAGCACCTCGAATGGTGAGGAAGGCCTCCATCGCACCGATGGTGGCGCCATGAAGGAGCCGTCGGCGGTGATACTCCTCGAACAAGTCGTCGCGCCGGGTGATGAGCGCCCCAGCGAGCAGGTCGGAGTGGCCACCGATGAACTTGGTCGCCGAGTGCATCACGACATCGGCGCCGAGGTCTAGCGGTTGCTGGCAGAGCGCAGTAGCGAACGTACTGTCGACTGCTACGACCGTAGTGTCAGGCCTCGGCGCGCCACAGATACGAGGTAGGTCGGCGACCGTGATGAGCGGATTCTCTGGCGACTCGAGCCACACGAGGTCGCAGCAGTCGGCGATCGCGGTCAACCAGGCTTCGGTGTCTGCTTGGTCGAGCCGACGAACGGTCCAGCGGCCCTGTGCCTCGCCCTCATCGATGATCCCGGCGACCCCGTGGTACGGATCTGACGGTACGGCAATCTCAGCACCGATCGATAGCCCGTTGAACACTGCGGCCGCAGCAGCCATGCCTGACCCGAAAGCTAGCGCGCGACCCAATTCGAGTTCGCCGAGGAGCGCTTCGAGCGCATCGGTGGTCGGCGTGCCGTTGGTACGCGAGTAGAGCCGCTCGTCAGGCAGATAGAAGTTCGACGCGAATACCGGCGGAACGTTTAACGGCGCCCCGAGCGTTCGGTCACGCCCGCTGGCGATCAGCTGCGACTCGATCGTCCAGTTGGACCTGGTACCAGCGGTGCGGGGAGTGTCGTCGCCTGACATTGCGCCGACGGTAGCGAGGAAGCTGGTGTCTGCAGCGATTGTGACTCAGACCAGTTCAGGGCGCTCGACACGACCGTCGGCGTGACGGGCGAAGCGGTCGCCATCGTGGCCGTGCGTCGGATCAGGTTGATCCCATGGCCACCCGCCGAATTGGGTGCGCCGGTAGTCCAAATAGGCCTGTCGAATCTCGGCCTCGGTGTTCATCACGAACGGCCCTTGCTGAGCGACGGGCTCACCGATCGGTCGGCCTTGCATGACGAGTAGCTCGACATGACCGGAACTCGCAAGTTCGACTGCTCGCGAGGCATCGACGACTGCGCCGGTTGAGCCGTCGAGCTCCTGGCCAGCGACGGAGAGGCTGTTTCCGTCGAACACGTAAATGACGCGGACGGTGTCGGATCCGGCGGCAGCGGGCATCTCCCACGACGAGTCAGGTTCGAGAACGACGTGCCAGAGGGCGACGTCGGCCTCAGAGTGCGATGCCCATGAATTCGGTGGGGGTGAGGGTGGCGTCTTGCCGGCTAGTTCGCCAGCGACCACCGTGATCGTGACGGCCGGATCATCGGGCCCGGTGGTGACGACGTGGCGGGGGATCTCGTGGTCCCAGAGCATCGTGTACGAGGGCTCGACCATCTTGTCGGTGGCTGGGAGATTGATCCAGATCTGGAAGAGCTCGCACGTGTTGGAGCCCTCAGTGTCGAGCAGCGGGAACATCTCAGCGTGCTGGATGCCCGCACCGGCGGTCATCCACTGGACATCCCCGCGGCCGTAGCGGGCGGCTGCGCCCAAAGAGTCAGCGTGGTCGATCAGGCCCTGACGGACAAACGTGATCGTCTCGAATCCGCGGTGGGGGTGCTGCGGAAAGCCCGGCACGTGGCGGCCGTGGTACATCCGCCACCCGTTGCGCGGCTCGAAGTCGTTGCCGATCGGCCGATCGGCAAGTGAGGCGGCGGGGCCAAGCTCACCATCCGCTGGAGGGTAGTAGTCGAGGTGGTGGACACAGAACAAGAATGGATCAACCGTCGGCCACTGGAAGCCGAGCGGCATCTTCTGCAGGATCGGCGACTCCTCATCCATTTCTCAAAGTGTACGGAGCACTACTGGTATCTGAACGTGCGGTGGACCGCAGCATCGGGCTAGCAGGGTGACGAAATTTTTGGCATCGTCAGCGATGCCGTCGTGTGAGTGCCCTGAACTCGCTCGCGAGGAGATCATCCGACTTGTACCGCGCCTTGGCCACGACGCGATCTAACAGTTGCGGGAGTTTCCAACGCCGTCCGCACTACCAGACGGCGTACGCACAGTGTCGTCCTTCGATTCCGAGAGGCCTGAGCGGGCGGAAGGAGTTCCAGCCCCCGCATAGAGATGCGCTGGGTGCGCCTCTGACGGCATGCTGTGGGGATGCGGATCCGGTACCCGGCTGAACTGCCGATCTCCGCACAGCGTGACGAACTCATTGAGATGCTGCGCGATCACCAAGTCGTGATCGTCGCTGGCGAGACTGGATCGGGCAAGAGCACACAGCTCCCTAAACTCTGTCTTGAAGCAGGACGTGGCGAACACGGTTTGATCGGCCACACCCAGCCCCGCCGAGTGGCAGCGCGTACGATCGCCGCCCGGGTTGCCGAAGAACTTGGGGTCGAGGTCGGCGGACTCGTGGGTTCATCGGTGCGATTCGATGATCGCGTGGGCGTCGACACCTTGATACGAGTGATGACCGATGGCGTACTCCTCGCCGAGATCCAGCGCGATCGTGATCTGTCTCGCTACGACACGATCATCGTTGACGAGGCCCACGAGCGGAGCCTAAACATCGACTTCCTCCTCGGGTACTTAAAGCAGCTTCTTGCCCGTCGTTCCGATCTTCACCTCATTATCACCTCGGCCACGATCGACACGGAGCGGTTCGCTAGGCACTTCGACGCACCGATCATCAACGTGTCGGGTCGGACCTACCCGGTCGAGGTTAGGTACCGACCGTTCGGCGCCGCTCGCAGCGATCTTCCCGAGGGGCAACGCGATGATCGCGATCAGATTCAGGCGGTGCTCGACGCATGCGATGAACTCGCTGATCCGAGCAACGGTGGGGGTGACGGGGACATCCTCGTGTTCTTCTCGGGCGAGCGCGAGATCCACGAAGCTGTGGACGCGTTCCGTCGTCGCAACCATCCGGGTCTCGAGGTGCTTCCGCTATACGCGCGTCTGTCGGTGCCCGAACAGCAGAAGATCTTTGCGCCGTTGGGCAAAGGTGTTCGGCGCCGCGTCGTGCTGGCCACCAACGTTGCCGAGACCTCAATTACCGTGCCTGGCGTTCGCTTCGTGGTCGATGCCGGCACCGCTCGCATCAGTCGGTATTCGAAGCGGCTCAAGGTCCAAAAGCTTCCGATCGAACCGGTGTCGAAGGCCTCTGCCAACCAGCGCGCCGGCCGCTGTGGTCGCGTGGCTCCGGGCATATGCATTCGCCTCTACACCGAAGACAACTTTGAGGCGCGCAGCGACTTCACCGAACCCGAGATCCTCCGCACCAATCTCGCCTCGGTTATTCTCCAGATGGCCAATATCGGCCTCGGTGACCTCGCTCGGTTCCCATTCGTCGAGCCGCCCGACGCTCGCACCATTCGTGACGGCGAGCTGCTTCTCGAGGAACTCGGTGCGATCTCGTCGTTGTCAGGTAAGCATCAGGGTGCGATCAAGCTGACGAAACTCGGTCGTCGGCTTGCGCGGCTGCCAATTGATCCTCGGCTCGGTCGCATGCTGCTCGAGGCAGATCGTGTCAACTGTGTGCGCGAGGTGCTGGCGATCGTTTCTGCGCTTTCGATCCAAGACGTCCGCGAACGTCCGAACGATGAACGCGAGAGGGCCGACGAGTTCCACAGCCGGTTTCGGGCAAAGGGATCCGATTTGCTGTCGATCCTCCGACTGTGGGAATACCTCCGCACCAAGCAGCACGAGCTATCGAGTAGCGCCTTCCGCCGTATGTGTCGCACCGAGTATCTGAACTACCTGCGTGTGCGCGAGTGGATGGACCTCCACGCCCAGCTCCGTCGAGCGCTGAGGGACGTCGGCATCTCGATTGGCACCGAAGATGGGCACCCTGATCACGTTCACCAGGCTCTGCTCGCCGGCCTCCTCTCACATGTTGGCATGCGTGACCGCAATCGTCGGGTGTTCAAGGGGGCGCGCCAGGCTGAGTTCGTGATCGCCCCCGGCTCGGTTCTCACCCGAACCCCGGCCGACTGGGTGATGGCTGCCGAGCTGGTCGAGACCAACCAGATCTACGCCCGCCGTGTTGCTGAGATCGATCCGCGTTGGGCCGAGAAAGCGGGTGCTCACCTCGTTAAGCGCTCGTACGGTGACGCGCGTTGGGATGCAAAAGGCGGTCGGGCAGTCTGCACCGAGCAGGTTACGCTCTTCGGCCTGCCGCTCGTCAGCGACAGGGTCGTCGGCTACGACAAGGTCGATGGCTATGCCGCCCGAGCGTGGTTTATCACCAAGGCGCTCGTAGAGGGCGAGGCGGCACCGCACTGGATGGAGAAGCACCAGTTCTTGGCCCATAATGCCGATGTACTCGCTGACCTGTCGTCGCTGACCGCTCGGGTGCGCGGCACCGATCTGCTCGACGACGAGGCGCTCTTCGGGTTCTATGACAACCTGATCCCACTTGATGTCACTTCCGCTCAGCACTTCGATCGCTGGTGGAAGACCGCTCGATCCAAGCGATCCGACCTGCTCGATCTGACCGACGAGGGCGTTGCTGCGCTCGTGGGCGACCACGGCATCGAACTCGCCGATTACCCCGACGTCTGGCAGCAAGGTCAGCTTGAGCTGCCGCTCACGTACCGCTACGCCCCCAGCGAGCCGCTCGACGGTGTCACGATCCACCTGCCGCTGGCCGGGTTGAACCAGGTGACGGACGAAGGGTTTGACTGGCAGATCCCCGGTCGACGCGACGAGCTGGTCGAGTCGCTCATGCGGAGCATGCCGAAGACGTTGCGGCGCAACATGATCCCGTTCGTCGATACGGTGAACGCCGTACTCGACCGATTAGGTACGCCCGACCATCATCCCGGTGTTGCGCTCATCGATCGACTTGCGACGGTGACGACTGAGGTGACGGGAGTGACCGTGCCGTCAACGGCGTTCGATCCATCGAACCTGCCCGACCACTTAC
>Ga0213866_10002484_pt1 | contig 12988 bp, 16 predicted proteins | sample PICome_11_FD_160079 | JGI IMG/M metagenome (GOLD analysis project Ga0213866, IMG submission 160079) | Coastal seawater microbial communities near Pivers Island, North Carolina, United States - PICO284 | ecosystem: Environmental > Aquatic > Marine > Coastal | place: USA: North Carolina... | reverse complement strand
GGCGCTGACGCGGTTCAACTATATACAGGTATGGTTTATAAAGGGCCGGGTATTGTTAAAGAGATCAAAAAAGACTTAATATCGATTTTAAAAAAAGAAAATCTCAAAAATGTTAGTGAAGCGGTTGGAATTAACACTTGACCCGAATGTGTACACGAATTATATAACACCAGGAAAAAAATATGTCTAAAAGATGCGAATTAACAGGAATATCACCTTTAAAAGGTCATAACGTTAGCCACGCTAAAAATAAAACTAAAAGAAGATTTTTACCTAATTTAAAGAAAGTCACTTTTAGAAGCGATATCTTAAAAAAAGATATCAAATTAAATGTAGCTAATGCTGCTTTAAGAACTGTAGATTTTAAAGGTGGTTTAGATAAGTTTTTAATATCGGCAAAAAGGGCTAAACTATCAAAAAAAGTCAAAAAAATTAAAGCGTCTATTTCAGCAAAATCATAATTCTACAATGAATTTATTTTACAAACTCTCTCTTTTAATGGGTTTGGTTGTAGTCCTTTCAAACTACTTAGTTCAATTTCCCATTCAATATTTTGGATTAAATGAAATCTTAACTTACGGTGCATTTAGTTATCCGGTCACTTTTTTAATAACAGATTTAGCAAATCGCGCTTATGGCAAATTGGTCGCAAGAAAAGTTGTGTATGTAGGATTTACTATTGGAGTTCTTCTAACTTTATTTGTATCAACAAATTTTTCAGATATTATTTCTATAAGGATTGCTTTTGGCTCTGGCGTTGCATTTTTTATTGCACAAAACTTGGATGTTCAAATCTTTGACTCTTTAAGGAAAAAAATATGGTATGTGGCTCCTCTCGCATCATCAATATTTGGTTCTGTAACTGATACGTTTCTATTTTTTTCTATTGCTTTTTACGCAACAGGAATTCCTTGGGTAACCTTAGCTTTTGGAGATTTAGCCGTTAAGCTATTTATTGCACTAGCAATGTTGATTCCATTTAGATTGCTTATTAATAGAATAAAAGATTTTTCGGATAGTTCGGTTTCAGAAATAAAAAATTAGTGAATTGTTTTTTTATTTTTTTCAACAAAAAGATCAGTTAGCTGATTTATCATGACATCACCTAAATCTTGAACGTCTGTAATTTTTACAGCTTGATTGTAGTATCTTGTAACGTCATGGCCAATGCCAATAGCTAATAATTCAATATTAGTTTTATTTTCAATCCACTTAACTGTTTTTTTAAGGTTAGACTCTAGGTAGTCACTTGTATTTGTAGATAAAGTTGAATCGTCTACTGGAGCTCCGTCTGAGATTACCATGAGGATTTTTCTTTCTTCTTTTCTCCTGTTCATTTTATTGTAAGCCCATCTAAGTGCTTCACCATCAATGTTTTCTTTTAACAACCCTTCTTTAAGCATAAGACCCATATTATTTTTAGCCTGTCTCCAAGGCGTGTCCGCTGATTTATAGACAATGTGTCTGAGATCATTTAATCTTCCTGGTAAAGTTGGTTTGTCATTTTTCATCCATTTCTCTCTAGAAGATCCCCCCTTCCAATGTTTTGTAGTAAAGCCAAGTATTTCTACTTTGACTGCACATCTTTCTAATGTCCTAGAAAGTATGTCAGCACAAATTGCTGCTACTGAAATAGGTTTACCTCTCATTGAACCAGAGTTATCAATTAAAATTGTTACCAACGTATCTTTGAACTCAATATCTTTTTCTTTTTTAAAAGATAAAGAATTAAATGGATCCATAATTATTCTTGGCAATTTTGATGTATCTAATAAACCTTCTTCAAGATCGAAATTCCAAGACCTATTTTGTTTAGCTAAAAGTTTTCTTTGTAACTTGTTTGCAAGTTTCGAGATGAAATTTTTAAGCTGTAATAGTTGCTGATCTAAATTTTTTCGTAGCCTCGTAAGTTCTTCAGTATTCTCCAATTCCTCTGCTTTAATAATCTCATCAAATTCTTCAGTGTAGGTTTTATAATTTATGTCGCCTAAAGTACTCTTTCCTTTTTTTCTTAAGTCTGGTTGAGAACTGTCTTCTATTTCAATATCTTCCTCAGGTTGGTCTGATTCTTTGGCTTCATTTTCAAGATCAGGCATACCAGAGTCTATAGACATTTCCTCTTGTTTATCCTCTTTTTCTTTTGCCTGTTTTTCATGATTATCTGGTTTATTTTGTTTTTCGTCGTTATTTTTTTCATCATCTTTCTTTTCTTCTTCATCTAGATTTTCATCAAGATTCATATCTGAAATAAGCTCAGAAATAAGAGAATTAAATTTCTCTTGATCTAAGGTTAACTCATTTAATTGACCGATCTTATTTTTAAATTTTTCATTTAAATCTTTTTTGTACGATTTAAGTTTTTTATCGATTTGGCTATTATTTTCAAAGTTAAGGATTTTCGTTCTTAAATAATTTTCAAAAGACTCAACAATTTTATCTTCACTGCTTTTAAGATCTAACCCATTTATCCTTTCTTGGTAAAAAGTTTCAATATTGTTTTTTACCCCTTTAAAATAACTAGTACCAATTTTTTCACATCTAATTTTTTCTGAAATTCTATATAACTGTTTAGATATATTTCCTACCGGTTCATATTGTTTAAATGTTTTTGCATCTGAGAATCTATGCCTCAAAGATTTTGAATCTGCCATTGCTCTTATTTGATTATAATTTAATTTATTGTTGATAGGGCTTAGTTCCGGCAGTCTAATTGAATTTGTTCCAGATTTGGAACTATCATTACCAAAAGAAACTTCAATTTTTTCTGAATTAGACAGCGATCTTACTGTAGAACTTATTGCAGTTTTGAAATCAGCTATTTTTTCTTTTTTATTTTCCACTTTATAAAGTGATATTAATAGAGGATTCTGGCAAGTCTTCCCCAAAACATCTTTGGTAGTATTCTGAAATTATTTTTTTTTCTAATTCATCACATTTGTTTAAAAATGTAATTTTAAAAGAATAGCCTTTATCTTTAAATATACTTGCATTTTCAGCCCAGTGTAAAACAGTACGAGGGCTCATAACCGTTGAGATGTCACCATTGATAAAACCTTTTCTTGTTAAATCTGCAACTTTAATCATATTTGATAACAGCTCTTTTCCTTCTTTATTATTGAAGTCTTTATTTTTTGCTAAAACTATTTCTAATTCTTTTTCAAAAGGAAGATAATTCAATGTTGAAACTATATTCCACCTATCCATTTGGCCTTGGTTTATTTGCTGCGTTCCATGATAAAGACCAGTTGTGTCACCCAAACCAATAGTATTTGTTGTTGCAAAAATTCTAAATAAATCGTGTTGCTGCAAAACTTTATTTTTATCTAACAATGTAAAATTTCCTTCACTTTCTAAAACTCTTTGAATGACAAACATTACATCAGGTCTTCCAGCATCATATTCATCAAAAACTAAGGCGACCGGGTTTTGTATAGACCAAGGTAAAATACCCTCTTTAAATTCTGTTATTTGTTTACCATCTTTTAAAATAATCGCATCTTTTCCAATTAGATCGATTCTGCTAATGTGACTATCTAAGTTCACTCTAATACAAGGCCAGTTCAATCTAGCTGCAACTTGCTCAATATGAGTAGATTTTCCTGTACCATGGTATCCTTGAATTAAAACACGCTTGTTAAAAGAGAAGCCAGCCAAAATTGCCAAAGTTGTATCTTTATCAAATTTATAATCAGGATCTATTTTTGGAACATATTCATTTTTTTTTGAAAATGCTCCAACTTGCATGTCGCTCTCAAAACCAAAAGTTTGTTTTACTGACAATTTAATATCAGTTTTTTGTAAAATTTGTTCGGTACTCATTTTTTTCCTAAAGTTTTTTTTAGTTGACTATAAGCCAAAGTAATCTTTTTTAATTTATCTTCAAATTTCTTGTTACCTTGGTTTTTATCAGGATGATATTTTTTTACAAGTTCTTTGAATTTTGTGTGAATTTGCTCCCATTTTACATCTTCATTTAAGTCCATCACTTGCAACGCATCCTTATCTTGCTGCGATATTTTTGTTTTTTTAAAATCCCGAAAATTTGAACTTTTAAAAATGTTCAATTTATCTTCTAGTGCATTATTCCATAAAATATTAAAAAAGTTCTCAGATGAACCAAAAGTTTTAGTTGATTTGTGCCAAGTTAAATCAGACTTTATAAAAAACTCTATTTCTTGATCATTCATATTTTCAAAATAATTCCAATTTTTATTGAAAATTTTAATATGATTTAAGCATAGTAATCTAAATTTTTTACTATTATCCTTTTCCACTGGAGCTTTATAGGCCCCAATTTCATTACAGTTTTCCCAATCACAAATTATTTTCATTGAATAATTCTATATAGTAAAATTAAATTAATGAAAAATTATTTTGATGAAATTAAAGCAAAATTAAACAAACAAATTGAAATAGAAGATATAGAAATTGTTGATAATTCTCATAAACATGTAGGACATAAATTTTATACACCAGAAAAATTTCATCTTCATTTAAAAATAAAATCTTTATATTTAAGTTCTCTATCAAGAGTTAGTGCCCAAAAAATAATAATGAAGATTTTAAGCAACGATCTCAAAACAAAAATACACGCTTTGGAGATTAGAATTGAGAAATAGCTTTGCTTAGCTTTTTTAAATTAAAAATTGAAATTTTATTTTTATTTGGAGGAGAAGTTTTTCCAATTTTTTTTAACAAAATGAAATTAATTTTATCATCATTATTTTTTTTATCATTTTTAAGATAAGGAATCAGTTGATTGATAGCGTTTTGTTTAGAATATTTCTTAAATGTATAATTTAAATTATTTTGTAAATAAATATCTGAAATTTTTTGTAGTACTTTTGCAGAACAAGTTTTTTTAATTACAGAAAGCCTAGTTGCTAGTATCATTCCTGATAATACAGCTTCACCATGTGTAATCCTTTTAGAATAGTTACTTTTGACTTCAATCGCATGGGCAAATGTATGACCAAAGTTTAAGGTCATCCTTAAATTTTTTTCATTGAAATCTTGATTTACAAAATACGTCTTAATCTCACAACTTTTTTTTATTGCATAAATCAACTCTTTAGGTTTCTTTTCAAGAATAGATCTTGTATTTTTTTCTAACCAATTAAAAAATTTTTTATCTTTTATAATAGAATGTTTTAATATTTCCGCGTAGCCACAAATCATTTCTTGTTTCGGCAAAGAATATATAAATGACGTGTCACTTATAACTAATTTTGGTTGATAGAAAGTTCCAATAAGATTTTTTCCAAAATTGGAATTGACCCCAGTTTTTCCACCTACCGAGGAGTCAACTTGCGCAAGCAAAGTTGTTGGGATATTTATAAAATTTATACCTCTTTTAAAAATACTTGCTACAAAACCAACTACATCACCAGTAATACCTCCTCCAACACTAATAATCAAATCGGAACGATTAAAGTTCTTGGATAATAAAATTTTCAAAAACTTGTTAATTGATTTAATTGATTTATTTTTCTCACTAGCCTTAAACGTACAAGTAATAACATTATAACTTTTTAATTTTATTTTTAGTTTATTTTTAAATTTCTGAGGAACTTTCCTATCTATTATAAGTGCTATTTTCTTTACATTGGGACATATCAATTTAATTTTTTTAGGCAAAACGTTAATAGAATTTTGTCCAATTATAATTGAATAATTTTGATTTTTTAATTTAACTTCCAGATTTTTCATATAAATCTAATATTTTGCTCACTATTTCATTTGGCTTAAGAGAACCACATTTAATTCTATAATCAGCTTTATTATAAATTTTTTTTCTATCAAAATAAATTTTTTTAGCTGTTTCAGCTATATTTTTCTGAAATAAAAGAGGTCTATTAGTGTTTTTTTTTAGTCTTTTCACCAACTGATCCAATGGTAAATCTAACCAAAAACTTATAGATAATTTTTTTGTTTTTCTCCTAACTACATTATTTAAAAACGCTCCACCGCCAAGAGATATGACAGATTTTTCACTTTTTAATTCTGATAAAGTTATTTCGCTTTCAATTCTTCTGAAGTAGCTCTCACTTTTATTTTTGAATATTAAATTTATCGATGAGCCCTCTTTAGTTTCTATTAGTTTATCAACATCTACAAATTTATAATTAAGCTTTTTAGCCAAATTTTTACCAATAGTAGATTTTCCCACTCCCATCATTCCGGTCAAAGTAAGGTTTTTTCCCAATTTATTATCCTTTTTGATTTTGATTTTTCATAAATATGTCTTATTTATTGAGTTTAAATCAAAACGTAAAGTATGCAACTTAAATACAACAGACAACCAAGCTTAGGAAGTTCAATCATTAAAACTTTATTAAAACTGTTATTAGTTTTTGTTATTTTTGTTGTTGCGATTTTTTTAATAGAAAAAATAAGTTTTCCAAGCCCTGAAAAAAAATATCAAATCGATGTAACAAATGAAATTAAAAAACTTTAATAATCTTATAGGTTTATTATTATTTTTTTTTTGTTCACCTCTTTTAAGCGAAGAAAAGATAGATATTTGGAAAAATAAAAAAGCAAGTGATACTGAGACTCCTAAAAAGGAGGAGCAAAGTGTAAAGGATAATAATTTAACATCCTCTCAAACTATAAAAACTTTAGATGAAATTCAAATTCAAGATGGTTCCTCAATTGAAATGAATGAGCAGAAAGTTTACGGTATTTACGAGCCTGCTAATTATAATTTTAATCTTAATATGTGGTCTAAAACTAAAGCAGAAGACCTAAGATCTAGTCTGAAAAGATTAGAAAAAATTGAACTTTCTAAGTCTTCAAATGAAATATTAGAGGCAATACTATTATCATTTTCATATCCACCGAAAGGTATGACAGATAAGGAATTTGTAAATTTAAAAGTAAATTGGTTAATTCAAAATGACCGAGTTGAATTAGTAGAAAGTTTTTTAAAACAAAATAAGGAATTTGATAGTAAAAATAAAGCTGTACAATACTTAGTAGATAAAAACATAGCTAGTGGAAATATTAAAAAAGGCTGCGAAAAAATAAAATTTATCGATGAAAATATTAAAGATGCATATTTAGAAAAATTTAAAATTTATTGTTTAGTATTTAATAAAAAAAAACCAGACGCACAACTTTTGTTAGACTTACTACGTGAGCAGAATCAATCAAGTAAATTTTATGATGATAAAATAGATTTTCTTCTTGGCGTATCAGAAAAAACATCTAACAAAATAAATGAAAAGAACCTTTTAAATTTTTATCTATCTAGCGTTACTATTCCTAACTTTAATTATGAACCTTCAACAAAAACTAAACCAGAAATTTGGAAATATCTAAATGCTGCTAATCTTGTCAAGCTAGCTGATGCATCCGACAAACAGAAGTTAAAAGAATTAGAAATTGCTGCCAATAACGATAAACTAGATAAAAAAAAAATCTTTGAAATTTATAAACAGGTTCCATTTAGTTTAAGTACTTTAATTAATGCAAAAAATAGTTATCAATCCTTGAATGAGAGTGACGCTAGGGCGTTAATCTATCAAAAATATTTACTATCTGAAGCAAACGATTCAAAAATAGATTATTTATTCTTATTAGAAGAGTTATTTAAAAAAGCTAATTTAGTAAATGTATACTCTAAGTTTTTAAGCGATAGAATTGAAGAAATTGGTATCGAAAATTTACCTCAAGATTATCAGGAGGCTGCAAAAGCTAGAATTGTTTCAGATGAAGATTTGCTTTTAGGCAAAGTGAAATATAACGATAAAATTATTCATCAATCAAAAATATTGAAATATTATTTAGAGGGTGAAAATAAAAAGAAAATTCAAAAAGATATAGATAAAATTTTTAAAAAAATAACAAAAAACAAGAAATATTTTGTATCAGCAAAAGATTTAGCTCTTGCTGACTCATTATTAGCCGATGGTTATATTTTACCTTCAAATTTTAGATATAATGATTTATCAGAAAAATATGAAGTTCCTAAAAACTTATTACAATTAATTGATAATGATCAAAAAGCGTTTTTAGCATTAAAAATAGTTGAAATAATAGGTGAGGATGAGCCACATCAACTTGATCCTGAAACAATATATTTTGTAACCAATCTCTTAAATAAAATGAATTTAGTAACAATCAGAAATAAAGTTCTAAATTCTGCTCTACCATTAAGAACTTAATTAGAATATAAATTCAGTTATGACGATTAGAAAGATTTTAACTGAACCTGATCCATTTCTTAGACAAAAATCCAAACCTGTTGAGTTGGTGGATGATGAAATAAGAACTTTAATGGATGATATGTTGGAAACGATGTATGCTGCTCCCGGTATAGGGCTTGCAGCTGTGCAAATAGGAGTTCCAAAAAGGGTAATCGTTATTGATTTAAGCAAAGATAAAGAAAAAAAAGAACCTATGTATTTTGTTAATCCACAGATCATGACAAAATCTGAGGAAAATGCTTCTTACGAAGAAGGTTGTTTGTCTGTTCCTAATCAATTTGCAGAAGTAAGTAGACCGGATACATGTAAAGTTAAATATCTAGACTATGAAGGAAAAGAAAAAATTTTAGAAACCAAAGGATTACTTGCAACATGTATACAACATGAGATGGACCATCTTGAAGGCATATTATTCATTGACTATTTATCAAAATTAAAAAAAAGCATGATTATTAAAAAACTTTCTAAACAAAAAAAAAATTTAGAGAGAATTGTCGTTTAAGTTTTAATGTCTTTAAAAATTTTATTTATGGGAACACCAGATTTTGCTGTTCCAATACTTGAGGCCATTCATAATTCTGATAATGAAATTTTAGAAATTTACACGCAGCCAGCAAAAAAAAAAGACAGGGGTCAAAAAATTCAAAATTCATCTGTGTATAATTGCGCTCAAAAACTTAATCTTCAAGTTAGATGCCCCATTACATTAGCAAATAGTGATGAAGTAGATCATATTAAAAAATTAAATCCTGACGTAGTTGTAGTGGTAGCGTACGGACAAATTCTTCCAGCAGATATTTTAAATCTTAATAAAATATACTTTTTAAATGTGCATGCTTCTTTGTTACCAAAATGGAGGGGAGCTGCTCCAATTCAAAGAGCAATCATGAACAAGGATCAAGAAACAGGCATATCAATAATGAAAATTATTGAAAAATTAGATTCCGGACCAGTTTTGTTAAAGTCAAAAATTAAAATTAATAAAGAGAACAACTACCAAGATATAAGTAATGAAATGTCAGCTTTGGGAGCAAAATTAATATTAGATGCTCTTAATATGATTAAATCTGGAGATCTTAACTTTATTCCTCAAAATGAAAATGAAGCTACATATGCTAAAAAAATAACCAAAAAAGAATCAAAAATAAACTGGAATGAAGATGCCAGTAATATAATCGCTAAAATAAACGCCTTAAATCCTAGCCCTGGACCTTGGTTTGATTTACTAGGATCTAGAATAAAGATTATTAGAGCTAAAGAGATTAATATTAAAGGACAGCCGGGTGAAATTATGAGTGAAAATTTTTCAATTGCCTGTTTTAAAAATGCTATTCAGATTTTAGAACTTCAAAAAGAAGGAAAAAAAAAAATAACAGTCCAAGAATTTCTTAGAGGTAATAAATTGGAAGTTGGCATTATCTTAAACTAGATGTTTAATTATTTGCTTAAAATCGAGTATAACGGTTCAAATTTTGCTGGATGGCAAAGTCAAAAAAACGGCAAGTCAATACAAGACGAAATAGAAAAAGTCTTGAAAAAAATTTTAAAATCTAAAATTAGAATTATTGGAGCTGGTAGAACTGATAGAGGTGTTCATGCTTTTGGCCAGTATGCGTGTTTTAGATATAAAAAAAAAATTGAAAATAGAAAAAAATTTATAGACTCACTGAATTTTTTTTTGGGTAAAAAATTAATATCTATTATAGAAATTACTATTAAAAAAATTAATTTCCATGCAAGATTCAATGCTAAAAAAAGAATTTATGAATACTTAATCATAAATAGGTCAAGCTCACTCTCTATTGATAAAGGTAAAGCTTGGCACGTAAAAAAAAAAATAAATTTAGATCTCCTTAAAAAAGGAGGAAATATTCTTCAAGGTACTCATGATTTTTCTACTTTTAGAGCATCATCATGTACTGCTAAATCTCCAATAAAAAAGATAGAGTTAGTCAAAATCAGAAAAAAAAATGAAAAAATTTATATAAGATTTATTTCAAAATCATTTTTACAAACTCAAGTTCGGTCTATGGTCGGGTGCCTGAAATATCTATCAACTGGTAAATGGAGTGTTTCTGAATTTAAAAACGCAATGAGATCCAAAAAAAGATCAAATTGTGCGCCACCCGCGCCTGCGGAGGGATTGTATTTAATGGATGTTAAATATTAATCTTTCTTTTTTCTTTTTTTCTAATTCTCCATCTTGATCCCTCTCTTACTATATAACCACAACAATTTTTTGATCCACATCTACAAGGATAATTCTTATAATCTTCATCGAAACTAAATCCATAATCATATGAAAACTCTTCACCCTTTTTAATGTCCTTAATCGCATGTACCCATACCTTAAGGCCTGTTCCAGTTACTTCACAGTTAGGATTACAAGAGTGATTAATCAATCTTGCAGTATTGAACTTAAAATCTCCATCAAGATCGTACCTTTTATTTAAATTAAAAAGATAAATTGCTTTTCCATTGTCATATTTTGGATTTTCCTCTGCCTCTCGTCTTGTAATTACTTTACCTCTGTACTCTATTATTTTTTCACCCTTTTTAATGTTTTTAGAAGCGTACAAACCTAAATTATCAATTTTAGATCTTTTAATTTTGTAAGACTTCACTTGAAGTAATCCTCAAGGATATTTTGATATATTTTAGTTAAATTTTTTAAATCTTTTAATGAAACGCATTCATCTATTTTATGCATTGTTTTATTTACTAAGCCAAATTCTAGACAAGGTGAAATTTTTCTAATAAATCTTGCATCAGAAGTTCCTCCAGTTGTTGAAAATAAAGGTGTTATTTTAGTAACCCTCTTTATTATATCTCTAGCCATATAAATAGTTTTGTTTGGTTTTGTAAGAAAAGACTCACCGCTGACATGAAAATCTATTTTAAACTTACATTTATTTTTTTTACTTAAATTTTTGACTATTAAACTAATTTTCTTTTTTAAACCATATGATGTGTGAAGATTATTAAATCTTACATTAAACTGAGCTCTAGCACTAGCTGGAATGACGTTAGTAGCAGTATTATCAACATTTATAGAAGTTATTTCTAGATTTGAAGGTTGGAAGTTTTTGTTTCCTTTATCCAACTTTTGTTCATTTAGTTTTTTGCATATTTTAACCAATGTATTAATAGGATTATTTGATAGGTGAGGGTAAGCAACATGCCCCTGTGATCCGGTAATAATTATAGTTCCAGATATACTACCACGTCTTCCAATTTTTATCATTTCTCCAAGTTTATTAGGATTTGTAGGCTCACCAACAATACAAAAATCTATTTTCTCTTTTTTCTTTTTTAAATAGTCAACTACTTTTTTTGTTCCGTTAATCGCAAGAGCCTCTTCATCTCCAGTGATAAGAAAACTTATAGAGCCATTAAATTTTTTTCTTTTTTTTAAAAATTTTTCAACAGCAGATACAAAACAAGCAATAGAGCTTTTCATATCATTTGCTCCTCTTCCTATTAAATGATTTTTTTTAATTGTTGGCTTAAAAGGATTTACTGTCCAATCTTTTAAATTTCCTGGAGGGACAACATCTGTATGACCAGCGTAACATAAATTTGGACTTTTTTTACCAAGTCTTGCATAAATATTTTTTATTGGCTTACTTATTTTATTTTTGTCTTTAAATTCTAAAATTTTGCAGTCAAAACCAAGCTTTCTTAATTGTTTTGCTAAAAAGCCTATAGCACCCGCATCCACAGGTGTTACACTTGGAAATTTGATAAGCTCCTTAGCTAATTTTAATTCATTAATGTTAGGCATTAGTCTCTTAATAGATCATTTATAGAAGTTTTACTTCTTGTTTTCGAGTCGACTTTCTTAACAATTACTGCACAATATAAAGAAGGGCCATCAGGATTAGACTTATTAGGTAAACTTCCTGGCACAACAACTGAATATGCTGGTACTTTTCCAAAAGTTATTTCACCAGTTGACCTGTCAACAATCTTAGTTGATGCACCGATATAAACACCCATAGATATAACTGCGCCTTCTTCAACTAAAACTCCTTCAGCTATTTCAGATCGAGCACCTACGAAACAGTTATCCTCAATTATGACCGGACCAGCTTGGAGTGGCTCAAGCACTCCACCGATTCCAGCTCCACCAGAGATATGACAATTTTTCCCTACTTGCGCGCAAGAACCAACCGAAGCCCACGTATCAATCATTGTACCTTCATCAACGTATGCACCTAAATTTACAAACGAAGGCATTAAAACTACATTCTTTGCTATAAAAGATCCTCTTCTTACAACGCCATTAGGAACGTGACGATAACCAGCCTTCTTCCAATCTTTTTCTTTCCACTTAACTGTTTTGCCTGGAACTTTATCGTACCAAGTCGTGTAAGGACCTTTTGACATTATCATTTTATTAACTCTAAAACTTAAAAGAATTGCTTTTTTAATCCATTGATTAACAACCCATGTACCATTATTTTTATTAGCAACTCTAATTTTACCTGAGTCCACTAAATTAATCGTCTCGTTTATTGCCTTGATAAGTTTTTTATCTGATTTAGGTCCTACTTTTTCTTTAACTTCAAAACTTTCATTAATAATTTTTTCTAATTTATCTAAGCTCATTTATCTCCTTTAAAAATTTCGCTAAATTATCTATTTTATAGTTAATAAAATCTTCATTCGAATACTTTGCCGCCCAGGGTTCATCATTTTTTATCCAAACTGTCTTCATTCCTAATTCGTGAGCTGGTTTTAAATTTCTTGCTATATCTTCAAAGAATATACAATAT
>Ga0213866_10002483_pt1 | contig 12994 bp, 11 predicted proteins | sample PICome_11_FD_160079 | JGI IMG/M metagenome (GOLD analysis project Ga0213866, IMG submission 160079) | Coastal seawater microbial communities near Pivers Island, North Carolina, United States - PICO284 | ecosystem: Environmental > Aquatic > Marine > Coastal | place: USA: North Carolina... | reverse complement strand
CTGATTGGTGGGTCGAGTGGTGGGTCGAGTGGTGGGTCGAGGTGTCGGCCGGGTCACGACCGTCGTCGTGGACGTGGTCGTCGGCACCGAGGTGACGGTCGCCGCACGGCCTTCTGCGCTGACCGGAACGACGGCAAGCTGAGCGTCGGCACCTGCGAGCGTGATGGAAAGGTCACCGGTCACATCGATCGCTGCATCAACGTCGTAGGTGAGCTCAAGGGTGCAGCTTGCGCCGGGTCGAAGTACACCCACGCACGGCTCGTCGACGCCGTTGACAAACTCGAACGGCGAGCCGACCGCCACGACCGAGTCGGTCAGATCGATGGCGACCGCTCCGTCATTCGTGAGCGTTGCTACTCCCGACAGCAGTTGTCCGACCTCGGCACTACCGAGGTCGTAGTCGGTGGCATCGAAGGACGCCGTACCGGGTTCCGACCAGATGATGATGTCAGGGTCGTCGGTGCCGTCGACAGCTACGACTCCCCCGTTCCGCGAGATGGCGATGGGCGATTTCGGCACCGGAAGGCCAGCGGCACCCTGTGCCGTATTCGCTAGCGAGGTGACGGTGGCTTGGTCGAAGGGCGTCACCCCGCTGCCGTCCCACACGGCTCGCCAGACCGACTGTTCGATCTCAGAATCAGCCTCTGCTGCAGAATCAGCATCGACGGTCTGGTCGCTGATGGGCTCATCGTTAGATTCGGGGGCGACCGCGAAGACGGCGGTACCGTCGCCGGAAAGGACTGGCGATGTTCCGGCAGCAATGACCGGTACTGGCGGTGACTCCGGCCGGGAGCGATCCACGACAGCGATGCCAGCTTCGTCGGGATCGTCGGTGCCGAGGCGCTCCACCGCGACGAGTTGTCCGTCGTCCGAAATCGACGGATAGCCAGCGTCGGCGATGAGTTCGACCACCTCGTCCGCTTCCCAGACATAGGTGGCCGTTGAGGTGCCAGCGGTGGCGCCCTCATCAAGTACGTCGGGATCGACGGCCGAGCTGGCTTCGAACGCGATGACGGATCCGTCGGCGCTCATGGCAATGCGACCGATGGTGAGGCTGGTGTCGCTCGGCGGAGCTAGCGCGTCGAACCGGTTTGACTCGGTGAAGGGATCAGCCGGTTCAAGCGACGACCGTTCGAACCTGACAATCTCACTGCCGGTGTTGATCGCCAGCGTCGTGCCAGCCTCGTCAAGCACAATCTGCGCAGCCACGTCGAAGCGTCCGATCGACACCGCTTCGGCCGGCGGCGTGAGGCACCGGTCGAGCGCCTCCACTTCGAAGGCTCCTGATTCATCCGCCTCCTCGGCTTCGGCCGCTTCATCGGTCGGCGTCGCCGCCCACGCAACGACGCAGGAGTCACCGCTCAGGCCCACGAATTCGACATCGCCGGCGAGGTCGACCGTCGTGGCCGCAGCCCTGTCGCGTAAGCGCAACACACGCTGCGGCTCGGCATCGTCGTCGGCAGTCGATTCGATCGAGCTGGTGAATACGACTACCGAGCCGTCCGCCGAGACGAGTGGCATTCGTTCGATTGAGTCGGCGACGACGATCGGCGCAACTGTGGGGCTGGCGGCGGTCGACACGGGGGATGTCGAGGCAACAAGGGCGATCGTCGCGGCTACAACCGATGCGGCTGCAACTCCGACGCCGGCCCCACGCATGTGCCGAGACAACGATCCTGCGCGGCCCATCACCCTTGATGGTACCCGGCTACAGGCGGCCACATTCTGCAGACCGACCCACCGTGGTGACAGAACGAGAGTTGGTAGGACGAGACGGCAGGGAGGTGACTAGGACGTCGATTGTCCGCGCTGCACTCCGGAGGCGACGATGGCTACCTGGCGAGCGCGCCACGCGGCGCCATCGACCCCGTCGAGCGTTGCGAGCAGACCTGCGAGACCTGCGGCACCGGTTGGGCTGACATTGAGGCCGACCCGACGCGCGAGATGCCACGCCTGCTCAATGCTCGTTTCCAAAGCCACCACCGGCTGGCCCCCGGTCTGCCGCATCGCTCCAACGACGCCTATCCAATCGTAGGTCTCGTCGTCGAGGATCCCATCGGCGATCGATGCGGGGTCTGGCCAAGGTGTCATCACTTCGGACCACACCGAGTCGACAGTGGCGCCTCGCTCCCACGCCCGAGCTAGCGGCGCGCAGCCCGCCGTCTGCACAGCCATGAGCGGAACCGGGTGTCCCACCTCTGACAGACCGGCCGCGACCGACGACGCGAATGCTCCACCGCCGACTTGCACGAAGACAGCGTCAAGCGAGTCATCGCCGCGCTGAGCCTCAGCAAATTGTTCGGCGATTTCCCAGCCGATCGAGCGGCCGCCGTCGAGGCACAGGACATTCTCGGGCCCCTGGACCGTAAACGGGATCGCGCCGTTGGCGACCGCCTCGCGGAATCTGAACATAGCCGGATCACCAGGTGGATCATCCGCTCGCCGCTCACACAGCTGAGTTCGAGCGCCGAGCCGATCGAGCTCGCGACCAAATGCAGCATCCATCCAGGTCGGCACGTACACGTCGAGTGGCCAGTCGGCGGCGCTCGCTAGGGTCGCTGCGGCCAGCGCAGCGTTGCCGCACGAGGCGATGGCAAGTGGAGGCCTCTCGGTGGCCTTGCGTCCGGCGATCATCTCGTCTGCGAGCAGGAACAGGAGGATCGTCACAAGGTGGCGCGATTTCTGCGACCCGGCGACGCCGTCGCACTCCCGTTTCACCCAGACACCAGCTGACTCATTGAAACCAAGTGCTGCGGACAATGCGTCGTGGCGTTCGAAGGGGGTGGAGGCGAACCCGATGCGGTCCACCTCGCGGACCCGTCGGTCGAGCTCGATGACAAGCGCGTCGCGGGCGTCGAGGGGCATCCCGCGAGTTGCTGCCGCAGCCGACCATGCTAAGCGGGAGTCGTAGCGGACGAACGGGTTCGGATGTCGCCGCGGCTGACCGGCGGCCATCGGATCGAGTACGTGCTGAAGCAGATGGTTTCGGTCGGTCGTGGTCGACCTCGGACAGCGCCACGGTTCAGTCTCTGCAAGGCTGACATCGGTACCGCAGACCGCGCATCGCCACCCAGTCACCGAGTGCCAGGGCTCGACGACAGCCATCGGTTCGGGCGGCCTTAGCCAGCGACGCGGGCGTTAAAGTCGGTGATCATCTCGTCCCAAACGCCGACATAGCGGCGGAGCCCCTTCCAGAACGTCTGCGAACGACGAGCCTCAAACAGCTCAAACGGCGTGCCCTGTTGTTCGACCCAGGTGTAGTAGCCGAGGTTGAAGATTCGTCGGCGATCAGCCTCAGTGCAGTCGATCATGTGGTCAGTCGAGGCTGCGGTGAGGTGCTCGCCGATCGCCGCAGTCGCAGCGGCGTCGTCAAATGCTCCGTCGTAGCGACCGGCGAGCAGCTTGGCCCGCTCGCTTGGATAGAGCGCAGCGCCGTCTGTGGCGACGGTGATGAGAGCATCGTCGGGGCCGAGGTCGAGCAACTTGGCGGTCTTGATGGCGGCCAACGTGTTGCAGATCGCCGAGAAACCGAAATGGTGGAGCTGCGACACGATCTGTTCCGGAACCCCGCGGTCTACCAAAGCAGCTCGTCCGGCATCGGAGTTGAACACCAGATCAAGTTCATCGGTTGCCTTGTCGCTGATGGCGACGATCACGTCGGTGTTCATCACGTTGTGAATCAGCGGGATGTGTTTGTCGCCGATGCCCTGGATGTTGTGTTCGCCGTAGCCGTTCTCAAGCATCGTCGGGCACTCAAGCGCCTCGACGGCAACAATCCGGGTCCCGTATTCGTCCTTGAGCCGGTCTCCTGCTGCGATCGTCCCTGCTGATCCGGTGGCCGACGAGAACGCCGCCAGTCGCAGATCGCGACCCGATTCTTTACGCACGTGCTCAAAGAGATGGCCGAGCGCGCGACCGGTGACCGTGTGATGCCCGAGATGGTTGCCGAACTCGGAGAACTGGTTCAGCACGAAGTTCCCGGGGTCTTTCGCCAACTCGTTGCAGGCGTCGTAGATCTCCTTGACGTTCGACTCGGTACCGAAGGTCTTGATCACATCGTTCTCGGGATCGGCGCACCATCGGTCGAGCCAGTCGAAACGCTCCTGGCTCATTCCCTCAGGGAGGATGGCTACTCCACGACTCGCCATGATCCGGCTGATCGCAATGCCGCCGCGGGCGTAGTTTCCGGTCGACGGCCAGATTGCTCGATGATGTGTGGGGTCGAACTGCCCGGTGACGATTCGTGGCGCCAGACACGAGTAGGCCGCAAGCACCTTGTGGGCGGTGATCATCGGAAACGGTTCGCCGAACGCCACGATGATGGGGCATTCAACCCCAGTGAGTTCGGGTGGTAGCACGACATGCTCGGGCAACTTCGTGCGCCCGCCGCCGAACGAGTTGTACCAGTGGACCCGCCAGAGGTTGCGGGCGTCGGGGCCCTGTGGGTCGGCATCGCCGACTCGGGCATCGTGGTTGAACGATGATGGGTTAGCAAGTTGGGCGAACGTGGGCAGAGTGATGCCCTGTTCGCGGAACCGCTGCACCGAGTTTGAGAGTGCCTGCTCGTCGACGATCCGTTCAGCGAGGCCGAACTGATCTTCAAGTGCTGCTTGCTGGGCCGGGAGATCGGTGACAGTCACGTTTTACATTCTGTCAAGCGAACAGGCTGATAGCACCAGCGGTGCCAAGCGTTCATGCTGCGTTGACGTTCGCATGCCAACGGTGCGAGTCGTCAGTCGTTGTCTAGCTTGTCGACGATGTGATGAGCGGCATCGGCAATCTTGCCTGTAAGACCGCCCTCATCAACGATCTCCTCGAGCCGGGCATCGACCACGCCCAGCGTCGCCCGCGCATCTTCGATTGAGGAAATTTTGCCGTCGCCGTCAAGGTCGTAGGCGTCGAGCAGAACCTCGGGTTCGCCATCGGGATCGATGGTTGAATCGACAGGTTCGTTGTCGGTGGCGTCTTCGGTCATGGGTCGTAGTAGAGCAGACGAATATCGCTTCGTCGAACCACTGTGCCTTGCGACGCAATGCTTAAAGAAGTCGATCGTCGAGCGGCAGGGTCAACGACTCCGTGGGCGTCGGCCCCGAGTTTGGCATGGGCCCCGGGCCTGATCGGGCGAGGTTGCGAATGGTGCCGACGGTGGGACTCGAACCCACACTGACGGCCACCTAAAGACCGTGCCTCTGCCAATTGGGCTACGTCGGCGTGCCGTCGCAGGCTATGGCCAGCTGGCTCGGGTTGCCACGGGCCTTCTAAAGAGAGCTCCTACGGTGGCAGCGATGTCTGACGACGCCGAACTTGACATAGCCGGTGAGTCGGTCGATGAGCCGCCACTGGAGCCCGTGGCCGATGCCGCAGCGTCAGCTGCGGGAACAGCGCCAGGGCACGAAACAAGCGCGCCCGCAACTGAGCGGACTGTGCCCGAGCGGCGCCGGTGGGCGGCACTCGAAATTTCATCGTGGGTGGTGACGGCTGTCGTTGGTGCGGTGGTGGCAACCCAGGCGGTCGGATGGTCCCGTGGCGGGCTCGTCGCAGCGGCCCAGTCAATGACCCCTTATCTGACTTTGCTCCTACTGCCGATCTTGGGCCTTGCGACCGTCCGGCGCTGGTGGACGGTCTCCGCCGCCGTGGGTGCAGCGGCGTTGGGTATGGCCGTGATCGCAGTCCCGCTGATCTTTCCTGATCGAGGCCCTGCGGTCGCCTCCCAAGCTCCACGGGTCCGGGTCGCAGTTGTCAACCTGTTGTACGACAATGACCGTATCGCTGAGGCGGCTGCCGCCATCGGCCAGACCGGTCCCGACGTCATCGTGTTCACGGAATACACGGTCGCGCATCAGGCCGAACTCAGCACCCAACCATTCGCCGAAGACTTCCGATATCGGATCGAGCGCCATGGGTTGCTTGACGATGGCACAGCGGTCTGGTCGCGCTTTCCACTCGCCGCGCAGCCAGCGTCTTCGATGCCGTCGATGACCAACCACCAGGTCGATGTCACGGTCAAGGTTACTGAAGGACGCCAGTTCCGCCTGTGGGCGGTGCATCCGCCGTACCCGTTCGATCCTGGTTGGGCCGGCGAACTCGTGTCGATTGCGGACCGAGCATCCACGATCAACGCGCCGCTCCTGATAGCAGGCGACTTCAACGCGTCGTACTGGCACCCTGCGTTCCGAGCCATCCTCGATAAGGGATTCACTGATGCCCACATTGCCCGGGGGCGAGGTTGGTCGACCTCTTGGCCGACCAACCGATGGTTGCCCGCCTTCGTTCGCCTCGATCACGCGCTCACGAATCACGGCCTAGCCGTCGTCGCCGTCGACGACTTCGACGTCCCGGGTTCGGACCACCGCGGTTTCGTCGTCACCGTCGCTGCCGCGCCCCAACGCTGACAGCTCAACGAGCTGCGAGCGCGTCGAGGAGAGCGCGGAACGCACGGCCTCGATGCGAGATGGCGTGCTTCTCGTTGGCGCGCATTTCGCTGAAAGTTCGACCGTCGGCCTCATCGGGGACGAAGATCGAGTCGTAGCCGAAGCCGGCGTCACCGCGCTGTTCGGTGGTGATCGTGCCAGTGCAGATCCCTTCGACGGCAAGCTCCGATCCGTCAGGCCAGCGCACGAGAGCAACGGTCTTAAACACTGCGCTGCGCCCACCGGCTGGCACGACCGCCATCTCGCGCAACATCTTGACCCGGTTGTCGCCGTAGCTGCAGTCCTCGCCGGCATAACGAGCTGTGTGAACACCCGGCGCCCCGCCGAGAGCGTCGACCTCAAGTCCCGTGTCGTCAGCCACGGCGGGGAACCCAGTGGCCTCAACAATCGCTGCGGCCTTTAGTCGAGCATTGCCGATGAGTGTGTCAGCATCTTCGACCACGTCGGGAATCTCAGCTGGACGCGGCAAGAGATCGACCACGCCAGCGAGCAGCGCACGCATCTCGTCGACCTTGTCAGGGTTGGCTGACGCACACACGAGCTGGGGCAGCGTGCGGTCGTTCATCGGGCCGATCGGCTCGGCGGCGGGGAGGCGATGAGCTCAGCCTGGGCGTCGGCGATCGTAGCGAGACCGTCCTCCGCCAGTGCGAGCAGATCATCGAGCTCGCCACGGGTGAAGGCCATGCCCTCGGCGGTTCCTTGCACCTCGACGAACCGAGACTCCCCCGATTCCTTGGGGCGCAGCATGACGACGTTCATGTCCACTTCGGCGGCGGAATCCTCGACATACGGCAGGTCAAGCCGCGGCTCGCTGTCGATGATCCCGACGCTAATAGCTGAGCAGATCGAATGAAGCGGATTGGTGGGCAGGTCGCCACGCTCGACGACCCGCTGCAGCGCATCGTGCAGCGCGATGAAGCCGCCACAAATGGACGCGGTGCGAGTACCGCCGTCCGCCTGGAGCACGTCGCAGTCGACAGTCACCTGTCGTTCGCCGAGCACGGACATGTCGCAGGCTGCCCGGAGTGACCGGCCAATCAGTCGCTGAATCTCGACTGTGCGGCCACTCTGCTTGCCCTTAGCTGCCTCGCGGTTGATCCGTTCGGGCGAAGCCCCCGGCAGCATCGAGTACTCAGCGGTTACCCAGCCCTTGCCCGAGCCCCGCATCCAGCGCGGCACGTCGTCGTCGATCGACGCGGTGCAGAGCACTCGCGTACGTCCGAAACTGACGAGCACAGCGCCATCGGCCATGTCGGTGAAGTCGCGCTCGAACGAGAGCGGCCGGAGCTGGTCTGGGGTGCGTCCGTCGGGGCGAGCCATGCGTCGAACCTACCGTTCCAATCAGGGGCAGCCCCCAGACGCAGCGGCACCCGGCGACCAGGGTTCGGTCGCATCGAGCTCGGGGCCGAGCAGGCGCCCGCCGAGTTCCCGAAACACCTCGACGTCACCACTCGACGCAAAACGGTGACGGCCGCGCCCGTCGGACTTGGCAAGCAGGCCCGCAGCGACGAGTACGTCACGCACGGCAAAGGCGGTCTCATCAGCCGAACTGACGAGGGTCACGTCGGGACCCATGACCGAACCGATCGTTCGGGCGAGGAAGGGATAGTGGGTGCAGCCGAGCAAGAGCGCATCCACATCAGCGAGCACCAGCGGCGCAAGCAGTCGTTCGGCAAGCACGGCAACCTCGTCGCCAACGGTCTGGCCACGTTCGACGAATTCGACGAAGCCGGGGCAGGCAGCCGAAGTGAGAGCAACCGGTGCGCCGGTCTGCTCGATCGCACGCACGTAGGCGCCCGAACTCATCGTGCCGACCGTGCCGATCACGCCAACGCGCCCAGTCGTCGTCGTAGCGACGAGCGACCGAGCGCCCGCATCGATCACGTCGATGATCGGGACGTCGAGTCGTTCGCGCAACTCGTCAAGGCCGGCGGCCGTTGCGGTATTGCACGCCACCACGATCGCCTTCGCCCCGCAGTCTTCGACGAGGCTCACTGCCAGCTCGGTGGCGTAGCGACGTACATCGTCGAGCGGCTTCGAGCCGTACGGATAGCGGCCAGTATCCCCGATGTAGACGAGGTCTTCGTTCGGGAGAAGGTCGATCACCGCTCGCGCAACAGTGAGGCCGCCGAAGCCGGAGTCGAACATTCCGATCGGGCCATCCATCGATGGCGAGGTTAACCGTGCCTCCCAAACCGTAAAGCGCTGCGTCAACTTTCACAGGCAAGCAGACGAATAACCCGCGACAATACGAAAATGTTATCGCTCCTGGCCCAGACCGTTCCGATCGATCTCGACGACGTCGTCGACACGTCTAACGTGTCGCAGTGGGACATCGTCGCTGGCGTCGCCAGCGCGCTCATCGGGGCAATCCTCGGCCGGATGCTTGCGGTTCTGGTGAGGCGAACGGCGGAGCGGACCTCACTCCCACCCAACATCGTGGACCTCGCTGCCACCGTCGTGATGTGGACCGTCGCAACTACCGGATTCGTAGTCGGCCTGACGTTCGTTGGATTGAACGCCACGCCTCTCTGGTTCTTGCTCTTATTGTTCGTCGCAATGTTCGTCGTCGGTGGACGGGCCCTGTTCGAGGGATTCGGTGCCGGCGTCATGCTGCAGGCACGGGCCCCCTTCACACCGGGTGACCTGGTCGACCTCGGTGAACAACGGGGTGTTGTGATCGAAGTGAACTCTCGCACGGTCATCCTCGACACGATCGATGGCCGACGGATCCACATACCGAACCAGCAGGTACTGGGCGACGACATCGTGAACCTCAGCACCCGACGCGGCCGGATGTCGGAGATAACGCTCGACGTCACCTACGCCACTGAGCTCGAGCGGGCGTGCCGGGTCGCAGTCGAGGCCGCCACCACGGCAGACGGTCAGCTGCCAGACCACCCACCGACCGCAGCGGTAAGTTCGTTCGAGGCATCAGCGGTCCGGATCACGCTTCGCATCTGGCATCCCGCCGATCTGCAGAGCGAGTGGACGGCCGTCGACGCAGCGAGTCGAGCCGTGCACGCGGCATACGCCAGTCAGAACATCGAATTCGCCTTTCCGCAGCAGACCCTCTGGTGGGGCGCCGAACGCTGAACATGTTGGCCCTTTAGTGGCGAGGCCTATCTGCGCTGAACCCGCTGGACGTATCGGCCAGGCTCAGAAATAGATGATCTCTTCGGCAGCCCGCTCGGCGACGTCAAGGTCGTCGGTGTAGGCACCCGTCGACAGGTACTTCCATCCACCGTCGCACACAATGAACACGATTGTGCCTGATGGGATCTGGTTTGCGACCTTCGCTGCGCCGGCCAACGCTGCGCCTGCGGAGATACCGGCGAAGATGCCGCACTCGGCAACCAGGCGGCGGGTCCATTCGATCGACTCTCGAGGACGAACCACGCGCTTACGGTCGAGAATGTCGTAGCCGTTCCAGTTCTCGAATACCGGAGGTATGTAGCCCTCGCCAATGTTGCGCAGGCCCTCGACGCGCTCACCGAGCGGTGGTTCGACCGCCACCACCTGAATGGTCGGATCATGCTCTTTGAGGAACGTGCCAGCACCCATGAGCGTGCCGCTGGTACCGAGTCCCGCTACGAAGTGCGTGATTTCCGGTGCATCACGAACTATCTCGGGTCCAGTGTCGTCGTAGTGGGCACGCGGATTATCGTCGTTGCCGTACTGGTACGGGAAGTACCATTCGGGATGCTGTACAGCTAGTTCCGTCGCCCGGGCCACGGCACCGTTCGAGCCCTCGGGGCCGGGAGTGAGGATGATTTCGGCACCGAAGATTTCGAGCATCTGTCGACGTTCGATCGACACCGACTCGGGCATCATGATCTTGATCGGGTAGCCCTTGATCCGGGCGATGGCGGCGAGAGCGATGCCGGTGTTTCCCGACGAGGGTTCGAGGATGGTTTGACCGGTCTGCAGACGCCCATCGGACTCGGCTGATTCGATTATCCGCTTGGCGATGCGGTCCTTCACCGATCCGAACGGGTTCTGCATCTCCATCTTGGCGAGGATGCGGACGTCTGGGTTCGGTGACAGGTTGGACACATCGACCATCGGCGTGTTGCCGATCATGTCGAGCACCGACGCATGCAGCGTCGCTGGCATGGGGGGAGCGATCATTGACATAGGGGAAGACATCTGGGAGTGAAGAACCACTCGGTTCGGTAATGCATTCCGACATTTCCGATCCGTTTTGTCAACATTCTACCGACGCAACGCACTCGTTTCACCACGCAGCCTCGAATCCTGAAGTCAAGGTTTCAGAGAACGGTGAGAGATTCGGGGTGGACTTCGCCGTCGACAATGCGGTAGCTGCGCACCTCGGGTGTGTCGCGCTTGAGGCTGACAATCACATAGTGCCAGTTTGGGTCGACGGCTGCGGCAATGTCGGTCGGGCTCGGGTATGGCTCGGAGTGGGTGTGTGAGTGCACGACGCAGTTGATCTCCCAGCCGCGGTCGTCAGCGTCGTCTTCGGCAGCCATGTGGTCGCGTGGGGCGATCGTGTAGACGCGTGCCGAACGCTCGGTGTTGCGACAGGGATAGAACACCTGCCCGTCGTCGCCTGGGCCTCCCCCATCGGCCTGCGGACCGGCGACCAACCCACACATCTCGAGCGGGTACTCGGCGTAGGCGAGCGCAACCATCCGATCGTAGGCGTCGCGGGTGATCTCGAACACGTCAGCGAGAGTACTGGCACGGTCGCTGCCCTCAGTGGCGCAGCGCATGGTGGTGTGCGGCGCCGGTGGGCCTACGATCGCGAGCTCACTTCCGAGGACGATCACGAATGGCGAAGAAGGGCAAAAAAGCGAAGCGGCAGGGGGGTGACGGCACCAAGCTGATCGCCTCCAACAAACGCGCGCGGCGGGACTACGACATTCTCGATACTTATGAGGCCGGGATGGTGCTGAGCGGCTCAGAGGTGAAGTCGCTGCGCGAGGGCAACGCCCAGCTGGCCGACGCTTTCGCGTCGATCCGTCATGGTGAGGCCTGGCTCGACGGTGTCCACATCCCGCCCTACACGAACGCAGTCGGGTTCGGCGCCCATGATCCCGACCGTGTGCGCAAGTTGCTTCTCAATCGGGCCGAGATCGAGATCCTCGACCGCCGCACGATGGGCACGGGCCTCACGATCGTGCCGCTTCGGCTCTACTGGAAGAGCGGGCGGGCGAAGATCGAACTGGCCCTCGCCAAGGGCCGCACCAAGGGTGACAAGCGTCAGACACTTGCGGAACGGGACGCCGATCTCGAGATGCAGTCGGCGATCAACCGCGCCGCCAAATATGGCGCCGGCTGGTAGCGCTGCTGCCGTCACTCAGTGGTGCTGGTCGATCAGGATCGCGTTGCCGTCAGGGTCGAGCAGCAGATGTGCACCGGACCCGCACCCTAAGCTTCGCATCGCTCGACGAGTTCGCTTTCCTCTTTCTAAAGCGTGGCTTGGAGCGATCGGACGTCGTCCCATTCGCCCTTGTTTTCGTTGGCCGACTGCGTCCACCGGGGTCGAAGGTGAGCGTGTTCGCCGGGGAGTGCTCTTGCAGCACACCGATAACTGTGTCGCACGATTTCATCATCAGAAACCCACCTCTCGGGTCGCCACCGAGGCCTGAGAATCCGAGCTTCACGTAGAAAGTGGCCGACGCCTCTAGATCAGCAACGTTCAACGACATAGAAAGGGCTCCGAGCCGCATGACTTCGACCGCAGTTATGAAGCGGAGTGGCAAGGACGAATATCCCGACCGGCGCCGACGCTCAACTGGCGGTAACCTATTAAGACATATCGATCACGGGGCTGACTGGTTTCGACGTCAGTGACGCTGTTCGAGTCTGCGACCAGAGTTGCTCAGACTCTCAAAACGGGGCAACCAACAGAATTGCCGATGAGCAGTTCGCTCTCGCCGCCTGATCCTCAGGTGAGTGAAGAGTCATCGTGACCAGAAATGGCGCACGGGGCCAATCCATCACAGCCCGGCAACAGAAGTGAGGGATGACAGCTGGAAAGACCGCTGACAGCTGGAAAGACCGCTGACTCTCGGGAAAGCTCGAGCGTGGTCCTCCTTGTGTGGACTCCGACCCGCCGGTGAGCTCGCGTCAGGCTCAGAGTCGGGAATGGTCGTAGCGGGTTCGTTCACCGGCTGATGGACGGGAGTTCGATTCTCCCCAGCTCCACCACGGGGGATTGGCACAATTCCGGGGTTTTTCTGGCGGAATTCGCTGGGTCGAATCCTTGTCCACTCCCCTGTCACCCACGGACCTGACGGTCCGTCTGGAGCGCCGACTGTAGGCACGCCTGACGGTGACACTTCGCGATTTTCACCGCACGGACCGCAACCCCAAGCGCAACCTGTTACTTTCCGGATATGTCCGGACTTTCCCGAACTCTCATTGCTGCTGTGGTCGCTGTCGGTGCGGTGTTCGGTGTCACCCAAATCACATCAGGTTCAACCAACAGCACCAAAGAATCAGTGTTCGTCGGGATCGTCCCCGCCCGGCTCCTCGACACCCGCGAAAACCAAACCACCTTCGACGGATTCGACCAAGCCGTAGGACGACTCGAC
>Ga0213866_10002482_pt1 | contig 12995 bp, 19 predicted proteins | sample PICome_11_FD_160079 | JGI IMG/M metagenome (GOLD analysis project Ga0213866, IMG submission 160079) | Coastal seawater microbial communities near Pivers Island, North Carolina, United States - PICO284 | ecosystem: Environmental > Aquatic > Marine > Coastal | place: USA: North Carolina... | reverse complement strand
ATTTATTTGTACCACTACCACTTATAATTAGGTTAGTGCCTGAGTTGCTGATAGTTCCGTATGTTGAGTTGTCTTTTCTAAATTGTGTAATAGTGCCATCACTTGTTGTTCTATTTAAAACTAGAGGAATGTTACCGCTTCTAGTTGCATAAATATAACCATCACCAACTACTGAACCTGTATCTGTAGTATTATCTGCTGTTTTTCCAACTAAAAATGTGCCAGTAGATGTGAACCTTCCAGCTTCAGAACCATTAACATCAAATGCTAATGTATTGCCATCATGTCTATAAATAATTCTGCCAGTAGTTGCGGAACTAGCATCACCTAATAATATTTCACTTGTACTTAAGTTTCCGCCTAGTAGTTGGATTTTACTTGAGTCGTATGCGTTTGCAGTATTTGATTCAATTTTAAGTGTAGCACCACCTGAAGCATCATAAATGTGTAGATTGGTGTTTGGTGTTGTACCTATACCAACTTTTGCCTGTGCATCTGCTCCGCTTGGGGTGATTACCATATCAGGAGTACCGCCTTCCATTCTGCTTCTACCAGCATAAAATTCTAAATCCATTCTTCCGAATGTAGATTCTGCTCTAGCTCTTAAACCTGCAAAATGATTTGGAGTACCACTAGCATCTGTATTTTTAAATATTAAACTACCAACAATTTCATCAGCAGACATAGCAGAGTCGTTGGTTAAAATTAATTCTGAACCAACACCTGAGTCATCTGATATTTCTAAAACTTTTGAATTAGCAAGGAATGGCGTTGGCGAATCTGTATTTATACCAACATTGCCTGTATCATACTCAATCGTAACTCTTTCATTAGTTCCACGAGTTGTGTCTGAAGATACGATAGCAAAGTCTGCTAGATTAGAACTAGTATTTCCTATTTTCCAATCTGTATACGCATCGCCACCAAATGTATCAGTAGTTCCTCGCATAAACTCTATTTCAGTTTTAGATACACCAGTTGTATCAGAATGAATTCTAAAACCTGCTGTGCCTGAAGTTGTTTTAATTTCAAGTTTTTGATTTGGTGAAGTTGTGCCTATGCCAACATTAGAATTAGAAGCAACTGTTAATGCATTGCTATTATTAATTTTTAAACCAATACTAGAACCTGATGCAGCATTAATAGATGTTGCACCTGCACTATTTTGATTTAAGGCATAGCTAGATGTTGTCGCATGGTCAATATGTGAAAAGTAAGCATAGTCATTTACAAAAGCACCAATCTTAGCTCTACCTAAAGTTGAAATAACATTAGTATCAGAAGCAACACTTAAACCATCACTTGTAACTGTACCTGTTACATCTATTCCTGTTGAGGTTGTGGTTAGTTTTTGTGAACCATTAAAAAATATTCTAACTGCATCGCCATCTATAAGGTTTAACAAATTATGACTACCAGCAACATTAAAGAAATTTATATTATCACCAAATACCTGTAAGTCTCCTGTGCCAAGTTCTTTAATATTACTATGAGTACCATCACTATAAATCTGTAACTCTGAACCGAATACTGCTTTTTTATTAGCAGCAAAGTTAATTTGGTTTGGGTTTAGGTTGATCTGTGTACCAGAAGAACTAAAAATAGCATCAAGTGCATCTAAGTCTGCATTAAGAGATATACCCCAAGTGTCTTCCGCTGCACCTGGTTCTGGTTTGGTTAAGTTTAAATTTGTTGTATATGTATCTGCCATTAGGCCGCCTCTTGTTTATCTAATTCAGTCCAAGTAGTTGAGGGGTTTGTTTGATCTGTCCACGTTGCACTAGCAACTATTTGATCTGTCCAATTATCCGATGGAACTACAATATCATTCCATTTTAAACCACCAACCGCTTCAAATCCACTTAATTCATTAATAGTTGCAACGCCTTTAAAGGTTGCTCTACCCGTTGCATCAAAGCCAGATGCTTGTGTAATTGTTGATGTACCACCAGCAGTTATAAATCCTTGTGAGTCAAAATCTGATGTTGCTGTAATTGTAGATTTAGCACCATGAGTTTTTCTTCCTATAGCATCAAGACCTGATACCGCAGCAATGGTTGCAGTTGCTTTATCTATTTGAGTGCCAGAAGCATTAAAACCAGAAACGGCTTGTATGATTGCTGTAGGTACATCTATTTGTGTGCCTGTAGCACTACCACCACTGGTTGCCTGAATGGTTGCTTCAGCTTGAAATGCTAGATCATTATATTTTGATCTTGAATAATAACCCTTGTTGTAGCCTATACTAGCCACGATTTTATGCCAATGTTATATCTAAGTCACCAGCGTTAAATCTAAATACATCTCCGCTACTTACAACTTTAGAAGCTGTTAAGTTTGCATAAGCTAATAAGTTACCAGATGAAGAAGCATCAAAAATACCTACGGCAACAACAGTACCATAATCTGCTGTAGCTGTTGGATATTCAATAGCTGCTACATTACTTGCTGTAGTTGGGTTAGTGCCAGAAACATTAAAGGTTGCTGTTTGTCTTGCATAGCCTCCGCCTGATACCTCAGTACCACCACCTGTGTCTGTTGGTGCTACTGTATATAAAGCTACATATAAAGTAGATGGTGCTGAGTAAGCGTTACCACCAAAAACGTGTTCTAAAACTTTATCTTCTAAATAATCGCTAAATCCAGCCATTCTATTCTCCTTTATTAATTACCGTAGTAATAATTTTTCTTTTGTTTTTTTCCGTAGGTTCTTCTTCGCATCATTAGAGAACCTTTACCAAATGCAGACTTCTCTTGTTCGAGTCTCATTTCTTCTAGTGCCTTCTCAAATTGTTGAGTAAACATTGGTATTCTTTCGTCTTCCATTAAATAAATAGAAGCGTGTTTTAACGCACCATACAAATACACATCTGGGTGTGAGACTGATACAAAGTTGCTAGTATTAGAATCACTTAATGCAGATATTTTAGCATAGTAAGTTAGCTGTAGGGTATATTGTACGTCTGGAGTTGGTGCTAATTCTATAGTGTCATCAACCATTGCAAAATAAACAGGTTGACCAGTAGAATTATTATTTGCTTTTCTATAGACATCCATTGACTCTATAGATTGCTGGAACAGAGGACTAAAATCATTACTATCTATTTGTACGTTGATTGCCTCTAACCAGTCTGAGGGAACTGATAAATATTGTGCATCAGCAGTAGCCGTTGCTCTTTTAATCATATCTTTGGTTCTTAATCTTCTATTAAGTTCCGCTTCGACATTATCAATAAAAGTATCTATATCAGATGTTAAGTCTGATCTATTTAGATAGTTTGCTATTGCTGTTTTAAGTTCTGCATACGTCATACTTTACCTTGCCATGTTCTAAATACTTTATTATCTGGGTTGTTGAGCCACTCTTTCCATTTTGCAGAGTCTTGTGACCAACCTTCGCGTAATGCTTTTTGCCAAATTACCATGGGTACTTCAGCGATGTGTCGCATATCTTTTCCAGGCTTAAGTGTATTGTCTCTTAGTTTCTTAACGTGGTCAATGACGGGAGCAACATCTTGCGTTGTGTGATAAACCAACTTGTCATCTTCAGTTATGAACTCTGATTTGTAACCAGTTTTATGGTCGGTGATTGTACGCTTTGTTGCCATGTTGATAAAAGTGGGAAGGCCGAAGCCTTCCCTAAATTCTAACTAACTTATGAAGTTGTTAAGTCTGCGACTATACCGTGAGCAGCTTCGTTGCTCATTTCTAATCCATACTCAGCCAAAATCATCTTGGTTTCAGCATCGCCTACAGTTGAGATATCAACAGTTTTGAAGTCTCTTAGGTAAGAAACCTTAGCGTATTCTGGATCAACTAATAATAGTGATCTTTCTCTGCTGAAGTTAGATGGTACGATTTTTAACTCACCAAAGTCTGATGCGTAAATAGAAACAGAAGCCTCTACTGTGTTTGCATCAACCATTTGTCTAGCTGAACTTCTACCTGTGAAACCAGAAATTACTTGCTTGTTTACAGGACCACAGATTGCCATTGAAGGCTCTCCACCGTTTGAGAAACAAGATTGTAATACAGTTTTCAATAAGGCTTCAGTTAAAGCTCTTTGAGTTCCGTCTGTTGGAGCAGCACCGCCACCAGCACCAGCACCGTTAGTTCCTCTTGATACGTTAGATGTAATCCAAGATTCAAAACCACCAGTTACACGAGCAGTTGTAGCATTACCAGTTGTCTTAGCACCTTTTTGACATAAAGCAGTTTCCATGTCTCTTTTTAATGCTTTAGCCATAATAGCTAACTGATGAGCCATTTCAGATTTCTTACCAGCTGGGTCTGAAGCCTGTTGTGAACCAGTAACAGTTGCATCTCTTGATGAGATTTGTGCTACGTTACTAACTCTTGATGTAGCTGTAGCAGCAGCTCTTGAAAGTTCAAAACCTTCTAGCTGTCCTGCACCAGATGCAGTTGGTAGAGTTTCTGTTTGCCAATCAAAGACTACGTTCTTGATTGAGTTTTTACCAATAGCACTCATAAATGGAGTAGCTTGTGGTGAGATATTATAAATTACGTCACTCAGTTGTTCTCTATCGGAAGTCGCTGAATACGTATCAAATGCGTTAGTTACCTTTGCCATGATATTTATTTCCTATGTTTAAAAAGTTTATAAAATTTGTTCAAATAATTTAGCTGCATCCTGGACCTTTCCAGTTTTAGCTAGTTTTTGACGGGCCTTTTTCACAGGAGTTGTTGATTTAGGTACGTTTGAAGTGCCAGGTCGTGCGGTACGAGCTGCCGCTTTCTTTTCAGTTGGTTTCACTTTAGTCGCTTTTAATGTTTTGTCGTACATCCAGGCGTTTCTTAAACCAAGTAAAACTCGGTAGTCATAAACGCTGTCCATCTCTTGAGGGGTGTAACCTAAAACATTAACACCGTAATCACGAATTGCCATCTTTTCTTTTGATGCCACTTCGTTATCTTGCCATTCAGGAATTTGTTGAAGTAATTGTTGATTACCATACTGAACGAACTCTTCGAGTTCCTTTCTTTGTTTGGCTTGTGCTTCTTTTTGAAGCCTAGAAGCCTCTTCTTGTATAGCAGTCAACTTTTGCTTCTTCTCATTCCATACGTCTTTTTCACGGACATAAGCAATAGGATCAGCTTCGTAAAGTGCGTTCCAATCTGGCTCGTTTTCTAACTCGCCTTTCAAAGTCGCTTCCATCTTCGGTAACAACTGTGAATAAATTTCGTCTTTTTGAGAAACCTCTTGTTGTTGAGCTTCAATAGCTTTTCGCTGTTCAGCTAACTCTTGAGTTTTTCTCGTATAATCTCTTTGGCGACTGTATCCGTTTTGGAGTTCTTCAAGCGTGACCTGTGTATCTTCGCCATCTACTTTAATTGTATATAGCTGTGGTTGCTCTATCTCCTCTTCTTCTACTTGATCTTCTTGAGGTTCTTCTTCTTCGGCTGCTTCAAGTTCTTCTTCAAAGGGTTCGTCATCTTCGATGACTTCTTCTTCGTTGACTAACTCTTCAGTAGCCTGTTCTTCTAATTCGTTTTCTGGTTGCTCGTCTGGAGTCAAAAAACTTTCGAAAGATTGTTCTGTCTGTTCTAAGTTCGTTTGTAAACCAATCGGCTTTGCGTTGTTGGTCATAATCATTCCTTAAAAATGTAAAGTAATATTTTAACAATACTCTGTTAAATTTTACACAACTTTGTGCAATCTTCCTAGTTGGGCTTTTGTGATTTTACCCTTCTCTACGATAATACGCAGATGTCTTTCGACCTCTGGTAATAATTTAATTGCTTTGTGTAAATTTTCTCTTTTATTTATATCATCTTCTTTTGATGATAACCATAAATTTATGTATTCGTTTTTAAGTTCTGTGATTGCGTTAGTGAAAGTATCAGCGTTAAGAATTAACTCTGCTTCGTTTGAATTTAAAATGTCTTCTTGTGACGGCATTAATCTCTAATTAATTTATCTATTTTTTCGTCTAGCTTATCTAGTCTATCAAATATTCTTTGCATATCCAAATGTAAGTCTTGTTTGGTTGCGTAGCGTGTTGGTATTTCTTCTCTGGTTTTGTTTAGTAGTATTTCTACTCTTTGTATGTTGGATGCATTAGATCGTATGCTGTAAACCATAGGAACATACACTAACGTAATGATTGCGTTCCAAAATAAAATCGGGTTGTCCATCAATAACTCCATATATGTGGTCTTGGTCTATTTTCTTTTTCTTCCGAAATATCTAAGTGTATAAATCTAGAACTTCCTTTTTGGTTTACACCAACACCAGTAAATCCATAATCTTTAGCTTTTGATACAATCTGGAGTGCTTTGTCTCCTCTTACATATATATCAGCAGCTAATCCTTCTGCATGAGTTCCTGGAGTTTTCTTTTTTGCTTCTATTGGGTGGTCTTCACATCTGTACCCAGAAGTTATAATAAACGGAAAATCCAGCTCTGTTCTTAGTGATTGTAACTTATTTATTAGTTCGTGTGAAATACCATTTTTACCACAATGTTTGCAAGCAAACTCTTCTTCTTTAAAGTTTTCCCAACTCATTTTTCTTCTATTTCCTTTTTATAAAATTCTATTTCTGTTTTTAAAATTAACACTTCTTTTTCCAAAGCTACGACTTGCTGCTCTAATGTTCTAATATCTGGAAAAATATAGTTGTTTTGATTACCTCTAAGATTTCTTGTTTCTTGAGCATTTTTTTCTATCTTTTCAGTAATGTTTGCATAACCCCAAACAGCAACAGATATGGCAACGATTATTTGTGCCAAGTATGCAAGCGATATATTTAAAGAAGACTTATCATCAACCTTACCTAGCTCGCTCATTATTTTCCAACGCCTTTTACCCGTTCGTATGATCTCATCCCACCAAGACCAAGCATACCCATAAGTACAGGTAGCATGGTTGAAGTATCTGCTTGTGGTACATCAATACCAAAAGGAGCAGCAAGAGGACTAATCAAAAAGTTTACTGCAAATCCTGCAACACAAATCCAAGCCGTAGCTGGTCGCCAAGATGATTGAAACCAGTTACCTTTAGCTTCTTCTTTATTTACTTCTATTTGTGCTTTAGCAATTTCGTGAATATGCTTTTGCGACATAGTGGCAAGTTCATAAGCTATCTGCTGTTTTGTATCAGCATCAGGAATGAACTTATCAAGAATTTTTGTTACTGGTTTTATTAGTTTTTCTATCATTGTTTCTTAGTTTTAATAATGCGTTTAATTTGGAAAAAGAATTAACTGTTAGTTTTTCTTCTTTTTTTTCTTTTTGTTTTTTTGTTTGCATTTAAGTGTTTTTGAAAAATTTTATTTTCTTGTCTTTGTAATGACCATTCTAAAAATTTATTTATAAGGCCAAACAAATTACTTTTTCTTTTTTTTAGGAAATCCAGCTTTCATGTTTGCGTATGCTTTTTTAGAAATAGTAGATTTCTTTTTGCTTCTGCTTGTTCCAGCTTTTCTTCTTTTATTAATATTAGCGTATAGTCCTTTTCCAGGCATAATTATCTCCTTACCATTTTTTGCAAGACCAATATCTTGCGGTTAATTTACTAGGCGGATTAGTGTCACACTTATGCCTAGCTCTAAAAGATTTGCGTCTGTTAGGCTGGTTCTTTTTTATTTTCATATTAGGATCACCAAAACGAATTAGTTTTATGGTGTCGCCTTGCTTTGCTAGAACAGCAAACTTCTTGGACTTGCCAGGTGTACGTTTAGGTTTGTTATATCCAGCGAACCTTTCGCCTCTATAAGTTATTGCCATAGTTAATGTATTAAAGTTACTTTAGAAGATATTAGTTCTGAGTCATGTGGTATTTGTAAAAATACTAAAGCAACTCTTTTAGCGTCTTCTAAACTTTTTGCTTTTATATCCGAACCAACATAAATAAAATCTCCATCAAGAAATTCTAAATCGTATATCTTATCCGATTGGTTGCTGATTGTTGTCATTCGTAAACATTCCTTGAGATTGGTTTTTTGCTATTTGTCTAATAGCTTCTCTATCTCTTTCCATAATAGCGTTTATTTCTGCGACATTAATTTGTGCACCGTACTTAGCTTGTAGTTCTGCAATCTTAAGTTTTAAATCAGCTTCATGTTCATCACGGTTTCTATCGTCATCCATGATAATTTTCATTCTATCTGTTTCAGCATCAATGATTGCTTTTTGTGCTAAGTTTTGTGCCTTCATAGCTTCTGCTTGAGCCAACATTTCTTCTGGAGAAGGTTTAGCTGGTTCTTGTGGTTGCGGAGGCATAGGTGGTACTGTTGTATTTATAAACGCTTGAGCATCTTTAAATCCAGCCATCTCAATCATTTTTGTTAATGTGTTTGCGTATTGCTGTAAATTAACCAAAGGATTTTGTGGTCCTAATGTTTGTAAAATCTGTTCTTGTTTTTGTGCCATAGATGTAAGGACTTGGAACTTTTCTTCATCAGAGTTTTTAGAAATACCAACATTGATAATCATATCTTTATCAGCATCCCAGTATCTAGGATCAACAGGAATAAACTGATTGTTTAGTCTCATCATGTCTTGGCCTTCTTGGTGTTTGATGACAAGTGAGTTTACAAGTTTATATAAATCTTTCATTCCATCAGCAAAGTGACGACATATAAGTTCTACTCTGCCTTGAGCTCCAGACATGGTTGCTGATACAGCTGCCGAAGTAGTTGATTGTAGTGCTTCAGCGTTTAGTCCAGCGGAAGCCTTAGAAACGCCTGTGCGGTTCTCCTTGGCTTCGTCAAGATAAGAGAGTACGGGGAAGGCTTCTTTACCAACGAAAGGAACAGAGAAAGGCTGAACCATTCCTGGTGCTCTCATTCTAATTGGTTGTCCTATGTCGGTGTTAAGTACATCGTCAATGTTGACTTGTCCTTCAACAATACCCATTCGTGGGAAGATGGCGTGGCCTAGACTATCAAGGGTATCTCTCATTATCTGAGATTTAGCTGCTTGAATAGGCATCAAGTAGTCCGCTGGGCATGAGCCAATGGAGGTATGAGGCTCTGGATCGGGACAGAAGAGTGTAATAGGTAAATCATCCCAGGGAGTTGCATTAACAATATTTAATCCATTCCCTACGGTGCATACTCTAATCCTTTCATCTATGCCATCACCATCTAAATCATAAAAAACATAATGCTCTACATAGAGAACATTGTTACTGTTGTTATCTGCTCTATCAACACCAGTAAAATCTGCGTATGGATTTCTTGCTTGTTCTAGGTCGTAAGAGTCTTCATCGACTGCACTTCCAGAACCAGCGAATTGTTCCATTTGTTCTTTGTCATAACCCATAGCAACTAAGTCGCTTACAGTTTTTACCATTCTGTGTGCAACATAAGGTGATGAGTTTAAATCTCTGGCGTGTCTTGAAATTAATACTTCTTCGGTTGGTACTGCTTCAATAACTACTTGGTCTTTAGGTTTAATTCTTCTAATTTTAACGTCATAACTAGCTGGTGTTTCTTGCGTCATTTCTTCACCAGTTTCAGGATTCATAATTGTTATGCTTTGCATTTCAATTTTTTCTTCAATCACTTCTACGTTTACATCCATGATGAGTGCTTGATAGGCTTCAGGAGAAATATTTGTATATTCGTGTGTAGATGCAGTAATGCTGTCATCCCAATAGGCTTTTACAAAACCAGTTTTTCTAATGAGTGCGTCTTTGAAAGCGTCATACAAAACTTTGAAGCCAGGATTTTTTTGTTGTATGACATAGTTAATGTAATCTGTTTGTTGTTTAGCAAGTTCTATATCTTCTGGACCATGAGGTATAAATTCTACTATTTTATTTGTACCAAAAAATGTACGCATGATAGATGGCAACATGAATAACACGCTGTCTCTAACATCAGTCGATACAAATTCTGATTGCATAGAACTTTGAGCTGTTGGTGAATTACCAAGATAATAATCAGTAGCATCAGCTCTGTCTTGGTCTATTTGATCGATAAAGTCTTTAGCGTCATCCATTTCGGATTTAAGCACGCCTTGTAGTTCTTCTTCGCTGTATGAATCTTCTACTTGTAACTCTTCGATTTCTTGATCTTTGTCGTATTCCATAAATTTATCCCACTCTGATTATTCTTGATGTCAAGGGTTTCTTGAAATTATACCCTAAAAAGTTCTCTCCACCACTAAAACTTGCAGCGGAACTTGCCATGGTTAATGCAAGTGCATCTGCTTTGTCGGGTGATTTTACTCCTCGTTTTTTCATTTCGTCTTTAGACTCTATTTTTATTTTTCCAGTTGAGGTATATTTGTAACTGGGTGCAGCTAATTCCGATACAAGCTCATCATCATTAGGAAGACGGCAATTACGCTGCACCAGCCAATCTTTGATGGCGAACCAAAGTTCAGCTCTAAGGTTTAAATAGTTCTTTTTGGTCGCTGGTGCTTCTGCAACATTGACTCCTCTTACTGGTAAATTTTGTTCTAACAGTCTATCTACAACACCACTACCTAGACCAATTACATCTATAAGTATTTCTTGTGGTTGTTCGATTGCCGTGCAATCATCGTATAAATTTTTAACTGCACCGCATAATTGCATTAAATCCATCGATTTGAAAGTCTTAATTTCAAAAACTGTATTACCTTGTCTTATACATAGTGCAGAATTATCACCACCAAAACGAGCAACATCTAATCCCCATACAATAGGTGCTTTAGTTGTTAGTGCTACATCTCTATCGATGGCGTTTCGTGCTAGTTCCATTGGTATGACGGAGTCATCGTCTGCGTTAGGGAACTCACCCCTTACTTCTACCCTAGCAACAGTAGAATCTTCACCGTATTGCTCGAGCATCGTTTGGAAAAGTTTTTGATCGGTACCTTCTACTGTTCGTGAGTCTATTTGTTCTAAGTTCCAGAACTTACGTTTAGAGGTAAAACTTTCGTAAAAAGGCCCTGTGTTTCTTCTAGGGTTAGAGAAAGTAAACCAAAAACGATTTTCAGTAGGTTCGGAGAAGAAACCTTCGGATACAGAATAGATTGGAGCTGGAATACCCGATGCTTCATCCATTATCAAACATACTCCGTAAGATGAGTGGATGCCTGCAAACGCATCTGGGTTTTCCTCGCTCCATAGTTGTGCTTGGGCGTAGTAGTAACCAGTATCTATTTTTAAATCTCTTTTTAGTGCTTCTTCAAACCAACCATCTGGTTTTATGGCGGTAGCAGTTTTAGTAAACCAATGATTATTTATTGCGAGTGTTAGCCACTTACCTAACTCCGCCCATGTTCTTGAGCGTAGCTGTTGTTCGGTGTTAGCGGTGACGATGATGGTTGAGCCGAGGCGTGTTGATAGCATCCATAGGATGAGCCAGGCGACAAGTGCGGACTTTCCTATTCCACGACCTGAAGCTACGGCTAGCCTAAACATCTCTGGTGTTAGTGAGCCTTTATTTCGTTGAATGTGAATTGATAAATCTTTTAAAATTTTTTTCTGCCACTCTCTTGGACCATCAAAGTCTTCGAGGGGGGTGTCCTTTTGACCCCAGGGGAAGATAAACATAACAAAGTTGTATGGATCATCAGCAACATGAGGCGACCATACCTCAGTCATTAGTTGCTGCTCTTGTTCAGCACCGTATTTCATAAATTTACCAAAATGATGAATAGTAGAAAATTACCAAGTCCAGCTATGGTGGTTATTTCTATTATTTCTTTTATTACCTCTTTCATATTCTACTCAAAAAAAATTAAAAAAAATTAGTTCAACAGTTACACGTAATATACCCGTGCGAAAAAATGCAAGGGGGGGTATGATTATTTATGCTCGGAGCATGAGCAATCAAATCATGGGCGAACCCTTGCGAGATAGTGCCTTTTATATTTGCTATCCGCCCTTCTTTTTCTTTAAATCCTTGTTAGGGAATTGTCCTTCAGCTGTAGGTATTGATTTAACAGCATTTATAATCTTTGGTTCTTTGTTATCCGTCACCTGTCCGCCAATTCTCTCTTTTGCTCCAGATAAAACATCATTTAGATTAATTGTTGCGTGTACATTCTCTACTCTGTCCTTCCATGTTTTTGGGTCTTGGTTCTTTAAGTAGAATATTTGAGCGGTTACGTTGCCGTCTGTTGCCGAAGTGAACAAAGAATTGGTAACTTGGGCAAGACCTCTTGCTTGTCCCCTTTTTAAAGCATCCTCAAAATCCGCAGAGCGTTTTCTATTTCTATCTATAGTATCCCAAGAAACGCCCAAAGCACGGGCAATCTGAGTAGTACCAAGACCTCTGGAAGCCAAGTTTTCTACTTGTTCTAAATCTAAATTAATTCGTTTTCTACCTGCTTTTTTGGGTAGTTTTTTATCGTTTTCTGTCAAAAATTGCTCCATTTAGATGATTTTTTTCTGCTCCGTAAACCCTTATATTACAGCATTCTTCATAAAAACACTAAGATTTTTTAGCTAACTACTTGATATATAAGTACATTTAGGTATCATAGGGAAGTCAAACGTAATACTTTAGGAGGTAAACATGGCAAAACTACATTACACAAAATACCAAGAGAACTATAAGAATTATATTCTTGCTTGTTTAGATGATGAAGATTCTTTGATTGGTAAAAACTTATCAAGAGAAGAAAAGATTAAATATCTATTTAATAGATTTAATTCAGAATATGGTTGGAGAGTTGGTAACAACAAAATGGGTACAGCTAACCAAGTAACCAAGCAAGAAGCAATGGCAGAATGGTTAAGCGGTATAGCTATTCATATTCCTTACTCATACTGCGATATTATAGAACTAGCAAAAAATATGGGTTCAGTAGACTATAACCTTTCAACCGTACAAGAAGATAGAATTTGTGAGAACTATTGGAACTTTATGGCCTACATGATTTTATTATTAGAAGAAGAAATAAAAGAGGTGGCGTAATGAGTATTAAAATCAAATATGACGAATTTGGCGAAATGATTTGCTCTAAATGTAAAGACGGAAGATTATATTTTAATCATGACCATGTTGATTTAGAAGTCGAAAGCTGGGTGTGT
>Ga0213866_10002480_pt1 | contig 13007 bp, 7 predicted proteins | sample PICome_11_FD_160079 | JGI IMG/M metagenome (GOLD analysis project Ga0213866, IMG submission 160079) | Coastal seawater microbial communities near Pivers Island, North Carolina, United States - PICO284 | ecosystem: Environmental > Aquatic > Marine > Coastal | place: USA: North Carolina... | reverse complement strand
AGGTTCTCGAGGTTGGCCGTGTCGATGAGGAAGACCTTGCCGACGGCCAGCAGCAGAACCGCGAGCGAGCCGTATCGCAGCGTGTCGAGTCGAGTGAACACACCGGCGACGAGCAGCCCGCCGCCAAAGAGCACCCACGCCAGCGAGTACGCGTAGCGCTCACCGCTGTCCAGGCTCTGATTGAGCAGCAGGACGCCGTCACCGCTGAACCCCTGGCGGACCAGCAGGCTCAGCAGCATGAACGAGAGGCCGATCGCGGTGAAGCCCGCGAGCTTTGCTGCGTTGCGGATCCCCTTGCTGCGCGTGTATCGTGCGAGCAGCGCCAGCACGACAATCGTCGGGCCGTACAGGTACCACAGGCCGTTGAAGACGATCGCGGTGCCCACCGAGGCGTCGGTCCACAGCGGATTGAGGATGATCGCGCTGCCGATGAGCGACGTGGCCAAGCCCATCACGAAGATGATCTGCCCGGCGATGCGCGTCACCACACATTGCAGGCGGTCTCGGTTGACCCAGACGATCGAGACGCCCAACAGCATCCATGCGAGGGCATAGGTCGCGCACTCGAACATGCCGACGGTCAAGGCGCGCAGGTCATCAGCATGGAACGCATTGCGGACCTGCAGCCCGACAAACATCGTGATGAACAGGATCGACACCACGCGCAGGGTCCTGATCAGCGGCTGCTGATCGGCGAGCGTCTTCCCGAGCGACCACATCCACATGAATATGGCAGGCAGCACGTAGAGCGCGGCCATGCGCCCCGATAGACCCCAGCCGCCCGCCACATCGGCGCTGAGCAGCGGATTGAAGACCACGACGCTCGCGACGACCAATGTGGCCAGGCCGATGCCGAAGATGATTTGTCCGGCGGTCTGCGTCGTCGTGCAATGCAGGCGCAGGTTGTTGTACCACTGGATGAATACGCCTATCAGCATCCCCGCCATGGCGTACGCGATGCCCTCGTACATGAGGAATCGCTCTGCGTGCAGGTCCTCGGCCTGGAACGCGTTGCGGATAATCTGCCCGACAAAGATCGTGATAAACAAGATCGATGTCGCGCGCAGGGCAGAGACCAGTTTCGGCTGATCAGCAAGGGTTTTACCACGCGACCACAGCCACAGCAGTACTGCGGGTAACACGTAGAGCAATGCCAGTCGGCCCGCTAGCCCCCAGCCGCCTACCGCATCGGGGTCGAGCAGCGGGTTGAAGACCACCACACTGCCGATGAGCGTAGTCGCCAGGCCGATGCCGAAGATGATCCGGCCGGCGATCCGTGTGACCGTGCTCTGCAGGTTCGTTCGGTTCAGGCGTTGGATGAACCCGCCGAGCAGGACCCAGACCACCGCGTACGTGAGGTACTCGTACATGCCGGGGGAGGTGTTGTGCAGGTCTTCGGCGTTGAAGCCGTTGCGGATCTGCAGGCCCGCAAAGATCGCGAGGAGTGTGATCGAGGTGCCGCGCAGGCTGCCGACTAATTGCGGTTGGTTGTCCAACGCTTTGCGGCGTGCCCAAAGCCACATCAGCACCGCAGGCACCAGGTACAGGGCGAACAGGCCCAATGCCAGTTCGGTGCCCCCGGTCGTGTCGCTGTAGAACAGCGGGTTGCTCGCGACCAATCCCGCGATCAGGCCAATGCCCGCGCCGAGGCCCGTGCAGACGACCACGCATTCGCGCAACGCATCCAGTTCGAAGCGGTCGGCAACGAGATGAGCCAGCATCGCCGCGAGAAGCAGCACGCAGGACAGCGTTGCCCATTCGTACAGTGCGAAGCCCTGGTGTGCGAAGTCCAACGGGTGGTAGGCCTGCCTCGTCAGGACAACGAGCATCACGCCAAGCATGCCACAGCAGAGATACGTCATCCCGCCGGCGGTCGGCGCGCTGCCCGCTCGCGAAGCGCACCACGCCATGACGCCGAACGCAATCGCAGGCAGGAGGTACATCGGCAGCAGGGTGTTAAAGACCACGACGCCTTGGATCGTCATATCGAACGGTCCCGGCACAACCAGAAGCAATGCCGAGATCCCCGCGACCGTACACGCCGCCATCCGCAGCGGGCGGATGAACAGGCGCAGGTCGATCAACGCCGCCACCGCAGACAACAACGCCAGACAGACCGCCAGACGTGGGTGGTCCATGGCCTGGGTCAGCGCGCCACACACCAGCGCAAAACTCAGCACCGCGTACAAACCGATCGACCAGTCGTTCGCCGCCCGGCGTTGTCGGATCACCGGGATCACGCCTACCGCATAGACCCCTGCCAACATCAGCGTGTAAGGCCAGCCGGACTCGAGCAAGTCGTACGTGCCCTGGCTGGCATACATGATGATGCCCAGGAAGCTCGGCCCGGCGATCGCAGACAACACCGTGAATGCGCGATGCTGGCTTGAGCCCCACAGGCAGAGGTACCCGCCGAGCATGAACAGCCCGCCGAAGGCCGCCGCGGTCGTGATCATTGAATCGAGTTGCAGCCCGGGGGACACGGTGCGCGCGTTGGCGAGCAGGACCAGCAGGCCGATCCCCATCGCGATAAACGGCATCGCGATCTGCCTCGCGTCCAGGCGGGCGAGGACAAGCGTGCCCGCCGCAACAAGCCCGAGGGTCGAGAGGTCCTGAGTGGTATAGCCGCCTTGCACCACCAGCAGCGCGACAATCGCGATCGCCGAGCACGTCGCCGCGATCGACAAGGCAAGCGCCCGCAACCGAGTCAAACGATCGCTTTCGGGGTCACGATGGACGCGTGCGGTGTGGACGAGGTAGGCCCCGGCTGTGCCCAGGACGAGCAGCGCCGTCAGCGTGCGCTCGCCCGGGCTGTCGCCGATGAGTGTGTAGCCGATGGACCAGACAACGGAGAAGATCAGCGTCATGAGGCTGATGCCGAACCAGCCGCGTTTGCCGGTGACCGCGAGGACGCCGACCTCGATGGCGATGAGGTAGAGGACCATGCCCAGCGTCGGGCTCACGTTCTCGACGAGCAGTGGCGGCATCATGAACCCGCCTAGCATCCCGAGGATGGCGACGGCCGGGCCGTGCCGGAGAGAGAGTACGACAGCCGCGGCGGTAACCAGGCCCATGAGCCCGAAGGCGATCGTGTTGCCCGGACCGAGCAACTCATAGTGCTGCCCAGCGACGATCGTGCCGTACAACACCGCGACACCAGAGCCGCAGAGGGCCTGGGCGATGAGCGAGACACGTGTTCGAGCCCACTCGCCGACTGCCCAGAGCGCGACGCCGAACACGCCCGCGGCGATTACACGCACTTGTTCGGTGATGATGCCGCTATCGAAGCCGAGCTTGAGGAGAAACGCTGCAGTCAGAACGAGCGCGATCGCACCGATCCAGACAAACACCTTGCCCGCGAGCACCTCTTCTATTGTGAGTCGGCGTATCGGTTCTTCTTCGATACGTTCTGTGTAAACCGATTGAGGATTGGGAGGTTCTGGCCGTTCGTCTGCTGTCGGAGCCGAAGGCTTTTCCTGAATGTGCTGTTCGGGCGTGGCAACTTCATCTTCACCCGGCAAAGACTGCGGTGGTTCGAGCATCTCGCGTGCCGCGCGGAGGCGTTCCAATGTGTTGGGCTCGGCCGCTGGCTCCTCTTCCTGCGGGGCAGGGGCAGGCGGGTCGCTGACGCTCGGTTTACGATCCGGCACCGCCACGCCCAGCGGTGCAGCGTCGTCGTTCTCTTTGGTGGGTGCGTCTTCGAACTCGAGCGGGGATTCAATTTCGGATTCGGACTTAAGTTCGGGTTCTAGATCGGGCTCTGGCGCGGGCTGAGCCTGCGGTTGCAACTGTTCGATGTCACGAGGGGCCGCCTCGGCTGCCTCTCGTTGCAGCACGTTGAATCGCGCCCGCAGATCGTTGAGCTGGTTTGCGAGGTGCTCGACCCGCTCTTTCAGCGCGTTGTTTGCGAGCGTGTTGTTGTGGGCCTTGGCGCATGCCAGGGGCGCAAGCACCGCCGCCATGACCATCCCCATAAACAGGACGATGCCGACTAGCACGATCAAACCTTCCATCAGCCACCTCTCAGTTAAGGTAAGTATATGCTTACACAAAAGATCGGCTAAATCAAGTCGTTTCTGAAATATCGCATAAGTGATTTCTGGTTCCTGTCTTGTGGGAGTCGGATGGAGTGCTGTGGGCATGAAAAAACCCCGCACTTGGCGGGGTTCGGGGGTTTGGCGGGTGTGTTCAGGCCCTTGTCATTTTTTGATCAGCCCGATCATCGCCTCGCCCATCGAGGAGCCAATCAGGTAATAGGACTCCCAGTTGCGGTTCCAGTGGAACTCCTGACCGGAGGGCGACTGCTCTTTCGTGCGGGCGAAGCCGCGGGTCTCGACGCCGGCGACATTGCCTGTGAACTCGGGGTGCTTCTTGGGGTCGCCGACTGCGAGTTGGGCCTCGACGTGTTTCTCAACCTTCGCGCGGTAGCGATCGGGGAGATCCCACCCGCGCATCCCGGTGTTGGCGCTGACGAAGGGCATGTCCTTGACGCCCAGGTCCTTGCGCAGGTCCTTGATGAACGCGACGAGGTTGCGCTCGTAAACATTGACCGCGTTCTGATCGATGCTGTCGTTCCAGCCCTGGTGCCAGCCGAAGCCGACGATCTCATAGCCGTTGTCCTTGTAGCCGGGGACGTACTTCTTGAGGTTGCCGGTCACTTCTTTGACATGGCGGACGACCTCGGCGTAGTGGAAGCCCTTGTCGCCGTCCTTCTGCGGCTTGGGGTAGTCCTCGATGCTCGGCGGCAGGAAGTTGTGTGCGAGCGAGCGCCCACCCCACGAGCACTTGATGATCAGCACGGGGTCTTTGTAGTACTCGCCCACGACCCAACCGAAGCCATACTCCGGCCCGATGTGATTCGCCTGGGCGCCGAAGTTCGTGTCGAGGAAGCCCGCTTCTTTCTGCTTGCCTGGTGCGGAGAGGTTCACGACGTAAACGTCTTTGCGAACAATCGGCTCGCCTTTGTTGACGAGATGGTTGTACTTGTCCGCATCGTTCTTGAGGTGGTACTGCATCGTGCCGGGCTTGTCGCCGAGCACGGTACCGAAGCCGACCATGTTGGACTGGCCGGCGAGGATGAAGACCTTGAGTTTGCCGTTGGCTTTCTGGATGTCGGCGTGCGCGGTGGTAGCCGCGAGCAGTAGGGCGAAGAGTGTGGTTAACAGTCGGAAGTGCTTCATCTTGTTTTTCTATGTGGGCAATAAAAAAGGGAGGGCAAGCCCTCCCTTTAAACGAACGCGTGATGCGTTAGTCGAGTTCTTTAATGCGGATGTTGCGGTAGTAGCGGATGCTTGGCGGGCCGCCGTGCATCTGCAGGCCGATGACACCCTTGGAGTCGATGAACTTCTCATCCTTCTCGGTGTAGTCGGTGAAGAGTTTGCCGTTGATCCAGATGCGGATGCGCGGGCCTTCGCACTTCACGACATATTCGTTCCAGCCGTCCCAGTTGATGTCCTTCTCCAGGTTGACGTCGGCTTCGTGCTTACCAAGCAGGCCCCGGCCGCGCGACTGGTCGTAGAGCCGGCCCCAGTACTTGTCGCCCATGTCGGCCTGGTAGCCAGCCATCTGGCCGTTCTCTTTCACTTCTGAGCGGATCTGGAAGCCGCCGTTGGTCTTCTTCGGTCCTTCCTTCTTGACCTGTGCGCGGAGCTCGAAGTTGTACATCACCTTGTTGTGCGAGGCGTACAGGGTCTTGGGGATGTTGGCGTCCATCGTGCCGGCGACGAGCACACCATCATCGGTGATCTTCATGTTTTCGCCGAGGCGCCAGCCGTCGGTGTGGCCGGGTCCAAGGATCGTGGTGAAGCCTTCTTTTTCATCGAGGTGTTCGTGGCCGTGGTCGTCGGTCTTCTCGGTCGACGTGTTGTGCTTGGCGCACTTCTTGCAGGCCATGGCCGGCGAGTGGGCGAAGGCAGCGATCAGGCCCAGGGCCAGTGCGAACATGGAGAGTTTTAGTGTCATGTGTTTCATAGTGTCTTCTCTTTTCTAGGGGTTAGGCTTTCTTGTAGTCGCCGACGGCCGGGGCGGACGGGTTCACTTCCGGGCCGAAGTATCGGAGGATGACCAGGTCCTCGGTGCTTGAGGTGTTCTCGAAGGTCAGGCCGGCCTTCGCCGCGGATTCGGTGACGAAGACCTCGTCCTGGGTCAGTTCGTGGAAGCGGATGAGCTTGGGGCAGTCCAGCGTCATGCCGTTGATCGAGCCCGAGCCCTGGACGACGATGAGCGAGCTCGCGCCGTTGTCGGTGATGGTGACCTTGCCGCCGGGCAGGACAGTCAGTTCCTTGGCGGAGAAGAGCTGCTCGCCGCCGACCTTGCCGTAGACAATCCACTTGTCAACGTGCGCGTCGTCGGAGGTGTCCACGATCGGCTCGAGGTAGTTGTTGTCCTTGAAGTTCGGGTCGACGTTCTTGTCCCAGTCGAGCTGGTCGACGATGAAGTCGATGTCCTGGTGCTTGTCGGCGGGCATGTCCTTGACGAGCAGGGACCAGGGGACTTCGCGTCCTTCGACCAGGTTCTGGTACATGCCGAAGACGTCCGAGCCCCACTGCGGTTCGTAGGTGCACAGCGAACCGGGAGCGTGCAGTACGGCGGGCGGGATCAGCCAGCCGGTGCCGGGCTGGAGCTTGTAGGCCTTACTCAACTCGAGGATCTTGTTGTCGCCCTTGTTCCAGTTCGCAATGCAATCGACGACCTGTTGGCGGGTGGTGCCGGGCTCGAAGCCCATGAAGGTGTAGGGGAAGTTGTTACCGACGTTGTTGTGCTGCGGCGGGAAATAGTACGACTCAGGCTTGCCCTCCTGGCCGACGAGCGCGGCCTGCTCAGCGGTCTGGTGCATGTGGTGCGGGATCGGGCCCATGTTGTCGAAGAACTTCGAGTAGACCGGCCACTTGCCGTACTTGTCGAAGATGCTCGAGCCGATGATGTCGCCGCCCAGTTCGGTGACGACGTCTTTGAGCTGGAAGCGTTGGCCGTCGTGGACGACGTAGGACTGGCCCTCGTCGTGGACGCGGCCTTCGTTGGCGGCGTCGGTCGTCGAGCCGAACCAGCGCTCGTCGATCCCGCCGCGGTTCAGGCCGTAGGCATAGGTGTCATCGGGGTGCAGCTTGAGGCGCAGCCCCGGCTGGAGGAACGAGCGTGGCACCCAGTTCGGGGCCAGGCGGAGCAGGCCACCGGTCGCCTCGAGGGCGCTTTCGGCGGCGGCTTTCACGTTCGAGTCGAGCGTGGTCAGGTCTTGGACGGTCTTGGCGTTCAGGGCAGTCACAGGCGAATTCCTCGTCATCGAAAGGGCAGACAGGGCGGATACTCAATCCGCCGGGCCATAGAGTTTACCCCATCCTGCCGCGATTTAGACGCCCAAACGCCCGCAATCTTTCAGTTGGGTTTGTGCTTTTGCTTTGTGGGATTGTGACCGCCGCCGCGTTGGATTGGCCCCAGAGACCGCTTCGAACGTTCTTAGAGGCCCGGGGGCGCGATACACTCTGCCTATGGCTAAAACCACGACCCAACCGCTCATCTCCGCCGCCCGAAACCTCCACTTGGGCGACTGCTCCTTCGATCGCGATATGCTCGCCCCCGACTGTCCCACCCCCTGGTCCGTCCGCATGCAGCGGTTGCACGGCGGCAAGCAGCAGGGCGTCGACCTGATCACGATCGACAACGGCGAGATGATCCTCCGCGTCTGCCCGACCCGCGGGATGGGCATTATCAACGCCGAGATGGGCGAACTGCGACTGGGCTGGGGCTCGCCGGTCCAAGAGATCGTCCACCCCGCGTTCATCGATCAGCAGCGCCGCGGGCGTACCGGCTGGCTCGAAGGGTTCAATGAGTTTCTCGTGCGCTGCGGCCTGGAGTTCATGGGCCCGCCGTGCAAAGACTTCGAGCACCTGGCCGTCGGCGAACCGCCCGCCACCGACACCACGCTCCACGGCAAGGTCGCGAACATCCCCGCCTCCGAAGTCGAGATCGAGGTCCAGACGACCGCGCCCTACGCCATCACCCTCCGCGGCGTCGTGCACGAGCGCTCGATGTACGGCCCCAAACTCGGGCTCACCGCCGAACTCACCATCGTCCCCGGCGAGGCGACCTTCACCCTCACCGACACGATCCGCAATCACGGCGGGCAGACGGCCGAGATGTCCCTGCTCTACCACATCAACCAGGGCCGACCGATCCTTGAGAGCGGCGCCAGGCTGATCGGCGCGTTTGCCGACGCCGTGCCGCGCGACGAGGGCTACACCGACAAACAGATCAAGCAGTTCGATCGCTACGGCAACCCCGAGCCGGGCAGTCCCGAGCAGGCCTACTTCATCGATCTCGAACCCGATCGCAGCGGGCGCGTTGATGTGCTGCTGCACAACAAGAAGAAGAATCTGGGCCTGGGTATCGGCTGGAAGAAGAAGCAGCTCCCGCTGTTTACGCTCTGGAAAGCTCTGCACGACGAGCGCGACGGCTACGTCACCGGCCTGGAGCCCTGCGTCACCTACCCCATGCCGCGCCCCACTGAACGCGAAGAGGGCCATCTCGCCCAGATCAAGCCCGGCGGCAGCTACAAGGTCGAGCTGGATTTCGAGCTGTTCGATGACAAGCAGACGCTGACCAAGGCCGCGGCTCGGATTTAGAGCAGCTTGCATCATTCTGTCACCCCCGCGCAGGCGGGGGTCCAGCCCTGTGCGTCTAGATTCCCGCCTGCGCGGGAATGACGAACCATTGGCAGGGCTAGGATTTTACAACGCGCTCCAGGCCCGACAAACACACCTAAGTCGGTATCGAAAGTGCGTAATCCTTCACGGGTCGCTCTCTTTCACGTTCGGTTTTTATCGCGCGCACAGCTGATGCGGCCGCACGCGCCCTGGAGCGGCCCGATCTTCCTCGTACGTACGCGAGAAAGGCTAAAACGGCTGGACCTTTTGGGAGGGCGAGGCTCCTGCCGAGCCGCGCGTCATATGGCGTTTTCGGCTCGGCAGGAGCCTCGCCCTCCCATTTGATAATCATCGCATCAGCGCGAGATTCAGGCAGATCGTTTTTGTTGTCTTAAACCGATCTGCTCGCGGATCCATTCAATCTTGTCTCGCCACGAAGTATCGCGTCGATAGCAGACCCATGCGAAGGATCCAATCACTTATTCGGGGCGCGGTGCCTGCGGGCCTGCCGGAGCTGGTCGTCCGAGGCGGGGCGCTGTTCCTGGGCAGCTACTTCCTTTGGAGCTGGGTGCTCTTCTTTCTCGGCCCATCACGCTACGACGCAACCCTCTGGTGGGTGGACCTGCGGTTCCTGCCCGGGTGGCTGTCGGCGATGTGCTCGGTGTTTTTCTGTATCGCGCTCCTGCACCGCGCGGTGCTACCCCAGGCTGGCTTACGCACACTGCGCTGTCGGCGTGTGGTGCTCGCGTGCCTGATCGGTGCGCTGGTCTTGAACACGCTGGCCGTCTGGCGACTGCCCTCTGGGCTCGTCACGCTTGGCATGCCGATCCCGTTGACGCTGGTGCTCGCGATCGGGGTGCTGTTCATGCTCCGTCACCCCTTGATCCCGACCTCGCCTGCGCGTCTTGCAACACTGCGCCGCTCGCTGGGCGTCATGGGGGCCGCGGCGGGGTTCGCGCTTCTTGCCGCGCTCGCGCAGATGTATTGGTTCGGCGAGAGTGATTACCGCCGACCCGCCGACGCCATCCTCGTCTACGGCTGCCAGGCCTACCCCGACGGCACACCCTCGCAGGCGCTGGCCGACCGCGTGCACACCGCCTGCGAGCTCTACCACCAAGGGCTCGCACCAATCTTCGTGATGTCCGGTGGCCCGGTGCGTAACGCAGCCATGCACGAGACCCAGGCCATGGCCGACTACGCCGTGTCCCTCGGTGTGCCGCGCGAGGCGATCCTGTTTGACGTCGATGGGCTCGATACGCAGTCCACCGCAGAGAACCTTGGTGACGTCTTGCATGGCGCGACCGGTGCAACGCCGCTGCACATCCTCGCGGTCAGCCACGACTACCACCTGCCGCGCGTCAAGCTCTCGTTGGAGCGCGAAGGTTTTACCGCCTATACCGTGCCCTGTGAGATCCGCCGCAGCCTGCCAAGCAAGCCCTACCTCATCGCCCGGGAGACCGCGGCCTGGTGGTATTACTACTTGCGACCGATTATGGCGTCGAACTTCAATGAAGGTTTTGTGCTCAGGCGTCTTAATCTTCTCGAACAATGAATCGTTGATCTAACTCTTCTGGTTTGCGGTCATATGCCAGCTTGAATCGATTTGTTTCGGGGTCGAAAAGGTACAACAAAAATACTGCGTGTTCTTCCAGGATCCCGTCGTCTTTTTCTGATGTTACGTAGTAGATGCCAGAGATGACTAGGTCCAGGTGGTCATCGTCATCTATATCGATGAATTCGATATCAAGCATCTTGTTCTTATAGAAATTGGAATCATGATGTGAGTCATACACCCGCAGAGAAAGGTTTAAAATTTTCAGCGTCCCGTTTCCCTTGCTGGTGATTTCAAGGGAAGCATTTGTACTGAAGTCCTTGCTCAGGGCAATTTCTTTATCACAGTACAGCATGCCATTTGATTCGTTTGGATGTGGTTTGAGGTCATCGGGCGTCAGCGTATTATCGCTTGACGTCGCTAGCGAAAGAAGAGCCAGGGTCATAATGGCGGCACAGTGCATGTTGTATTCCTCGGAAAATATTGTGAGATCGTTGTCGAACTATATCGTTTATCGGCTTGTATCGGTATAAGAATGGGATGATAAAGCTTTATCTACTCGCATGTCTGTGATATGTTTCGTGGATGCGATATATCACGACAGCCTGCGTTTTTCTTCTCCTGGCCGCCTGCGCGACCGCTCAGCCCAACCAGCCAGCCCAAGCCGACCGCCCACCAAACGTGGTCATCCTCTACGGCGATGATGTCGGCTTCGGCGACGTCGGCATCTACGGCTCGAAGATGATCCCCACGCCGCGCATCGATGCGCTCGCGAAGGAAGGTCTCCGCTTCACCGATGGGCACTGCGCCGCCTCAACATGCACGCCCTCGCGCTACTCGATGCTCACCGGCGAGATGGCGTTTCGTCAGGCCGGCACGGGCATCGCCAATCCCGGCGAGAACATGCTCATCAAGCCCAACCGTTTCACGATGATGGACCTGTTTAAGCAGGCCGGCTACACCACCGCCGTCGTCGGCAAGTGGCACCTGGGCCTCGATGATGAGAAGCCGATCAAGTGGAACGGCACGATCGACCCGAGCCCCGAAGCGATCGGCTTCGACCACCACTTCATCCTGCCGACGACCAACGACCGCGTGCCCAGTGTCTATGTCAGCGGTGGCAAGGTCCTGAATCTGAATCCCAACGACCCGATCACGATCAGCCCCAAACCCCTCGGCGACGACGTGCCCGGCACCGCGTACCCCAACGGGCGGACCAACCCCGAGACGATGACCAATCTGGTCGGCGACCACCAGCACGCCTGCACCGTGACGAACGGGATCGGTCGGATCTGGTTCATGAAGGGCGGCAAGGCGGCGCTTTGGAAAGATGAAGATGTCGCCGACGACTTTGTCCGTGAGGCGGGCAAGTGGATCGAGGCGAACAAGGACAAGCCGTTCTTTTTGTTCTTCCCCACCAGCGATATCCACGTACCACGCTATCCGCACAAGCGTTTCTGGGGTAAGAGCGAGCTCGGCCTGCGTGGCGACGCGATGGTTAGCTTCGACTGGTCCTGCGGCGCTATCCTCGACGTGCTCGAGAAGCACGGCCTGGCCGAGAACACCATCGTCATCCTCGGCAGCGACAACGGCCCGGTCTACGACGACGGGTACAAGGACGGCACCGAGACCCGCAAAGCCAACGCCCCCTCCGACCGAGGACACTTCGGTGCCGGGCCTTACCGCGGCGGCAAGTACTCGATCTACGAAGGCGGGACGCGCACGCCCTTCATCGTCCGCTGGCCGGGCAAGGTCGAGCCGGGTGTCAGCGAGGCGCTGTTCTCGCAGACGGACCTGATGGGAAGCTTCGCGGCAATGCTCGACCAAGAGATCCCGAAGGGCGAAGCGATCGACAGTCGTGACGAACTCGACACGCTGCTGGGCAAGGATAAGGTCGGCTCCGATGTCATCCTCGTGCAGACCAACAACAAGAGCTTCGCGATGCGCTACAAGCAGTGGAAGTTCATCCCCGGCAAGCAGCCGCAGGTCTACGACCTCTCCAAAGATATCGGCGAGAAGAACAACCTCGCCAAGTCCAACCCCGAGATGACCGCCAAGCTCGCGGAGATGATGCAGAAGTATCGCCAGCAAGGGCTCAATGAATAGCTCGTTGGCACCCGTCAACTAGAGCAGCTGACGTTATTCCCCGTCACCCCCGCGCAGGCGGGGGTCTAGGATTATGTCTATTCGTGGATTCCCGCCTGCGCGGGAATGACGATGGTAGAGAATCAATTTGCCAGTTGATCGGTATTGAAATGGGCTATCGCAACGCGCTTGGCTGCATCGGCAGCGTCTGCCCACGATACGCCTTGAGCGCGTCGGCGAGCTCTGACTCGATCGCTGCGTACTCTGCCTTGCATGCGAGGTTCTTCTGCTCCAGGCCCTGGCTCGTGATGTCGTAGAGCTCTTTTGCAAAGCACTGGTCGCTGTCGCTGTAGAACCACTCGACATACCGCCAGTCTTTCGTGCGGACCGTGTAACCCATCGATTCTTCCTCATCGTCCCCAAGCCAGAAACCGTAGCGAAGGAACTGACTGAACGCCTCGTCCTTGCCTTGGCCTTCAGCCTCATCGAAATGACGCGCGAAGCTGTCGCCCGACAAGCCCTCGGGCAGCGGCAGCCCGGCGAGGTCGCACAGCGTCGGGTAGATATCGACCGACTCGACAATCTGGTGTCGAGCGCTCTTTGCTTCATTCGCGGTGTGAGCACTTCCGGGGGCGGGCTTGATGATGAGCGGCACGCGGGTGTCCATCTCGTAGTTGGTCATCTTCCCCCAGCTCCCGTAGTCGCCGAGCTTCCAGCCGTTGTCGCCCCAC
>Ga0213866_10002479_pt1 | contig 13007 bp, 19 predicted proteins | sample PICome_11_FD_160079 | JGI IMG/M metagenome (GOLD analysis project Ga0213866, IMG submission 160079) | Coastal seawater microbial communities near Pivers Island, North Carolina, United States - PICO284 | ecosystem: Environmental > Aquatic > Marine > Coastal | place: USA: North Carolina... | reverse complement strand
AGGTTTCCACCAGCTTCAGCACCCCCTGCTGATACACCAGTTGGGCCTGCTGGGGATTGCCGGAGGCGGCCTGGAGCTTGCCGGCGAACTCCTGGCAGGCCCTGCGTTCCTGGGCGCGGCGCAGCAGGGGGCCCGCCTGGGTTTCTGGGGCGCTCAGCAGGCCCAGGCCAGTGGCCAGGAGCAGCGCCAGGGCTGCGGTGGCTGGGCGTTCGGTCATGGCGAGATGGAGAAGAGCCTCACGTTATGGGGCAGGCGCTGCCTGGGCTGCTGTTGGGGTTCATGCTTGAGCCAATGGCTGGTTGGTTATGGCTGCAGGGGAGCTCACCCATCTCAACGCCAGCGGTGAGGTGCACATGGTGGAGGTGGGTGAGCGGCCGGCCACACGCCGGGAAGCGCGGGCGGAGGGATGCATCCAGATGCGCCCTGAGGTGCTCGCCCTGGTGCTGGAGGGCCGGGCCCCCAAAGGGGATGTGCTGGCGGTGGCGCGGGTGGCGGCGATTCAGGCCGCCAAGCGCACCTGGGAACTTATTCCCTTGTGCCATCCGATCGCGCTCAGCGGCGTGGAGGTGGCGATCGCTGCCAGTGCCGATGGCTGCGGCTTGCGGCTGGAGGCCAGCGCCCGCACCACCGGCAGCACCGGGGTGGAGATGGAGGCGCTCACCGCCGTGCAGGTGGGGCTGCTCACCCTCTACGACATGCTCAAATCGGCCGACCCGGCCATGACGATCACGGGCGTGCGCCTGCTGAGCAAGAGCGGCGGCCGCCATGGCGACTGGCAGCGCCATGGCTGAGCCCTATGGCCGCGAAGGTCGGCCGCTGGAGGAAGCGCGAGTTCAGATCCTTGAGGCCCTGCAGCCGCTTGGGCTCTCTGAAACGGTGCCGTTGGCCCAGGCCCTCGGGCGCACCACCGCCAGGGCGGTGCAGGCGGATGCGGCGGTGCCCGGGTTCCGCGCTTCGATCATGGATGGCTATGCCATTGCCGCAGGCGAGCAGCCGCAGCCGGGTGCCCGTTGGCGGTTGGTGGGTGTTTCGGCTGCCGGAGCTCCCTATGCCGCACCCCTGGCCGCGGGCGAAGCGGTGCGGATTCTCACCGGCGCCGTGGTGCCGGAGGGCAGCGAGCGGGTTCTCCCCCAGGAGCTGGTGGAGACCCAGGCGGATCAGCTGCAGCTGGTGAAGGCCTGCGGGCCCAATGGCTGGATCCGCCAACCCGAGGAGGAGGCGGCCCCGGGCCAGGAGCTGGTGGCGGCGGGTCAGCGGCTCGGTGTGGCCGAGCTCGGGCGCCTGGCGAGTTGCGGTGTGCAGCAGCTGCTGGTGACGCGCCGGCCGCGGATCGGCTTGTTGATCAGTGGTGATGAGCTGCTGCCGCCTGGGCAGGAGCGGGGGCCAGGCCAGATCTGGGAGAGCAATTCAGCCCTGCTGGGCGCCCTGCTGCAGCGCTTGGGCTATGGGGTGGCGGAGCAGCGGGTGGTGGAGGACCAGCCCGAGCCGTTGCGGGCCGCCCTCCAGGAGCTGGCGGCGGGCTGCGATGTGGTGGTGAGCACCGGCGGCGTGTCGGCCGGCGACAGCGATTGGATTCGCCCACTGGTGGCGGAGCTGGGGCAGGTGCGCTTCTGGAAGCTGTTTCTCAAGCCCGGCCGGCCGTTTGCCTGGGGGCAGGTGGCCGGGGTGCCGTTTTTCGGGTTGCCGGGCAATCCGGTGGCGGCGGCGATCACGGCGCTGCAGCTGCTCTGGCCAGCGCTGCAGCGGTTGGAGGGGGCCCAGCTTGAGCTGTTGCCGCGGCTGAAGGTGCGCCTGGAGCAGCCGATGCGCCGCGGCCCAGGGCGCCCCGAGCTGGCCCGGGCGCGGCTGGTGGTGGCGGCCGATGGCGGGCTTTGGGCCCGGGTGGAGGGATCCCAGGCCTCCTCACGCATCGGCTCGCTGCAGGGGGCCGATCTGCTGCTGGAGATCCCGGCGGAGCTGGGAGCCCTGGAGGCCGGCACGGAGTTGTGGGCGCAGCTGCTGCGGCTGCCGGTGCTCTAAAGCGTGCGGATGTTCGTATCCTTTATGAACCTGGCAAACGTGCGATGCAGATCCTCTCGGCCAATGAGCTGAAGACCGCTGGGGTGAGTGCGATCACACGGGCGTTGGAGCACGAACGCGAGGCAGGCGTTACGGTGCGCGGCCGCCTCAGGTATGTGGTGCTGGAAGCTGAGGAGTTCCAGCGGCTGCGGGATCTGGAGCTGGAGCTGGCCCTGCAGGAGACACGCGCTGATGTGGCCGCCGGGCGATCCGTTCAGGAGTCTGTGGATGATCACCTGGCGCGATTGGATGCCCTGGCTGCAGAGCGGCCTTGAGCTGGACCCTTCTGTTCACGGAGCGCTACAACCGCCGCGCGGCCCGTTTTCTGCAGCGTCACCCTGCGTTGCGTGACGCCTACCGCAAGACGCTGCTGCTGCTGGAAGCGAATCCGCGTCATCCGTCGTTGCGCTTGCATGCCCTCAAGGGGCGGTTGCAGGGCTTGCATTCCGTGTCGATCAACATCCACTACAGGATCAGCCTGGAGCTGCTGATCGATGGCCAGCGCCTGATCCCGATTGACATTGGCAGTCACGACGCGGTGTACAGGAGCTGAGGGGCATGGCTTTACAGAGCCGTGTTGCCGGTGATCCAGGCGCTGCTGCCATCGGCGTGCCACTCCCGTTTCCAGAAGGGCGCCTCGTGTTTGAGCGCCTCCAGCAGCTCCTGGCAGCAGCGCTGGGCCGGGCCGCGGCGATCGGCGCCGATGGCCACCAGCACGATCGCCTCGCCAGGGAGTACCCGGCCGATGCGGTGTTGCACCAGGCAGCTGCTCACCCCATGGCGCGCGCAGCAGTCGCTGGCCAGGTGGTGCAGCTGGCGCTCGGTCATGCCGGGGTAGTGCTCCAGCTCCAGGGCCACCAGGGCGCCGCCAGCGGCGGCTTCGGCGCGGACGCGGCCGATGAACAGGCTCTCGGCGGCGCTGCCGGCGCTGGGGCCGCTGAGGCTGCGCTGCCACTGCTCCAGGCAGCGGAGCGGTTCAAAGGCCTGGCTGTGCAGATCGATCCGCAGGTTCACGGGCCCGCCCGGTTCAGCCACCACTGATCGGCGGCAGGTAGGCCAGCTCATCGCCGGGGTTCAGGGGGCGTTGTGGATCAGCGAAGACCTGGTTGACGGCCACCCGCACCGCGCTCGGCAGGGCGCCGGAACCCAGGCCGAGGGCTGGCCAGAGCAGGGCTGCGGTGGCTCCCTCGCTGAGGCTGACGCGACGCCGATCCCAACCGGCCTGCTCCCGCAGGGCTGCAAACAATCGGACCTCAACGGTGGGCTCCGGCAGCTTCGCCAGGGGAGGAGGGCTTTTGCTGTTCATCGTTGGGCAGGCAAGCCAGCACGGCGGCACTGCATTGAGGCTGGCATCCCCGCTGCACCGCCGGCGGGAGAATGGGCGTCGACCTTGCCTGGCCTGGATTGGCCCCGATGGACCCCACCCTGCTGTCGCTCCAGCTCGCCAGTCACGCCACGGCCTCGCCGATCAGCGTCGTGGAGGCGGTGGCGGCATGACCCTGGCCATCGCCCTGCTGACGGTGTCGGACACCCGCACGCTTGCCGACGACCGCAGCGGCGACACCCTGTTGGCCCGGCTGACGGCCGCGGGCCACCGGCTGGTTGAGCGCGCGATCGTGCCCGACAACCGCTACCGGATCCGAGCTGAGATCAGCCGCTGGATCGCCGATGAAGCTGTGCAGGTGGTGATCACCAGCGGCGGCACCGGCCTCACCGGCCGGGATGGCACGCCGGAGGCGGTGGCCCCCTTGCTCGACAAGACGATCGAGGGTTTCGGCGAGCTGTTCCGGGTGCTTTCGTTCCAAACGATCGGCACCAGCACCTTGCAGAGCCGCTGCCTGGCTGGGGTGGCCAACGGCACGGTGATCTTCGTGCTGCCGGGTTCGCTCGATGCGGTGGAAACCGCCTGGGACCGGCTGATCTCAGCCCAGCTCGACGCCGAGACCCGTCCCTGCAATCTGGTGCAGCTGCTGCCAAGGCTCACCGAGCCGGCTGGATGATGCCGGCGGCCCTGGCTCTAGCCCTGGCGGCGGTGGCCTTTCTCTATGCCTCGGTGGGCCATGCCGGTGCCTCGGGCTACATCGCCGTTTTGGCTCTGGCCGGAGAGCAGCCCGAGCAAATCAAACCCCTGGCTTTGATCCTCAATACCGTGGTGGCCAGTGCTGGTTGCTGGAACTTTCTGGGCGCGGGCCATCTGCCTTGGCGGCGTCTCTGGCCGGTGTACCTGCTGGCCGTGCCGGGGGCCTTTCTCGGCGGCTGGCTCAACCTGCCGGGCCCTTGGTTCCAGCGCCTGGTGGGGCTGGTGTTGCTGGCTTCGGCTTGGCGCCTGGGCCGGCAGAGCGATGACCCGGCGCAGCTGGAGGCGCCCCGTCGTCTCTGGCTGGTGTCGGCGGGTGGTGGGTTGGGCTTGTTGGCTGGTCTGACCGGCACCGGCGGCGGGGTGTTCCTGACGCCCCTGTTGCTGCTTGGCCGCTGGTGCAGCACCCGCCAGGCGGCGGCCGTGTCGGTGTTGTTCATCCTGCTCAATTCCATTGCCGGGTTGGCGGGTCTGATGCTGGCCCGCCCGCAGGCCCTCGGCGACGTGCTGCGGCCTGAATGGGCCGGCCTGCTGGTGTTGGTTCTGGTGGCCGGGGCGAGCGGCTCCCGATTGGGCAGTCGCCACTGGCCGGTGATCTGGATTCGCCGCTGTCTGGCGGTCGTGCTGGTGCTGGCGGCTTTGAAATTGTTGGCCCTGGTGCCCTAACCGCCGAGGTAGGCCATCTCGGCGTGGGGGGCCTCGGCGGCTGAGCGGCGCTCCGTGCGCTCCTCGCTGTAGCGGTCGCGCCGGTTGCCCCAGAGTGCGGCCAGCGCTGCCCGAAGCGCTTCGGGCTGGCTGGTCGCCTGCAGCCAGGGCCTGAGATCGAGGCCGCTACCAGGGGCAGCAAACAGGCAGGTGTAGGCGATGCCATCGGCGGTGACGCGCAGCCGGTTGCAGTCGCCGCAGAAGGGCTCGCTGATCGAGGCCACAACCGCCAGCCGGCTGCCTTGGCCCTCGCCGCCGCCATCGCGGTAGCTCCAGCGGGCGGCGGTGCCGTGGATCGGGCGCCCCTGGGGCTCGAGCGGCCAGCCTGCACCGATCCGTTGCACCATCTCGGCCGCGTTCAGCACCGCCTCGGGCCGCCAGCCGTTGCGGTTGCCCACATCCATGAACTCGATCAGACGCAGCTCCAGTCCCCGCTCGCGGGCCAGCTGGGCCAGGGGCAGCAGCTGGTCATCATTGGCGCCTCGCTGAATCACGGCGTTGAGCTTCAGGGCCCCCTGGGCTGGATCGAAGCCGGCGGCGCGGGCATGCCCGATCGCTGCCAGCACCTGGGCCAGGCTGCGGGCTCCGGCGGCCTCATCGGCCAGCCCGGCCATGCGGGCAACGGCGGCCCCGGTGGTGCCGTCGAGGCTGAGGGTGATGCGGTCTAGCCCGGCCTGGCGGAGCCGCTGGGCCCGATCGGCGCTGAGCAGCATGCCGTTGCTGGTGAGCGCGACCTCGCCCAGGCCCTTGGTGCGCAGGGGCTGAACCGCCCTGATCAGCGCGTCCAATTGGGGATACAGCAGTGGTTCGCCGCCGGTGAGCCGCAGGCTGTGGGCCCCCAGGCTCACCGCCGCCTCAACAATGCGCAGGCGCTGGGCCAGGTTGAGCAGGCCGGGGGGTTCCACCCCATCGGGCAGGCAGTAGGGGCAGGCCAGGTTGCAGCGGGCCGTCAGCGACAGGCGCAGCACCCCCAGTGGGCGGCCCAGCTGATCGGCGGGGCCCTTCAGGGTTGGGGGCAGAGGGGCCAGGGTCACTGGGTCAGTCTGCTCGCCCGGCGAGGCAGGCGGCCTAGCGTGGACCGACCTCCAAAAGCGGTGGCTTGGCATGGCATCTCCTGACCCAGCCCCAAACCCCATCCCAGCAGCGGAAGATGCCAGCAGCGGCGGCGGTTGGCCATTGATCGAGGGCTGGGCCCGCGCCACCCTCTCGCCCACGGGCCCGCGGCTCTGGCAAACCCTCAACCACAAGAGCGCCTGCCTTTCCTGTGCCTGGGGCACCGGCGGCCAGAACGGTGGCTTCCGCGATGAACGGGGCGAGCACCTGCAGCGTTGCCTTAAGAGCGTGGAGGCGATCGATGCTGAACTGCAGCCGGCGGTGCCGGCCGAGGTGTTTGCCGGGCGCAGCCTGGCCGAGCTGCAGCAGCTCAGTTCGGCCGAATGCGACCGGCTGGGTCGGTTGGATCGGCCCCTGATCCGGCGTCAGGGCAGCGACCACTACGAGCCGATCGGCTGGGAGGAGGTGCACCGCCTCACCGCCGCCGCCTTTGCCACGCCGCCGCCGGAGCGGGTGGCCTCCTACAGCTCGGGGCGCTCCTACAATGAGGCCGCCTACCTGCTGCAACTGTTGCTGCGGGCCCTTGGCTCCAACAACCTGGCCGACTGCTCCGATCTCTGCCACGCCCCTTCCAGCATCGGCCTCAGCCGGGTGTTTGGCAGCGGCACCTCGATGGTGAGCCTGGAGAGCCTGCAGCACGCCGATGGTGTGGTGTTGGTGGGCTCCAACGCACCGGCCAACCACCCGCGGCTGATGAACGAGCTGATCCGGCTGCGGGAGCGCGGCGGCACGGTGATCGTGATCAACCCGGTGCTGGAGGCCGGGCTGTTGAAATTTGGCTCGCCTGCTTTCCCGGTCCGCTCCCTGTTGGGCGGCAGTGAGATCGCCTCGCTGTTTCTGCAGCCTGTTCCCGGCTCTGATGCGGCCGTGTTCCTCGGCCTGCAGAAGGCGTTGCTGGAGAGCGGCGCCATCGCCTGGGAGTTCGTCAAGGCCCATGCCGATGGCTGGCAGGCCCTGATCGAGCAGATCGAAACCACCAGCTGGGAGGCGATCACGGCCTGCTGCGGCCTCAGCCGCGAGGAGCTCGAGCACACCGCCGCCCGCCTGGCCGCCTGCCGCGCCGTGGTGTTTGCCTGGGCGATGGGCATCACCCACCACGCCAACGGCACCAGCAACGTGCAGGCGATCGCCAACACCGCCGTGCTGACCGGCAACGTGGCCCGGCCGGGGGCCGGCACGATGCCGATCCGGGGCCACTCCAACGTGCAGGGCTTCGGCTCGATGGGGGTGACGGTGAATCTGCGCGAGCCGATGCGGTTGGCGCTTGAGCAGCTGCTCGGCCGGCCGCTCAGCCCCACCCGCGGTTACAACACCCGCGCCCTGATCGAGGCGGCGGCGGGCGGCGCCGTCGATTCCCTGCTCTGTCTGGGCGGCAACCTGTTCGGTGCCAACCCCGACAGCAGCCAGGCCCAGGCCGCCCTCGGCCGCATCGACACGATCATCTACCTGGCCACCAAGCCCAACACCGGCCACTTCCACGGCCTGGCGGCGCGCCAGACCCTGCTGCTGCCGGTGTTCAACCGCTTTGAGACGCCCCACCGCACGACGGTGGAATCGGGCAACAACTGGGTGCGGCTCAATGAGCCCGGCAGCACCCACCTGGGCAGCGGCGAGCTGATCAGCGAGGTGGCGTTCCTGGCGGAGCTGGCCCACCGCCTGCACGGCAGCGAGCCGATCGACTGGCGGCGGCTGCAGGATCCGGTGTATGTGCGCGAGCTGATCGCCCGCACCGTGCCCGGCTACGGGGCAATCGCCGACATCGATACCAGCAAGCGGGAGTTTGAGGTGGCGGGCCGGGTGTTCGAGGAGCCCCGCTTCCCCACCACCAGCGGCCGGGCCCAGCTGGCGGTCACGCCACTGCCCGAGCTCAGATTGCCCGACGCCGACCATTTCGGTGGGCTGGCATCCGGCCAGCGGGGCCTGGTGCTCAGCCTGATCACCGCCCGCAGCTACGGCCAGCACAACACCGTGGTGTACAAACCGGGCGACAGCTACCGCGGCATGCCCCACCGCCAGACGATTCTGGTCAACCCGGAGGATCTGGCGGCCTGTGGTCTGCGGGCCCACCAGCGGGTGACGGTGCAGGGTGAAGCGGGCCAGCTCGACGGGATTGAGCTGATCCCCGGCTCGGTGCGGCGCGGCGCGGCGTTGATGTTTTACCCCGAGGCCAATGGGTTGATGCGGGCGGTGAGCGATCCCGAGAGCGGTACGCCGGCGTTCAAGCGGGTGCCGGTGTTGGTGCGCGGTTGAGAGGATTGGCAGCATTCGGCACCTGTCCATGGCTTCGCTGCTCAGCCATCGGCTCCAACTGACCACCGGCGGCTCGTTCCGCTGTCACGACATCACCGCCGAGCTCCAGGCGCTGGTGGATCAGGCCGGCCTGGCTGATGGCCTGGTGGTGGCCGTGGGCCAGCACACCACCACGGCGCTGGTGATCAATGAGAACGAGCCGCGACTGCTGGCCGACATTGAGCGCTTTTTTTTGCAGTTGGCCCCAGCCGAGCGCCCCTGGCTGCATAACGATCTGCACCTGCGGCCCGAGGTGCCGCCCGACGAGCCCCGCAATGCCCACAGCCACCTGATCGCCCTGATGCTGGGCAATCAGATCAGCTTGCCGGTGCTGGAGGGGCGGCTGGGCTTGGGGCGGTATCAGTCCGTGCTGCTGGTCGAGCTGGATGGACCGCGGCAGCGCGAGGTGTTGGTGCAGCTGCAGGGTTGAGCGCCAGGTTTTCTTGGCGGTAGCGTTTCAGCATGGACGTCTCCACTGCCGAGCGTTTCACGCCGCCCCCGATCCCCTGGCGCAAGCCTCTGGCGCTGGAGTCGGCTGCCGATCTGGGTCCGGGGTTGGATCCCCAGAGGTGCGGGGAGGCCTTGGCGCGTCTGTGCGCCGAGCCCGATGTGCAGGCGGTGATCGCCTTTGGCTCGCGGGCCAGGGCTGAAGCGCGGCCCGACTCGGATCTGGATCTGGCGGTGATCGTGCGCCAGCCCAAGCTGACGCCGGCCGAGAAGATGGCCTGCTGGAGGCGCTTCAACCAAGCGCTGGGTCGGCAGGGCGTGGCTGTCGACCTGGTGGTGGCGGGCGCAGCGGATGCCGAGTGGCTGAGCGGCTCCCGCTGGCATGTGTTCGGGGATGTGGCCCGTGAGGGCCGGGTGCTCTATGTCTCCGGCTGAAGACGCGCTGCTGCTGCTGGCGATCGTGCGCCGCCATCTGCGCACGTTGCGTTGCGGTCTGGATGGGGCCTACCCAGAAGAGGACTGGGGCTTTACCGCCCAGCAGGCGGTGGAGAAACTGCTCAAGGCCAGGATTGTGCTGGCCAACCGGCGGCCGCCGCGGCTCCATGCTTTGGCCGATCTGGCCGTTCTGGCGGGCCAGCAGGTTGATCCCCTGCTGCTTGAGCTGCAGGTGTTTGCGGTCGAGGCGCGTTACGAGGAGGGGCCATTTCCGCTGCCGGCACCGCGGCAGGAGTTGCTGGCACTGGTCGAGGCGGAGTTGGAGCGTTGTGAGCGCATGGTGGCGGCCCTGGGCGAATCGGCCGTCTGACTTGGCTTAGGCCAACTGACTTGGCTGAGGTCGGTTCACGTTGCGGATGGTATGGGGATCCAGTGGCACCGCCTGGCAGGACAGCTCCACCAGCCAGCTCTGCAGGCGCCGTTCGCCCCGCTCCACCGCCGCGGCCAGGTGGGCTCGGATCGGGGCGCTGCTCGGATAGAGGCCCAGCAGCGGTTGCAGCCGCTCACCGTCGTGGGCCAGCTGGAGCCGGGTCGAGCTGCCGGTTGCTGCGCTCGCCAGTAGGGCCTGCAGGGCCGCAAGGCTCAGATCCGGCATGTCCACCGGGCAGAGCAGCAGGCGCTCGTTGGGGTGCTGCTCCATGAGGCGCTGCAGCGCCAGCAGGGGCCCCTCCCAGGGGGGTGGTTCGGCCATCGCGGTGCAGCCCATGGCTTGGGCCAGCTCCAGATGTTCCGGGTAGCGGCTGAGCAGGGTCACCGGTGCGTCCAGCTGGGCCAGCAAGCCCAGCGTGCGCTCCAGCCAGGTGCCGCCCTCGGGGTGGCTCAGCAGCGCCTTGTCGCGGCCCATGCGCCGGCTCTCGCCACCGCTGAGCAGGCAGCAGCGCAGGGGCGAGCTCACACCAGCAGCCCAAACTCGGCCAGGGCCCGCGGCAGGTTGCGGTGCTCGTGGCCGGGGTGGCTGAGCTTCACCAGGGCGAAGCGCTGCAGCTCCGTCAGTTCCCCCCATCCGCCGCTGCGTATCTCCAGGCCCAGCTGGGCGCAGGAGGCGCATAGCAGCTCGGGTAGCTGCCCGGCCTGCTGCCAGGGCTCGCCACTGGGGAGCGGCAGCTCCTTGGCCTGGCCGGCGCTGAGGGAGATGGTGCGCTGTAGCAGATGATCCCGCAGCGCTTCGATCGCGGCCGGGTCGTCGGCCCAGCTCAGCAGGTCGGCGCGCTCGGCTTGGCCCAGCTCGCTCCAGTGCTGCAGCTTGAGCTTGATGCCGGCCAGGTCGAGCTTGCGGCGCACCGCCATCGGGATGCAGCGCAGATCGGCTGTGAAGTCGGCCTCGAAATGGAAGCTGGTGCTGGCCAGGGGGGTGTCCACGGCGCTGGGGCGTTAGGGCTCCATTTCAACGCGCCGCCACTGCCTTCGTTGGTGGTTGAGCTGGTGCTAGCAGCGCAGGGGTAGTCACCATCAAGATGGAGGCCACGTCGGGCCTCGGGGTCCCAGGCCGAGCACGATGGACCGATCGGGAGGTGCCCCTGGCCTGCTCTGGACCACGCCCTGAAGAACCCCTGCCGGCGTCAATCCTGCTGCTGGTGGTGCACGGCCGGGCCGGGGGAGTGGTGCCGGCTGAGCTGCAGGAGCTGGCCGCCGAACTGGCCCGGCGGCGGCGGGCGCCGGTGTTGCTGGAGGCCCTCTCCGGTAGGCCGCCAGCCCTGCCGGTGGGGGTGGCGGCCAGGCAGCTCACCCTGGTGCCGCTGATGCTGCTGCCGGGCGGCCACGTGCGCCACGACGTCCCGGCGATTGCGGCCCGTTGGCGCTTGCAGCTGCCCCTGCGGCGGCTGCCGTTTCTGGGGGCCTGGCCGAGCTGGCAGCGGGCGCTGGCGGAGGAGCTCACCGGGCTGGTTGGGCTGGTTCCCCGCTCGGTGGCCCAGCCCCTGCTGCTGCACCATCCCCTCGAGGGTTGTTTGGCCCAGCGCTACCTCGCCCTGCTCGAGCGGCGCACCGGCGCCAGCTGTGTGCCCACTTCATACACTGCCCCTTCTGCTGACGTAGCCACGGTGCCGTTGCTGCCCCTGGCCCTGGCCGCCAACCGACTCACCGACAGCCTCGCCGCCCAGGTGGGGCTGCCGCTGCTGCAGCGACCCCGCTTCCGTCAGCTGCTGCTGGCTGAGCTGGAGGCCCTGGCATGAGCGCCCCATCCGGACCGGGCACGGTGTATCTGGTGGGCGCAGGGCCTGGCGATCCCGAACTGCTCACCCTCAAGGCCCACCGGTTGCTGCGGCAGTGCGATGCCCTCGTTTACGACTCCCTGGTGCCGAAGGCCCTGTTGGATCTGGTGCCCGAGAGCTGTGAGCGCCATTTTGTCGGCAAGCGCCGCGGCCACCATTCGGTGCCCCAGCCCAGCACCAACGCCGTGCTGGTGGAGCTGGCCGGCCGCTGCCGCCTGATCGTGCGGCTCAAGGGCGGCGATCCCTTTCTGTTTGGCCGCGGCGGCGAGGAGGCCGCTCACTTAGCTGCCAAGGGCGTGCCGGTGCAGGTGGTGCCGGGCGTGACCGCCGGCATTGCCGCCCCGGCCTACGCCGGCATTCCGGTGACCCACCGCCGGGCCGGCTCCAGCGTCACCTTCGTGACTGGCCACGAGGAAATTGACAAGGGCCGGCCCGGGGTCGATTGGCGCGGTCTGGCCCGCAGCAGCGATGGCCTGGTGATCTACATGGGCCTGCACAACCTGCGCCGCATCGCTGAGGAGCTGATCGCCGGGGGCCTGGCGGCCGACACGCCGGCGGCCGTGATCCAGCAGGGCACGGTGCGGGGCCAGCGCCAGCTGATCAGCGTGTTGGGGCAGCTCGCCGACCGGGTGGAGGAGCTGGGTTTGGCCTCCCCCTCGATTGTGGTGCTCGGTGAGGTGGTGGCCCAGCGGGTGCCGGCCTGTGCTCCAGATCCCGCCGACGTGGAGATGCCCATCCCCTTCTGAGCTCCGGGTTAGCCAAACCACCTCGAGAACTGGCGTGCCGATAGGCTGATTTCGTAGCCGATGCCACCGTAGGGACATGGACGCTGCGTTTCATTGAGGCCAAGTCATGCCAGCTCTGGGTATTCAGCCAATGGCCGTTGCTCCCCTGCCAAAGGTGTCCGTCCCCCGGGTGGCGCCCATGTTTGAGCTGATCCCCTACGAGAAGTTCCGCGATACCCCTGCCGTTCGTTTTTTTGACATCACCGTCCCGGAGTCAAATGCCCGCGATCTGGTCATCCATGCCGGTCCGGCCATCAGCCCTCCCGACGAGGAGAAGACCGGCGCCTGGCAGTTTTATCTGCATCCCCACCAGGAGGACAACCTGCTGGCCCTGCATGGCGGCCGCACCTTCTATCTGGTCAATTTCGGCTGGAACTATCCCTTCCACATCGTGCGCCTGGACACCGGCGGCGACATCCTGCGCATCCCGCCTGGCACCTTCCACCGCTCTGTTTCCGATCCGGATGGTTCGGTGGTGCTGAACCAGGCCGTGCGCGAGGAGGGGGCCAGCGTGTTGCGGGAATTCCGGGTCTACAACAGCCGCCGGATTCCGCGCCTGTTTGCCACCACCTTCAAAACGGCACCGCTGCCGAAGCTGCACGGGGTGAGCTGGTAGGCCTAGAGGCGCAGGTCGAGGCTGCAGGAATCTGGGCTGGGGCCGCGCAAGATGGGGCCCCGGTCTTGGCTGGCTGTGGGCTCGGCCGCCAGGGGTTCAAAACCCTGCTCCTCCCGCTCCAGGCGCCAGCTCTCGATCCTGGTGCCGTTGGCCGCGTCGTACAGGTCGAGTCGTAATGGCACATCCACCGGCAGGCAGGGGTGCAGGCAGGG
>Ga0213866_10002478_pt1 | contig 13011 bp, 18 predicted proteins | sample PICome_11_FD_160079 | JGI IMG/M metagenome (GOLD analysis project Ga0213866, IMG submission 160079) | Coastal seawater microbial communities near Pivers Island, North Carolina, United States - PICO284 | ecosystem: Environmental > Aquatic > Marine > Coastal | place: USA: North Carolina... | reverse complement strand
ATCGCAGTCGGAATTGTTACGGCAAGAGATGATCGCGAAATGATTTATAGATGGTTAAGAGAGCATGTTGGTTTTAGAATAGATAAAGACCTGATCTATGCGGTAAACGATCCAGTACACGGGTTTAAGGGATCAATTAGCGACAAGAAAAAGGCTGCATTTAATGAGTTGATTGACATGGGTTATAATGACTTTCAGTTTTTCGATGATGATGATGCTAATTTAAAGTTGGTTAAGTCCTTAGAAAAAGAACATAGTGATGTTAAAATCGCAACACATAAAGCAAATAAGAAATTTTCAATACGATGAGTACATATAACGATATAAGAACCCGTTTCCAAGTGGGTATGGATAAAATTACTGAAAAAGAGGTTCCAGTAGAAATTGATGACAATGTAGTAGGAACTGTAGATGATTCTGACACTGATGTCATTAATACAATTAAGGCAACTGTTTCGTCTGCTGGATCTAAAGATGCTATCATATCATTTTTAACAGGCATTAACTTTCCAGAAAATGAAGCAAATAATCTATTTAATATTCTATCAAAATCAGAGAATATTGAAACAGCTGCAGAATATCTGCTATCTAGAGATATTACACTAGCATCAATCCTAGGTAAACCAATGACTGCCAAAGATATTAACAATAGAATAGGACTTACTGGTAAAACTTCTCAACTTTTCTATAACTTTTCATGGAGAACTAGCCCACCAATGGGCCCTGGAGAACCATGGTTAAGTACTATATTAAAAGATGGAAGAAGACCGTCTGGTTCAGAAAAGGGTGATGTTGTAGTTGACAAATTTGAACTTGAAGTAAAAGGAGCTAACGGTAGATTAATAGGACAGTCTGGATATGGTGATGCTAAAACCGTGAGAACTTCACTCAGTACTGCCGTTAAGAACATTGCTAGTTCTTTAAATATAAGTGATTATGAAGTTATCGATGATGGTAGCGACGCATTCTGGAATATTACTAAAAGAGAGGGTAGAGGTCTTGAAATGAACCTAAAGGCAATTGCTTCTAGATTAGGGTCGACTTTCTCAAAAAAGGACTTAACATTAATATCAAATGAGATAATTACAGCACTAAAATCGTATTTATTGAATTTAGATGTTAAAACATATGGATCAATCTTAATTGACGTTATCGGTAAGGATGGTTCCATTAATCTTAATAAATGGCACTCTGCTATAATTACAATGTACTTTGAATATTACTATGGAATAGAAGAATTTCATTATATAGCATTTACAACAAACGAAGGTAAATTCTTAATTAGTGAACCTGGAAAATTCAAAGAATTATATGATAAAGGAATCATTGTTGCAAGTTCTATTCCTTCATTCACAAATAGTGCAGGGTCACAAGGTGGAACTTATGGTATTAAGTTGAAATAATTTAAACTTTTTTAAAAATAATCAAGCCGGCATTTTTTTATGTCGGCTTTTTTGTTTATATTTGTATAGTAATTAAAAATAAACGTTATGAACAAAGGAATTATCGGTCTAGTGACCATTGTACTTATTGGAATGATTGCTTTTAACTTTGCAAGATTCTCCAAAAAAGAAACAGTTACAACAACTGTAACTGATAAGGAACGTATCGTTCAAAAGAGCGGAGAGACTTTAGACTCTTACTATCTGATCTATACTGAAGATGGAACCTACAAACTCGAAGATGAGCTATTATACGGTAACTTTCGTTCAAGCGACTGGTATGGTAAAATCAAAGTTGATAGTACCTATGAGTTTACCACTATTGGTTTCCGTATTGGTTTTATGAGTGAATATCCTAACATTGTAAAATTTAAGTAGAAGATGATAAGAAGTAAGCAACATAAATACGGTCCTATTGTTATCGACCTTACAGGTCCAGAAGGAAATGCATTCTTTCTTTTGGGAAAGGCAAGAGAATTTGCTAAACAATTAGGAATTCCACACCAACCAATTGAAGATGATATGATGTCCGGCGACTATGAACACCTTATACAGGTATTTGATCGAGAATTTGGTAGTTTTGTAATTTTAGAGAGATAATGGAAACAATTTGGAAATTTGAAATAAAACCTAAAGACGGTGTTATTGAATTAATGATGCCGAAAGGTGCTGAGATATTAAGCACTGGTGCTATTGGTGATAGTGTTTTTGTTTGGGCTAAATTTAGCACAGATGGTGACACTGAATCAGAACCTCGTTATTTTGAGGTATTTGGAACCGGTCATAATATTCCTGTTGACATGGGGATTGATCGCAGCTTTATTGGAACTGCTTTCATGTATGATGGTTCCCTAGTTTGGCATATTTTCGAAAGAATATAACTGTTTATGAATTTAGAAGATTTATATAGTAGAATTCCCCAGTCGGCTATTTGGAAGCTGAAGGGAGAGCTTGGTAATTTTAGTGAAATTGAATTAGATTATTTCCACAGTAAGATTGGAACATACGATTCAATGGAGCAATTACAAAAAAATTACCATGACGAGATTTCAAATCCAATTTCACAAAAGATATTCCTATTTGATCTAAAGGGAATTGGAGCTGGTGAGATTTGGTGTGCTTGGTTAATTAAGAACGCTATTATTTCAGGAGGTGGAGAATCATACGACTTGACGGTTGGTGATAATCTATATGAAATTAAGGCATACAACTTCTTTCATCACTACAAGACCAAGGAGAAAAGGTTGTATAAGTACAATGGGCCATGGAGACTTGGTAATGCTGGGGCAATGACAAACTTTAAGTTCGTCGATAATCTTATTAAGAACACACAGATCGCCCATCTGGTAGCAGACACTGAGATTGAGCACCCTGACGTTAAGAAGATGAAATATCTCATCGACAAGATAGAGAGAAAGTCTGAGACGTATGGTATGGTTGGAGATTTTGCAAGAGGTGAGGTGAGTCAAGAAAAGATGAAGTGGATGATTGAATTCATTAACACTGCTAACCTCTACGTGAATCGAAATAAGACTGAATATGATATTGTCAATTTCGGTTCAACAACACCAGGTAATCCTAATGTTACCTATGTTGTTAAGGAGATGACAGATGATCAACTTGATTCTGGTAAGTTTGAAATTATTCGTCAAGTAGACATGAATGACCACAACGATCCTGTAGTATTTGATAGAATTCTATCGAAGTCAAAGTACATTAGAGAAGGAGTCAAATCAATGATTGATGATATTAATGAAGATATTACAAAAGTTGAAGAGAAATACAGTGGGATTCAGTTTGTTGTATTCCGTAAAAGTGGAATAAATATTACTGATACACTAAAGAAAATAGAGAATCGAACTAAGAAGGGTCTGCTTGAAGCAGTTGGTGAAGTATTCCAATTAAGTAGTGCTTCAGTTCGTGTTAAAGAAGAAGTAGTATGACAGCATTTTTAATTTTATTTATGTCGCTTGCGATCAGTGGTTTTATGATCTGGTCGATGGGTAAAAGGGAGAAGCATCGAGTTTTTAGATTTACATCGTTTGAAGACGAGGATCATGTACAACATGTCTTTCTTGTCTATTCACCTAATTTTCAATTAGCGCAACAGGATGCTGCGAAAATGATAATATTAAATGATCTTGAAATTCAAAAAGTAGAGGAACTTGACATTGAAACATGGAACGTTATTGAAACGCCATATCGCACTGTTCAAAAAAGTTCTGTAAAAATCAAGAAAATCTAAAAAACCAAATAAAAATCCGATATATAACATATGAATATCTTCGATATTCATTTAACCTCCTAAAAATAAGCTTAACATAACATGGAAGAACCTATTTCAGAAGGCGAGATCACAGTTGAAGGCCAACCAATCGTGACAGAGTCTAATGGAATAGTAGAGACAACGAAAGTCTTTGAGAAGACACCTCTTCTTATCGATCTAGATGCACTCCTAGACCAGGCAGATGATGATGCACATTGGGTCTTTGGTGTCGGTGGTCCAGCTTAACAAACGGAATTAGGGTGCCTCTCTAGGGCACCCTTTTATTTTACCTAAATTTCAGAGATAAATAAAACAATACAAAACAATAAAATAAGATATGAACTTTGTAAATTATTCAAACTTCAATGCCCCTAATGTTAATAAAGTTAGCAAACAGGCATTAATTGAAGCACTTCTAAAATACGAAACTAAAGATCCTAGAAAAGTCGAAAAGATGGTAGAGGGTCTTGAAGAAGAGGTAGACTTTGCAACCGCAACTGGACTTTTTTCTGACAAATTAAAGGCGCTTTCAGTACTTAAACTTACTGAGGCTAAGCCGGGACCAGATCCATATATGACAGGTCTTGACGACGAGACAGAAGAGGATAAAGAGGAGCAAATGAAAAAGCAGACTGAAATGGACGATGACGATCCTGAAGCATACAAAGAAATGCCAGGAGATAAAGAGGCCAGAGAAGAGGGCAAGGTAAAAACTTCAAAGCACACAAAAGCATATGATGAACTTTACGGTGATGAAGAGGAGAATGAGAACCTTCAAGAAGGTGTAGGTACTGTTGCACTTGGTATTATGCTAGCATATGCTGGTCTAAAAGTACTTAAGTTTGTAGCCAAAAAGGTTGTAGGTGCAATTGGAAAAAACGTTGAACTTGAACCTTCTAAATTGAAAAAAGTTTCAACGGAAATAGTTAAAAGGGTAGCTGAGGAGACCAATTCAGGAGCACATCTTTTTTACGGGATTGCTCTTAAGAGAGAAATAGATGATAAAATTGATTCTGGTGAGATTAAAACTATCAGAGGTATTCAAAAGGCAATGGAAGACTATTTAAAGACCAATGAATCTGAAATTACCATCTCGAAAGAGGATATGGAAAAGCTGCACAAGGACGGTAAGGTTGAGGTTGATGGTATTGAGGTTGAATTTGTCGATGAAGCTAGATTTGTAAAAGATTTTGATAAGGCAGTTTTAGATGCTAAAACAAAAGAAGATGTTCTAGCAATCTATCCAAAGGCTGAATTTTATATTGGAAAATCAGATCACTTCTTTGGAGAATTAGACGACAATCTATTCTTTAAGGCATATTACACAAAAGCTCAAAAAGAATTTGAGATCAAATCAGTATATTCTGAGAAAGGAAGTAATTATGTTCATCTATATAATGAATCGGTAGTTACTGAAGCTAAACAATACGATCTAAATTTCAAGATAGGAGATACAGTAGACTTAATCGGTGATACTTGGGAAATTATAGGTACCATGAAACCTAATAAAAAATTTAGCAGTCCTTTTACATTCCGAGGAAAAGATATGGACCAAATAACAATATCTGCTCCAACAACGAGTAAAGAGGCTGAAGGATATAAAGTTAGAACGGTAGAACCTAAAGCATATACTCCACAATATGGTTTCTTATATCAATACACTTCTGGTGGAAAACTTTATACAAAACTGGCTATCGGAGGAGTTTCACAAAACGAATCAGTAGATGAAGCAATTGTTAATGAAGCTAAAATTAAGGTAACTAAAAGAGATATTAAAGATATAGAAGATTCTGGTAATATTGATATTGCATATAAAAAAGCAATTGCATTATTAATGAGTTTAGTAGAATCAGTAGTTACTGAAGCAAAAGATAAAGTAGATGTATCAAGCTTATCTATAGGAAACACATATAAAGATAGCAAAGGATATCCGGTTAAAGTGGTTGATATTAAAGGAACCGGAAATACATGGAAGGTAACTTATCAATATGAAGATGGAAAGAAAAAGACAGTTAGCACATCTCTTGATAAAGGTATTAATTTATATGAATCAGTAGATGAAGCAATTGTTAATGAACTTTCTACTGGAACATATAAATCAGCAATGCAAGCCGGCTTAGCTAGAAATGATTCTAGAGGTAATAAAATTGCAATAGATGCTTTAAATAGCTTTGGTACAGCACTTGCTAAAGAATTAACAGGTATAAAATTAGAAGTAAAATCACCTCAAAGACCAGAAGCACTTTACAATTCTGCAGGTCTCAGAGGAGATGCTCCTAAACACGGACAGTATGAAATCGAATTTACTGGAAAGGGTGAATTTTTAAATGTAGACCCTAAAAAAGCAATTGGTTCTGATAATATAAGTTGGTTAGTTGAAGTAATTGTTAGACCTGGAGAATCTAGAGGATGGGGATCAGACTTTGAATTTACCGGATATAGAGATTTTAAAAACCCTGCTAAAACGTATGTTCAACTATCTATTAGAAACGGAAGAGTAGAAGTCTACGTTAGAGGCGGTGCTAGCGGAATGTTGGAGTTTACAAGAAGTGGTGCTAGAATCCTTTCAAATGTTGCAAATAACATCGCAATCGAGCTTGAAATGCCTGAAAAAATAAAGCATAATACTATCAAGCAATTTGACCCTCTTAAGGTTACAGAATCTGTTAAAGAAAACTACGAAGTTATCTATAGCGATGGCGTAAGCGCTATGAAAAAATTCAGAAGTGAAAAACAAGCTCTTGACTTCATGAAGCAAACCATTGCTTCTAACAAGAAATTAAGAGATATAGCAGTCTACAAACCAGGCATGCATTCAACTACTCAAACTGAATTAGTTGTTAAATTCTGGGGAGATGGTTCTTACTTAGATAATGTTTCTAAAAGAGATCCAGAACTAGCTGCTAAGAAATTAGAAGAAGGAGTTGAAGTTAGTGAAAACAGAATGGCAGACTATAATAGTCCTGCAATGATTGCATTTAGAGCAGCTAAGATGAAGCGTGAAAAAGAATTGGCTAAGCCAAAACGCAGACCTCTTTATGGTAAGCAAAGACAAAAAGCTGAAGATGACCTATGGGACATTAGCCAAGAATTAAAAGGTCTTTATTCAGACAGAGGTCAATTGTTAATTGACATGGAGCAGGAAGCTGAACCAGAAGGTGGACCAATCGCTGACAGATATGGTGCTGAATTAAACGATATTGAAGATCAAATTCAGAAATTAATTGCTAAGAGAGGTAAACTTGAGGTAAGATTAGCTGAGTCCGTATCTATCAACGAAGGTCAATTCTCATGGATGGCACAGGACAGTGACAGACAAATTGGTTCTGAAAGAGAAAATACAATCGACATTTATATGTACGATAACGAAGGTAACCAATGGTATGAAAAAGAATATGAAGGTTATGGAGAGTTTGGCGGTATGGATTACTACGAGCTACTTGCAAAAATGAACGGATATTCTGAAGAAGACTTAAACGACAAAGTATTACTTAAATCCATTAGAGTAATAAGTAAGCCAAAAATGAGAGATATTGGTATTGCTCTAGCCTTTGATCCTACCGGAAAGAAAATCAAAACAAGAGACAAGGGAGGAAAGGTATTATTTCCGGCTCTAGTTGAAGATCCAAAATATAATTGGAAAAGACACGACTTTACAAAAGAGGCTGAAAGCGATCCAAATCAATCATGGTACCAAGAAGAGTACGATGACGAAGACTACTACGAGGGATTATCATGGAATTCATTAAAAGAATCACTAGGACTTAATGAAAAGTCTATTGCTAAGATTCAAAAAGAATGGGCTAACGTTACGGCAATAATGAAAGATAAGGTTAATGTATATAAAACTGCAGAAGGTCAGGAAAAAGAAGACCTATTAGATGAACTTAAATCTCTAACAATTGCAAAGAAAAAGCTTGAAGCAGAGTTAGATAAAGAAGTTGGTCTAAAAGATTTAGATGCTGAATTAACAGAAGCTGAAGACTATAGTGATGATATGAGCTTTGGACAACTTGAAAGATGTATTGATTATTCTACTATGATTCGCGAGAGAATTCAAGCAGGAACCTCTCTTGATCCATGGATGCATAGTCAAATTGCAGTCGCTGAAAATGAGTTAAACTCTGTATTTGATGCGCTTGATGGTGATGATGGAGTAGTTGAGGCTGTAAACGAAGCTAGAACCTTAGAACGTGAAGAGATGATGGAATGGTTAGAAGGATATTTAGATTTCGTTAGAAAAACTGAATTTTTTGACGGTGCTAAAGGAGGAATCTGGGTTTCAGGAGAGAATGGAGACACATACAAAGGTAGAAGAATCTTTGATTATTACACAGAAGACTACAAGAATTACGAGTTTGGCGTTTATATTCCATTTGCTAAAGAAATGAGAAAGCGCGGATGGTATGGCGAATGGCATGACGCAGGAACCATGATGATCTGGCCAAATTAATTAATAATAAATAAAAATAATTATGAAACCCGTAAAACTATTTGAACAATTCGTAAATGAAGGCTTACACTCTAAATTAAAGAAAGCCCGAAAGGAAATGGAAAAAGCATTTAAAAACAAAGGAGTAACTATAGATGTACAAGATTTAGGAACTGATAGTGGATTTTTCATCACATATGATAATATCAGCAAAGAAGAGCTCCTAAAAATCGCACAGAGTGTGGATAATAAATGGAAATATCATGTCTCTAATCCAATTAAGTCACAAGAGACTGGGCATTACTTAATAGTAGATTTAACTCGAGATGTTGAAGCTATTGACGAGGCATCATATGAAGATCCAATAAAAAAGAAAGCTGAAAAAAGATATAAGGATCATGGTGGAAGTGTGAGGATATCTGGAATTGGAAAGCCTTTTGAACAAATTAAAGTTATCCCTAAAGGGGAATATACAATAGTAGAAAGTAATGTGGATGGTCGAGCTTCCTGGCCTCAATTCAATGTTACTTTATTAAAGCCTATGAAACCATTTGACCTTGCAGTTCAATTAGCACAAGAAACTGGGTGGATATCTCCTTGGAATTATTTAGAGATGAGAAAGGATCATAGTAGAGAACTTAAAACAACTTACTACTTCCCACTCCAACCAACATTATTTGATGAAAGATAAATTAAATACCTAGATTCATAGCCTAGGAGTCCGAAAGAGTTTATAAAATAAAACATAAAGACTATTAAATCATGAAGCATGTAAAACTATTTGAAGCTTTCGTCAATGAAAAACTTGACTACCGCGCGATTGCCAAGAGGGTCATGCAAGAACTTGATAAGTTTGCACAATTACATCCGCAATATCAACCTGATGAGGTTTTAAGTACAATTGAAGGTGTCTTAAAGAAGTATAAGAGTCTTTATGGAGGTAAATTGATTCAAAAGGTAGGATCTGAAATCAGAGATGAACTTGGCGAAACGGGCAACTTGGCAAATGATACATATAGACATATCAAAGATGTCGATCATATTATTATGAATGCGCTTGGAGAAGTTGATGAGAGAAAAGACACTAAGGAGGAGAGAGCAGGTGCTCAACAAGTCAGAAGAATGACCAGAACCAAGGTAGTTCCAGACAAGAGAAAAGAATGGAAGAAGGGTAAGAGAAAGCACAAAGGCACGTGGGAATCCTTAAAGTTTAAAGATTTTAAAAAATCTATTCAAGAAAAATACACTGAAGACGACATCAACATGGGCTATGGTTTTTTTAGAAATGTGATGGACGCTGAAATTGTAAAGCGCGAGCAGGACGCAATTGATCTTTTTGATGAAGGGGTTATGGCTCTTCAAAGAGCACCTTATAGATTAACCGAAAAAGAGGCTCTTGATGTTTTAAACTCAGTAATGGGTCGCCACGCAGCGGATCAAATTGTTAGCGGAGATGCAAATACAGCGATTCTTGGACTTGAACAATATTATGGTAAGAAGTTAAGATCAGAGATTGCGAAGGTACAAAGATTAGTAGTTAATGAAGATCTTAGAAGTGACTTAAAGAAATATATTAAAAAGAATAAAAAAGAACTTGATTTGTTGGCCGATCAGGATGACTGGGATGGAATTTATCGAATGTTAATGAATGATTTTGAAGTAGAGGACGAAAGTGATGATGCTGAAGACTTAAAACAGACCTTTAACTTTGTCTACTAAGTAAAACTTTTTTAAAAATAATTGAGCCGAGATTTTTTAGTCTCGGTTTTTTTGTTTATATTTACATATCTTAAAAAAGAAACACATTCGTTGCAGGGCAATATCGGGAACTCATTACTGTAAACTGGTAGCAATTCTGGATCAATTTAAACCAGAAGAAAAGGTAACAAATGTCAAGCAGAAAGACGATCCTGTAAGTGACGAGATTCAACACACATTCCTCAATTGGAATGACTTTAGGATAATAATTTGAAAATAATTCACTCCAGATTTTTTTATGTCAAGAATTATGTTTATATTAGTATAGTAATTAAAACCAACACGATATGACAATGCAATCACTATTAGAAGAAGCTAAATACCACTACTTCGCTGGCTATTCACAATCAAGAGTTGTGGACTTTGTATATGAAAATGCAAAGAATGATACTCAAGCTACTAAAATTCTTAGAAAATTATTCGGAACATCTTAATATGGACAAGTATGATACACATCCATTTGAGTTAGCAGCTATTGCTGCAGAAAAAGATTGGCAACTTTTTACAAAATAATTGCCTCTAGATTTTTTTATGTCAAATATTTTGTTTATATTAGTATAGTAATTAAAAGAAACAACTATGGCGTTACTTAAAAACAACAAAGGAGAATTCAATTACCAATTTAATTGGATCGACGAGAACGGATCTACATGTGGTTTTAATGATGTTTGGGCATCTAATAAACGCGAAGCCGTTAAAAAGGCCAAAGCTATGGAGACAAAGGCACATTGGGCTTGGTATGATGGATCTAAGTATGTTACTGTCCCTGCTGAGGTTACTACTGGAGGTCACTGTTTTCGAATGAAAGGTATGTATGTTGATGTTAAGTCGATGTACAAAGCAACTGCCAAACAAGCCGATGCTATGAATCGCCTCGGTTGGATGATGTCTATCTAATTTAGAGAAGTTAAAAAGCCCTAGCGGGACTAATCATCACAATGTTATTTGAAATAAGAGGAGAAGAAAGGCGAATGAATGCTCTGAAGTATCTTGATGGAATGTTCAACCTGATAGAGAACAGAATGCACCGCACTGCTCACATTAACGCTACTGCTAGTATGAAGGACGCACATTGTTGCGACACTAGAAGAACCTTGGCGGTGAGGGAGCCTCTTATTTTTTAAAAATAATTCACTCCAGATTTTTTTATGTCAAGAATTATGTTTATATTAGTATAGTAATTAAAAGAAACAACTAAAGAATGAGAGATATAAAAACAATAGCACAAGAATTAAACGTAACAGACTTTCCATTCACTATCAAAGATAAGAATGGAAACCTAATCTACTGGGAAAACTCTAATGAGGATTGGTGGAAAAGAGAATACGATTCCAATGGAAATGAAATCTACTGGGAAAACTCTAATAGGTATTGGTGGAAAAAAGAATATGATTCCAATAGAAATCAAATCTACTTTGAAAGCCCTAGTGGGTATTGGTGGAAAAAAGAATATGATTCCAATGGAAATGAAATCTACTATAAAGACTCTAGAGGGTATATTGAAGATAATAGGCCCAAAGGATGTGAAGGTAAAGTTGTTGAAATTGATGGTAAGAAGTATAAACTAGTATCTAAATGAAAACAATAGCACAAGAATTAAACGTAACAGACTTTCCATTTGAAATCAAAGACAAGAATGGAAATAAAATCTACTGGGAAAACTCTAATGAGGATTGGATTAAAAGAGAATACGATTCCAATGGAAATGAAATCTACCATGAAAACTCTAATGAGGATTGGATTAAAAGAGAATACGATTCCAATGGAAAGGTAATCTATTGGGAAAACTCTCATGGGGATATTGTAGACAATAGATCTAAATCATGTGAAGGTAAAGTGGTTGAAATTGATGGTAAGAAGTATAAACTAGTATCTGAATGAAAACAATAGCACAACAATTAAACATCAAAGAATTTCCATTCACAATCAAAGACAAGAATGGAAAGGTAATCTACTGGGAAGACTCAAAGGGAGATTGGGATAAAAGTGAATACGATTCCAATGGAAATGAAATCTACCATGAAGACTCTAGTGGGTATTGGTGGAAATATGAATACGATTCCAATGGAAACCAAATCTACTTTGAAAACTCTCATGGAAAAATTGTAGACAATAGATCTAAATCATGTGAAGGTAAAGTAGTAGAGATTGATGGTAAAAAGTATAAACTAGTATCTGAATGAAAACAATAGCACAAGAATTAAACGTAACAGACTTTCCATTCATAATCAAAGACAAGAGTGGAAAGGTAATCTACCGTGAAAACTCTAAGGGGTATTGGCTTAAAAGAGAATTCGATTCCAATGGAAAGTTAATCTACTGGGAAGACTCTAATGAGGATTGGAATAAAAGAGAATACGATTCCGGTGGAAACCTAATCTACTCTAAAAACAATTATGGGTATATTGAAGATAATAGGCCCAAAGGATGCGAAGGTAAAGTGGTTGAAATTGATGGTAAGAAGTATAAACTAGTATCTGAATGAAAACAATAGCACAACAATTAAACATCAAAGAATTTCCATTCATAATCAAAGACAAGAGTGGAAAAGTAATCTACCGTGAAAACTCTAAGGGGTATTGGCATAAAAGAGAATACGATTCCAATGGAAATGAAATCTACTATAAAGACTCTAGAGGGTATATTGAAGATAATAGACCCAAAGGATGTGAGGGTAAAGTAGTAGAGATTGATGGTAAGAAATATAAACTAACAGAGGTATGAAAACAATAGCACATCAACTTAACGTTAAAGACTTTCCATTCACAATCAAAGATAAGAATGGAAAAGAAATCTACTTTGAAAACTCTAATGAGTGGTGGAGGAAATGGGAATACGATTCCAATGGAAATGAAATCTACTGGGAAGACTCTACTGGGTATTGGTGTAAATATGAATACGATTCCAATGGAAATGAAATCTACTGGGAAGAATCTACTGGGGATTGGATTAAAAGTGAATACGATTCCAATGGAAACCAAATCTACTTTGAAAACTCTCATGGAAAAATTAGAGACAATAGACCTAAAGGATGTGAAGGTAAAGTGGTAGAGATTGATGGTAAAAAGTATAAACTAGTATCTAAATGAAAACAATAGCACAAGAATTAAACG
>Ga0213866_10002477_pt1 | contig 13012 bp, 6 predicted proteins | sample PICome_11_FD_160079 | JGI IMG/M metagenome (GOLD analysis project Ga0213866, IMG submission 160079) | Coastal seawater microbial communities near Pivers Island, North Carolina, United States - PICO284 | ecosystem: Environmental > Aquatic > Marine > Coastal | place: USA: North Carolina... | reverse complement strand
ACGCCAAACCAGCCCGCGCTGAGGGAGATTAACCAAAGGAAGAAGTGAGGCTGCCAACCCAAGCCAATCAGCGCGCCAAGTAGGAGCGAGATGATCGCCAACGCAGCCCTGCGCAAATCACTCAAGCCCGCGCGCCACGAGCTTCCAGCCCGCACGACAAGCGGGATCGCCAGGGCAGGCAAAGCGGTGAAAAGCAGCACGGCGTTGAGCGTGAGCGCATCTTCAGAGAATGCAGCAGCGCGAAGAAAGAGCGCGCAACTCAAGCTGCATCCCAGGATCAACCCGAGGCTCACCGCCCAAGTGCGTAGCGCGCTAGTCGTCTTCTGCGTCATCCGGCAGATCCTGCAGATCGTCCCTCGAAATGCCGATCGGAGGTGCACCGCCTTCTTCCAGCGCGAGCGCGAGCTCCTCTTCGAACTCTTCATCGAATTCGTCGTCCGGAAGTTCGAGCAGCATCGAATCTTCTTCGTCGGCCATCTCAAGCTCAGCCAGCATCGCTTTTAGCGCAGAACGAGCCGCAACCTGTTCGGCTTCCTTCTTGCTGTTGCCTTCGCCCAGGCCCTGCTCTTTCTCGGCGAGCATGGCAGCGACGATGAAGCGCTTGTCGTGGTCCGGCCCCGATTCAGAGCGCACAACGTAAGTCGGCGTGATCCCCATGCGCGCCTGCGCGAGCTGCTGCAACGCGCTCTTGTAGTTGCGCGTAATCTGCCGACCGATCAGCGTGCCGATGTCGCCGCTGAAGCATTCCTGCAGGAACTTGCGGCAGATTTCGAAACCGGCATCCAGATAGAGCGCCGCTACGAGCGCTTCGAAGAGATTCGCGAGAATGCTGCGCGGCAAGCGCTCGCGAGCACCGACGCCCTTGCCAACGATCATGAAGCGCTGAAAGCCGTAGATCAGCGCCTTTTGCGCCAGCGTTTCGCGCGAGACGAGCACGGACTTGACGCGCGTCATCTCGCCTTCGGGATAGTCGGGGTAGCCGTGGAAGACCATCTCGGTGACGACCAAACCGATCACCGCGTCGCCGAAGAATTCGAGTCGCTCGTTGCTTGGATGGGCATCGGTCTTGGCGGAGCTGTGCGTGAGCGCACGTTCGACGAGCTCGATGCTCACGAACTTGTGACCCATTGAACGGCCAATCGCGTCGACCATCCCGGGCATCAGGCGGCTGCCCTCCTCCGTCACGGGGACCGCGGCGCGCACACCTGAAATACGAGTCCTACGGCTACTGCGGTTGCCGGACATTCACTGCTCTCTTTCCAATCAGACCAGGCCGGATCGCCTGCCTGAGCGTGCCGCTTGAATCAAAGCGGCGAATCGATGGGTCACGCTAGAAGTGCTAGCCGCTACCTATCCTACGTTGCCATCTTCTCGATACTCTCCACATTGATGACGTCTGGCAAGACCGGGTAGATCACACGGTGCCATGTTTTCGAATAGCCGTCGCCGCGCGCGCGCCAGAACACTTGCACGGTGACGAAGACGGCTCGATAGCGTCGCTCCATATCTTGCGGCACGGCCTGGCTGAAATGAATGGTGTACTGATAGCCGCGCATTTTGGGAAGCTCGGCGAGTGCTGCTGGAGGTGGGCCGCCAACGTTGCTTGTTTCCAGCAAGTCGGGCGTGCCGTTGTTGTTGTCGTCATAGTAGAGCGTGAGGTATTTCGCGCTGACGTCGTCAAACACCGACGCTGCGAGGATGGCCGCGTTGGTCGTGTCAACGGCGGCGCGCTCGCTCGCTGTGCCTTGGAGCAGCAGCGCGAATATCGCTGCAAAGCCGATCACAATGATCACCATCGAAATCAGCACTTCGAGCACGGTAAAACCTGCGCGTCGAGTGCGCTTGCTGCGATGGAATGCTTTGGCTGATTGGCGCATAGTCTTGCCTTGTCGGTCGTCAAGCGTGCTTGAGTTCATTCAACCCCTCAGCGTCCGCATGGTAACTGGAGATTTCGGAAGTAGGTGGCGCCTTGACGCACTGGGGTGTAATCCTCAATCACGCCTTGTTCTTCGCCACTTGTGGGATCCCAGTCAGGGTCGAGAAACTGCGTGGTTGGCGCGTGAGCTTGTGCGAGCGTTCCGCGCGCGCCGCGAATGCAGTTGAGCAGCGTGTCGCCACTCACGCCGGTGTATTCAATCCACTCCGAGCCAATGCGCACGAAGGCCGTGCCGTAGCCTGGCGACTCAATCCCATTGGCGTTGTCGAGCGCGATGTTGACCTCGTTCGCGTCGATCACCGCATCGAGCGCTGAGTTGAAGGCGATGGGATACTCGCGCTCAATCGTCACCTCAATCTGTACTTGCGCTGGCAAGCCAAGCGGGCGAGTCGGGCCATTGCGCGCGTTGTTGTTTATCGGAATCAGAAGATCTGAATCCCAGTTGTAGGTGGTCTGCGAGGGATAGGAATTGAAGCTCGCATCCACCACTTGCTTCGCCTCGCAGCGCAGACCGAAGTAGAGCACGTTGTCTGCCACGGCTTGCGCATCGAAGGGAAAGTCCGGCGTTGGATCAGCGCTGGGGTTGGTCCACGCGAGCATGCGATCGATCAGCCCGCCGCCGATTCTGCCGCCACCATCTTGCCTCGCGAGTGGCGAGAGGATCGCGCGATAAAGGCGCGTTGAGCCTGTGCCGGGCTCCATGAAGTAGACCACTTCACACATCCCGCCAAGTGCGGCGTAGCGCTCAGCGCTGGGCGCGATGCCCTGCCAAACATCGTGCTGCATTGGCATCACGCCCGCCGTGCCTGAGCTGTAGCCGCCATAGCTTGAGCGCTCTTCGGGCATGGTGCGGACGAAGCCAAACCACTGGCGGCCCCAAGGATCTTGTCCGGTCACGAAACGCTCAGCATCCCCTGCAGCGATCGCCTTGAGGTCACGCTCGGCAATCGCGAGCACGGACTGAACGCGGGTGACAACTTCGCCCTCGGCGTTGCTGGTCGAGGTGATCGAGATGGCTTCGCGCAGACTGGTGATCAGCATCAGCCCGAGCACCATTAGAAGCGAGATCGCGATCAGCAGTTCAATCAGCGTGAAGCCGAGAGACCTTTTGCGCGTTGTGCTTGTGCGTAGCTTGAGCATTAGCGCAACTCCTCGTGACTGAGAATTTTCGTGCGCGTGTTCAGCTCAGCGCTGATGCCACGGAAGGCAACGCCACCCTTCCAGCGCCCGCGTGCGTAGGCGTCGTCTTTGTAAAAGAGGAAGAGCCGCCATTCGAGCTTGTCGACCAGATCTGGCGCGAGCATGGAAAGATCAATCTCCATCATCTCCGCGCCGTTGGTGTTGTCAGCGACTTGCGCTTTGCCCCAATTGAAATCGTAGGCAAAGAGCGGCCCGCTGCTGCTAGCACTACTCGACCAGTTCGGCGCACCGTTAAAGCGGAAGACGAGCCTCGCTTGGATGCTATCGCGCACCTCAGTCGGCTGGCCCTCATCGCTCATGTACCAGCGCAGTTTGGAGATGCGCGCGCCATCGGCCATCAGCGTACCTTGCGCAAAGGCAATCCCCGGCGAGCGCGTGACCGGCGCGTTGAGCGGCCTCATCCACTGCGGATAAAAGTCCGGCTCGCGCACGGGAAGCTGCGTGATCACGGCGTTGTTATCCCACGATCTTCGCCGCGTGCCGTAGACGCCGCGGAAGAGCGCGGGCTGCAAGCCTTGCGTTTCCTGCGGTCGGTAGCTACCTGCGAACACGGTGGAGTTGTTCGCGTTGCCCTGCGTGCGGTTGTAGCCAATGATCTCGACGCTGTTTTGATCCCAGCCGCTGTTCGGCTCGACGCGCAAGAAGCCGAAGGGCTGAGGTGCCGCTTCTCCACCAAGCAGATGAATCTCGTGTTCATCCGCGTTGAAAGGGACGCCCGCTTGATCGTCGTGGACGAAGACGGGGAAGCCCGTCAGGTTGAGCAACCCAACGCCCTCTGCGTGTGCTGCGCGAATCGTGCCGAGAACGCCACGCGTGAGTCCACTCAGGCGGTAGCCGTTGCCAGCGCGCGTGCGGTCGCGGTAGACGATTAGCTCGCCATCCACCTTCACCATGCCGACGTTGCCGGGCATGCTTTGCGCGTTCTGATTGACGTACATCTCCGTGTCGTTGGGGCCGAAGTCGCGGGTAACGCGGAAGTCGCCGATCGGGAAGCCCTCGAAGCGAAGCTCATCAATCTGACCGCCAGTGAAGGTGTCGTTGAGGTCAGCGACGAGCGGATCAGGCCCGCCGAACTTGAGCGTTGTCGGGATGCCGTCGGGCATCGTGTGCGAGGGGAATTTCAGCATCTGCGAGCCGGGGTCGTAGGCGATCAGCGTCTCGCGATCCAGCGCGATGAACTGGCCAACGCCCGACGCGTTGTTGTTTGGGTCGGCGTACACTCTGCGCGCATGCACGATGCGCCGCTCGATCTTGTTCGAGTTGGGCGGCATGAGCAGCGTGACCAGATCGTTCGGGCCAGCGCGTAATCCCGTCACGAAGAAGATCGGCACGATCCTGCTGCCCACCGCGTGATTCGGAACAGCGAGCGTTGTCGGATCCTGCGTGCGCATCTGCGGGTTGCCTTGGAAGCCTGAAAGCAGCGAGAAGACCGGCAAGCGAAGTGCTTCAGACGTGACGTGAGGCAGGCTGTCGCGGAAAGTTACGGTCGCCGCCGCTGCTGGCCCGCGCAATCTGTTTGCGGATGTGTAGCAGAAGAGGCGCGCTCCGCCAGTCACGCTAATCATGCGGTGATAGGGCAGCCACTCGTCGTTCACGCGCACGAAGGCGAATGCGTTCCCATTCTGGCCAGGGAAGAGCTGCATCGGATCGAAGTAGTCGCCCTGCCCGTTTGCAGCAAAGCTGCAAAGCACGCCGACGGCTCCCGTCAGATGGAAAGGCGGTACGGTGGTCGGCGTTGCGTTGGGATCGTAGCCACGCATCGTGACAGGCTCCTGCGAATCGTCATGGCTGGTATCGCCAATCTGATTCGGTCCGCCCAAGAAGTGGTAATAGTCGGCCGGGTCTTTGATCTGGAAATTGTTGTCGCGACGTTCCACAACATTGATGCCGCCAGCAGCGCGAGTGAAGACCAGGAACTCGCCATCCATAAAGCTAAAGCCATTGCGTACGTCAATCGGTTGAAGTGGCGTCGTGCCTTCTTGCGCGAGATCAGGTACGAGCTTGTCCTCGCCTGCGATGCTCACCGTGCTGTAGCTGCGCCAGCAAGGGCCGTAGAGGTAGAGCACGCCGCTTGCCGGCAGGTCAGTCACCGTATCCAGCGGGCAGAAAGTCGCATCGTGCGGGAAGCCGGCTTCGGGGCCAATGTGCTTCGGCGCGTAGTAGTCATCATTACTGTTGTTGTCGGGCACGCCCGTCACGCGGAAGATGCCAGGCCCGCGCAGCGTGTAGGCGAGACTCGAACCGCCAGCAGCCGCGCGCGGCGCCATTGGATGCGCTTGCACATTCATCGTGTAGCCGAAAGGCACGACGCGAGAGCCAGCCGGCACTGAGGGATCAGCCGTTTGCAATTGGCGAATGGTAGGGCCGCCAGTCTGTCCGCCGATCTGACGCGGACCGCGAATGCCGACGGGATCGCCTTGGATGATCCCGCGCTGATCGCGCATCTCTTGCTGATTGCGAGCGCCGCCGGTACCGACGAGCAGATCCGCAAAGCCAGAGCCAGAGAGCGTGCGATACTCGAAGGGCACGTTGCCAACTTGCAGCGCGCCTTGCGGCTCAAAGGCCGCGCTCACGCTGTTGCCAGCGCCTTGCAGACTGAAGGACTCTGAATCCGAAGTATGGCCGAGATCAAAGGAAAGCGGAGTCCCACTCTCACCAGATCGCGCAACCCATGCGTTCCCCATCTGCACGATGTAATCCGTCTGCACGGCAGAGCTAGCCTGATTGCCGAGCCTGCCGACGCCATCCACAAGCATCGACATGTGCCCGGACTCCAAGCCCTTCCAGCGCAGGTCGAAGTGGTACCACTGACCAGGCACGAAGGTGCCGCGCTCGGGCTTGATGTGATTCGCGATGTAGGCGGGCTCTAGCGTGCGGTCCGCCAAGCGGAAGACAAGGCCCGGCAGCTCCGTCGCCAATCGACCACCCAAGCGGCCAGCGCCCCACCAGAGCAGGGACATGCGATTCGTGCCGTCGCGCTCGCCTCCATCAAAGACGTAAGCGTTGGTCGAGCCGCTGCCCATCGCTGCTGGCACTTTCAGCCAGAAGGAAAGACTCCCGCCCTGAAGCTGACCGACTTGGCGATTCAGCAGGCCGGGGGGCGTGCCCGGCGGATACGCGTTGGGATCGGCGGGCCTCGCATTCGCGAAGAAGGGCTGCGGGTTCAGATTGGCGCTCTGATTATCCTGCAAGTTCCAGACCTTCACGCCATTGGTCTTGGCATCGGCTTGCGGATCGAGCAGCCAAGGCAGGCGCATCGACGTCATCTCGCGCTCGCCGCGCTCAGAGTCTTGCGTGAAGCGCTGAGGCGCATCGAGCGTGATGATGTTGCCCTGCGGACGCTGCGCATCTTCAGCCATGATGCGCCAATCGCTCCAGTCGTAGGTCGTCGTATCGCCGGGGATATCGTGACCAACATGAATGATCTCGCGGATATGCGCGCGCGCTGAATCAACGCCGGAGCTGGTGAAGGTTGTCGCCAGGGCGTCGACCGTGACCGGGCTGTACGATCGGTAGCAGAAGGGCGCGGTCATCACATTGCGCGGCGCATAGGGGCGATACTGCTGCCCCATGATCGCGTTGCGCACGCCGACCGAGATCACCTCTTCGTCGACGAGGATGCGCAGCAGGCGGTCGAAGTCCTTGTCACCTCGCAAGCCGCCGAAGCGCAGTTGCTCGCTGGTGACGTCGCGCTGATCGCTCGGCACCAAGTACTGATTGAGAAAGCCGAAGGGATTGCCAGAGCTGCCAAAGCCTTCGCCATAGAGCACATGCTGCACGGCGCGGCCAATGTTGTACGCGTCTACGGTCGTCACCATCGCGCGCTGCTGGCCATCGCCACCGTCGGCAGGCTCAAGGCCAATCAAGCCTTTGAGATTCGCGACGATCACTTCGAGCGGCGCCGTGTTGATGTTGATCGGTGTGATCTCTTGAACTTCGAGAATCGGACGACGCTCAAAAGGAAAGCGCCCGCCGCCAAGATTGGTGACTAGGGGCGGCTGCGCGCCAGGCGTACTCAAACCAAAGGTGCGGCCCCGTCCGAGCAGCATGCAGTAGTAAGGCTGCGCGCTGACCGTGCTTGGGTAGGTGAGACGTAGCGTTGTGCCGAAGGAGAAACCGCGTCCCACGCTGCGCCCTTGCGGATCGTAGCGCGGATCGCCAGAGATAAACCAATCCGGGCTAGGTCGCACGAGCCATTGCGGGTTCACGACGTCATCGGTCTTGATCGATGCGAGTCGGATGGTGCGACCGCTATCGAGTTCGATCTCATTCACGCGATCAACGATGTGCGGATAGAAGAATCCGTTGTTCATCGGCCCGCGCGAGCTGACCGTGATGAAGGGGCGCATCGCCACCCACTCAGCAGCGAGCAAGCGGTCGGATGTACTCGTGCCGCCAGCTTCACCGTTCGTTTCCAAGCTCACATTGAGTAGCGCGAAGTCGGAGATGCTCTTGACCTCGTCGATCGTGCGGTAGCGCCGAGTCTTGGTATTCGCGGCATCGATCAAGCGGTAGTACGCGATCAGGTAGGCTTGCAGCGGAATCGCCAGCGTCGGGTTGTCCTCTGAAATGCCTTGCAAGATCATGCGAGCGTAGCGCGTGTCGTCAGCGAACATCGGGCCTGCGCCGGGCATGTAGTTTTCGTCGTAAGCGGCAACCATCTGCACGCCGTAGAACTGCGCGCCTTGGCGATTCTCATAGCGAATCAGCACGCCGTTGATCACCATGTGTCCGGGGCGATCGTTGGGGAAGTACTCAGCATCGAAGGGATCCATGTCGATCTCGCCCTGATCGACGTCAACGCGCGTCACGATCCCGGAGCCCATCAGATTGCCGAGCAATGCCGGGGGCGCGGTGTTGATGTTGATCTTGCCTTGCTCGTCTTGCACGTAGGCACTGAGCACACGCTTAAGGGGATCGAGCGCCGTCCACTCGCCATGCCAGACGCCGCGCTGTAGATCTTCGCGTCCACCTCTCGTTCCATCTTCGATGAAGGGGAAGTCTCTGCGAATCCCGCCGGGTACATCGACGAAAAATTCGCTCGGCGTATCGACGAAAGGATCGCGCGCAGCACTCCACGCAGCATCGCGGCTCACGCCATTTTCCTGCTCCCAGCGCCAGTTCGCCATCGCGCTCAGAAACTCGCGCCTGCGCAGCTCGTGGATCGCGAAGTCGCGCGCGCTTTCGCTGCCCAGTCGCGCCTCGGTGCGCGCATCAAAGGACACCGCTGAAGCTTCGTGGTGACTGGCAGTCAGCACGAAGGGCACAGCGAGCGAGAGCAAGAGGAAGAGCGTCGTCAGCGCCATCACGATGGCGACGCCGCGCTCTGCTTGGCGCTGGGCGATGCGTTTGAGATGGCGAGGTGTTGTTGCGTTATGCATGGCGGGATCCTCCTGCGCTGCGTCTGGCGCGAAGAAGCTCTGCGTTGCGCTTGGAACTTGGGAATTGGCGCTCGGATCGGATCACTGCTGCTGGGCCGCGCAAGGTGCTCGCGCTCTCGCCAGTGATCGGTTCCTCGACGGGATCGGTAGAGCCTTCGCCGCCGGGAATCAGCTCTTCTGATGGCGGCGGCATCGGGCGATCTTCGGTCTCAATGTCGCCCATCACACCGATTGTCGCGCGCGAGACTTGATACTCGCCGTCGACATCAGCGATGAAGTTCAAGCGCACGGAGCCGGGGTGAAAGGCCATGTCCAGCTCGGCGCGGTCGTTGAAGTAGATCAACTCCTTCGTGCGCGGGTAAGGCTGTGATGGATCCATCGTGCCAGCGGCGTAGACTTTGCCATCGGCTTGACTGAGATAGGGCAGGTAGTCCGCCTTCTCCCAGACAGAACCTTCGTAGACCGAAACCAGCTCCTCATAGGTTCCGAGCACGCCGGGCGGAATCAGTCTGACCTCGTCATCAAGCTCGACGGCGCGACCGGCGTTGAGCTCTTCAAGGCGCAAGTTGTCGATCCAAAACTCGACGCTGCCCGCTCCGCCGATCGTGACGGCTTCGCTTGGGTCACCATTGGCGCTTGGCCACGAGTTGATGCCAACCGGGATTTCGATGTGATTGACGTAGAGGCGCGGGGCGATCGTGCTGACCACAAGTTCGATGTGACTCCAGCTTGATGCGGGAATCTGAACGTCTGATATGAAGTCTGTCGAGCCGACCGAAGCAGTCAGTTCGCAGGAACCTCGTTCAGTTTTGTTGATGCGAACGTTCCACTGGCTCCCACGCGAGATGACCGTGCCAACTTCGCCCTCGAGCGCGTTCGGTCGCAGATCAAAGCTGACGGCAACGCCGATCTGATCGTCCGTGCTGGCATAGCTTGATTTCCAGGGAATCGTCGCAGAGCCGCCGCGAGCAATCGCCAGCGCGCTGCCATCCATCAGATTCGTCATGGTGGCGGTTTGAGCTGCGGTGGAATCCGCTAGCGATTGCGGCGCATCCATTGGTCGCCAGGGCTGCACGATGGTTGCACCGCTGCCAAGGATGAGCGAGAGATCGTAGCGCCCGAATGCGCTCTCGAAGCCGAAGAAGCCGACGGGTCTGCGCTCAAGCAAGCTGAAGGTGTTGGCTTGATAGTCCACGAGGAGCTCGAAGCGCGAGTTTCTAGCGAGTGATTGCGCCCTTCCACGCTGCACCATCGCGCGCAGTTCGCGCACGCCAGCATCAAGCGCGGAGCCTCCATAGGAGCCGCTCATAAAGCCGGTGAAAACGAGCGCGACGAGGCCGATGATGGAGATAACCACCATCAGTTCAATCAACGTGAAACCAGTGCGCGCGCGAGCGGTGAAGCTTCCGGCACTGCGGGTCTGCGATCGAGCTGCCCGCCGATAGCGGAGGGGCTGCTGAGTGATGTCCATCAATTGCCACCTGCCGCGGGGTCGATGGTCGGGGGACGTCCAGTCTAGCAGCTTATGCGGCTGGTCGTAGGGGTTGGACTGGCATAGATGGGAGGGATCAGTCACCATCGCTATTGCATCAAGTTGGCAGGGGGATTCGATGACGGAGCGAGCATCGCGAGAGAGTGAATCAATGCAGCGCGCATGGCAGTTGTTTGTGGATACCGGTGGGACTTTCACCGACTGCTTGGCGCTTGATCCGAGCGGCGCGTTGCATCGCGCCAAGGTACTGAGTAGCGGCAAGCTGCGGGCATCCGTGATCGCCTGCGATGGCGCTCAGATCACGCTTGCTGCGAGCTGGATTGATGGGCTTGGCGAGGGCTGGGCAGTTGGCTGCGCTTTGCGCTCTCTGCCGGGCGGCGAGCTGATCGGGAATGTCTCTTCCTTTAAAGAGGTGGCTGGGGAGTCAGCATGCGCGCAGATCACGCTGGATGTTGCGGGGGCGGTGGCTAGGTGCTCAGTCGGTGCGAGCTTGGAGTTTGATCCTGATCTCGAAGCGCCTGTCGTGGCAGCGCATGTTGTGACGCGCAGGGCGCTTGCGAGCGCTTTGCCGCCGATGGAATTGCGGCTAGCGACGACGCGTGGAACGAACGCACTGCTTGAGCGCAAAGGCGAGGCGACGGCGCTCTTCGTCAGCGAGGGCTTTCGCGATCTGCTGGCGATCGGCGATCAGACTCGGCCCAAGCTTTTCGCGTTGCAGATCGAGGCGAGGCCGCGCTGGGATGAAGCGGCGGTCGAAGTGCCGGGGCGACTCGACGCGCAAGGCCAAGAGCTGCGTGCTTTGAAGCTTGATCAGCTTGAAGGCGAGGCGAAAGCGCTGATCGCGCGGGGCGTTACTTCAGCGGCAATCGCGCTGATGCACAGCTACCGAAACTCGGCGCATGAACTCGCGCTTGAGGCGAAGCTGCGCGAGTGGGGATTTACGCATGTCTCGCGCTCATCTTCGGTGGCGAAGCGGATCAAGATCGTGGAGCGCGCGCAGACAGCGGTCGTTGATGCTTATCTCGCACCGGTGATCGAGTCGTACCTTGCGCGCGTGGCGGAGCGTTGCGGCGCATCCGATCTACGCGTGATGACGAGCGCGGGAGGCTTGCAGCGCGCGGCGAGCTACCGTGCAAAAGACAGCTTGCTTTGCGGACCAGCCGGCGGCGTGGCGGGCGCTGCCAGCGCAGCTCAGGCCAGCGGCTTCGCGCAAGCGCTGACTTTCGACATGGGCGGAACGAGTACGGACGTTGCGCGCTTCGCTGGCGACTTCGAATACATCAGCGAGCATGCTGTCGGCGGCGCGCGCGTCTCTGCTCCCGCCGTGGCGATTGAGAGCGTGGCGGCTGGTGGAGGCTCGATCTGCTCGCATCTCTCCGGCGAGCTTCGCGTGGGGCCTGAAAGCGCGGGCGCGAGTCCGGGGCCTGCGTGCTACGGCGCGGGCGGGCCACTTACGCTTACGGATGTCAATCTGCTCGCGGGCAGACTTTTGCCGGAGCGCTTCGGCGTGCCGGTGGATAGCAGAGCGAGCGAGCGCGCACTGCTCGCGCTGCAAGCCGAGCTTGTTGCGCTCGGGCGTGAGATGAGCGCGGAAGAGTTGATCGAAGGTTTTCTCGCCATCGCTGATGAGCGCATGGCTGATGCGATCCGCTCCGTCTCGCTGCGCAAAGGCTTTGATCCGAGCGAGCACGTGCTTGTCGCGTTTGGCGGCGCGGGTGGCCTGCACGCTTGCGCGATTGCTGCGCGGCTCGGCGTGAGCGACGTGCTGATCCCGCAGGATGGCGGCTTGCTCAGCGCGCGTGGACTGAGCGTCGCAGCGCTCGAACAAATCGCAGATCGCCAAGTGTTGGAGCGCTTTGATCCGAGTGGCGCGAGCATGGCAGCGCTGATGCAATCAGTCGAAGCAGACGCATTGGAGGCGTTGCGCGAAGATGCAGGCGAGCTGCTGCAACGTGATGGCAACGCTGCGCGCATCGTGCGGCGCCTAGCGGACTTGCGCTTTCGCGGGCAGGAAGGCGTGCTCACCTTAGAGCTTGATGAGCGCTGCGACCAGGCGAAGCTCTTTGCGGACTTTCGCGCTCAGTATGAAGAGCGCTTCGGGCACTGGCCGCAGGAGCGCGAGCTGGAGCTTGTCGCGTTGCGCGTCGTTGCGCGACTCGTTGCGAGTAGAGCAGAACCCTTCGCGAATGCTGAGCTGCGCACCGAGCCTGCGAATAGCGCGAGCGATCAAGCGAGTACGCGAGCGTGGTCGCGGGGAGATTGGCGCGATTGCCCGGTGATCGAGCGAGAAAATCTCAGCGTCGGCGAAGAGTTTGTCGGGCCTGCGCTGATCGCCGAAGCGCACGCGACGAGCTGGCTCGCTGCGGGCTGGAGCGCTCGCGTTGATGCGAGCGGGGCGCTGATCTTCTCGCATGTTGAGTCTGCATCGCCAAGTGCTGCGAGCAATCTCGCGCAGCATCCGAGCGCGATTGAGCTTGAGCTGACCATGCATCGCCTCACCTCGATCGCAGCGGAGATGGGGGAGATGCTCAGGCGTTGCGCGCTCTCCACCAACATCAAGGAGCGCCTCGATTTCTCCTGCGCCGTGCTCAACGCGCGCGGCGAGCTGGTGGTGAATGCGCCGCACATTCCCGTTCACCTGGGCGCGCTGGGCATGTGTGTGCGCGGGGTTATGGCTCGCATGGAGCTTGCGCCGGGGGACGTGATCGTCACCAATCACCCGGCTTTTGGCGGCTCTCACCTACCGGACATCACGCTGATCACGCCGGTGTTTGATGTAGACAAAACGCTGATTGCCTTCGTGGCTAGCCGCGCACATCACGCGGAGTTGGGCGGGATGGTGCCCGGCTCGATGCCGCCGGATGCGACGAGATTGATTGATGAGGGCGTGGTGATCTCGCCGCTCAAGGTTGCGAGCGCGAGCGGCGTTGATTGGTCGCCTTTGCTGGCGTTGCTTGAGGCTGGGCCTTTTGCGTCGCGTGCTCCGCTCGACAACATCGCGGA
>Ga0213866_10002476_pt1 | contig 13014 bp, 13 predicted proteins | sample PICome_11_FD_160079 | JGI IMG/M metagenome (GOLD analysis project Ga0213866, IMG submission 160079) | Coastal seawater microbial communities near Pivers Island, North Carolina, United States - PICO284 | ecosystem: Environmental > Aquatic > Marine > Coastal | place: USA: North Carolina... | reverse complement strand
GGGCCGACGACCTGTCTGCAGGCGTGATCAAGGGTCTGCTGGCACGCAACGAGGCCCTGGACCCGGCAGAAATCGACGACCTGATCTGGGGCTGCGTGATCCAACGCGGTGAACAGGGTATGAACATGGCGCGCATGGTCGTTCTCAATGCCGAGCTACCGCACACCATCCCCGCCCAGACCGTGAACCGTTTGTGTGGTTCTTCCATGTCTGCGTTGCACACCGCCGCAGCGAATGTCATTGCCGGGGTTGGAGATGTCTACCTGGTAGGGGGTGTAGAACACCTTGGCCACCTGCCAATGATGGACCCCGTCAACGTCGATCCCAACCCACGCATGGGGCGCTCGGTGGCCAAGGCCGCCGGCATGATGGGGATGACGGCTGAATACCTGGCGATGATGCATGGCATCAGCCGCGAACAGCAGGATGAATTCGGCGTGCGTTCACACCATCTGGCCCACAAGGCCACGTTGGACGGTAAGTTCGCCCGCGAAATTATTCCCATTGACGGCCACGATGCTGAAGGTGCACTGGTATCAGTGACGACAGACGAAACCATTCGCCCGGAAACCAATGTTGAAGACCTGGCCAAATTGACGCCATCTTTCAACCCCCAGGGTGGCACAGTCACTGCGGGCCAGAGTTCCCAGATCTCGGACGGGGCATCGGCCATGCTGGTGATGTCGGCCGAGAAAGCGCAGGCATGAGGGCTGAAGCCGATCGCGAAGATCAACGCCATGACCCTCGCCGGCGTCGATCCTTCGATCATGGGCTATGGCCCGGTGCCATCTACCCGGAAAGCCCTTAAAAAGCTGGGCCTCGAAATGAGCGACATCGACATGGTGGAACTCAACGAGGCCTTCGCCGCCCAGTCGCTACCGGTATTGAAGGACCTGGATCTGCTCGACAGTATGGACAGCAAAGTGAATGTGCACGGCGGCGCTATCGCGCTGGGTCACCCTTTCGGCTGCTCGGGAACCCGCATCACCGGTTCACTGCTGAACGTGATGGAAGATCGCGACCTGACCCTGGGTATCTCCACCATGTGCATTGGCCTGGGCCAGGGTATTACTACCGTGGTAGAGCGGGTCTGATCGCAACACCGCCTCGGTTCAGCAAATACAGAAAAGGGCGCCGCAGGGCGCCCTTTTTTTGTCCCAGGGCTTGTCCGCTAGGGCAGCGGATAATTCTCCGCCCCAGCCTTGCCGCTGAGCAATTCATCGATATCTTCGAGTAACTCAATCAGCGGCTCATAGGCCAGCCCGGAGCTGCGGAAAAACTCTTCGGCCATGGGCGCAATGCCGCAGCGAACCGGCAGAGGCTTTCTCTCCTCCAGCATCGCATAAATAGTCGGCAGGAATACGAACTGAAGCCATTGCGGAAGTGTCAGCGTGTCGACACAGAACGGCTGCTCAGACGCCAGCGCTTCTGCGCTTGGGGGAATTTTATCCCACAGTCCCAGCTGGCGAAGCTGGGCTTCAATGTCGATTAACACCTCCGCGACTTCAGTGCTCATAGTCCTCTCAAATTGCACCGTTCCACACTATTTTACACGCCCAGTGGAGCGAAGGCATCGCCCGCGGAGTTGTCGTGCAGGCATGCGCCAGCAGGTTGTCGACGACGGGGCCACCAGTGGTACCCTGACCCCGTGCAGCGCGCTCTGGATTGGGCGCAGTGCGCCACTTAAGAGACGATGAACCCAACAAAAGGAGACAGAGTGTGCCGATTAAGCGAGCGGGTATAGAACATGTCGACGCGATCGCACCGCTGTTTGACGCCTACAGGCAGTTCTATCGGGAAGCCCCTGATGCGTCACTGGCCAATAGTTACCTCAGGGAGCGACTGGGCAAGGCAGAGAGCATCGTGTTTTTTGCGGAACAAGACGGTGCCACCGTGGGTTTCACCCAGCTCTATCCGGCCTTTTGTTCTGTGCAGGCCGCGCCCTACTTCGTCCTGTATGACCTGTACGTTGTTCCGCAGTTGCGCGGCAGCGGCATCGGTGAACAGTTGATGAACGCAGCAAAAGATTTCGCACAGAGCGCAGGTGCCGTAAGACTGGACCTGGAAACTGCGATCGATAATGCGCGAGCACAGGGGCTCTATGAGAAGCTGGGTTACGAGCGCGACACGGTTTTTTACAAGTACTCGCTGTCTGTATCGCCCGAGGCATAGCGTGAGAATTTTTCCTTTCTTGGCTGGGCCAATACTGGCGGCAACCGCAGCTTTCGTCGCGGCAGAATCTGTTGATGACATCATCGAGGCGGCGCGCAGCGACTGCCAGAGCCTGGAGAACGGTCAGTTTCACCAGGATCCTGAGGCCGTGGTCAGTATCGACCTCAACGGCGACGGTATGGCCGACACCTTGGTCGACACCTCCCGGTTCTCCTGTTCCTCTTCAGCGTCATTGTTCGCTGCCAACGGTGGGTCCGAATTGCATGCACTCGTAAACGGTAAAACGTTCAGCTGGCAGGCTCTCGGCTGGCGCGTGGTCCCATGGGAAGATGACACCATCCTGCTGCTGGCGCGTCACGGCAGTTACTGCGGTGGCTACGGCTACCAACGGTGCTATGAGGCCATTGCCTTCAGTGAAGACCAGGCCACCAGCATAAGCCAGGATTCGCTTACCACAGATTCCGTCGGAAAGGCGGCAGAGAATCCAGAATAGCTTGACCAGACCGGCGGGTAAGAATGCGCCTATCCATCAGGGTGACCCGGCCAGTATCCGTCTCAATGCGCACCGGCCTGCCCGCGGACTGCACCACCCGAGGCGCCGCATCCGGCACGCTGATTTCCATGAAAGTATTGCGGCCCTGGGCTTCCACCCATTCCACCAGGCCTATTCGAACTGGTAAAGCCAAAGTGTATCCATGGCGAGCCTGGCGCAAGATTGCTTCAGTATTCGCCGGTGCGAGACTGCCCCGACTAAGTATGGAATCGCAGCGATCGAACAACACAGCTCTGTAGCGGAGCGAAACAATCGTGGGGGCAAGAGACGCACCGTGCTCTGTCATGAAACAAGACAGGTTATGTCGTGTCCGCTTGATGCAGAAAGAAATTGCATTACGCAAGACTAGTAGCCTAAAAGGCATCGCAAACTGCGAAACAGGCTCTAAGCAAACACTTACAGTACCTTTTGCCTGTGTGGTTTACAGCATGAAAATGGTTATGCCTAACCACAGATATGTGAAGCCTGTCACACAATCCTCTGCACACAATGTGACAGCGCTCACAAAAAACCGGGGGGGGGCACCTAGTTCCCCGTAGGCTCTCCGCACTATGGCTCGACTATTGCTACACAGAATTGCCCGAGCACAATTGTCTCGCTGGGACTATGACCTAAATAAATGCGGAGAACACGAAGATGATTAACAAATTTGTAAAAGCAACTTTGAGTGCAGCCACGGTGGCAGCAATATGCACTACCACGATTGCGGTAGCTCAAGAAGAACAGCAGGGCAGCACGAGCTATAGCGAAAGCGACATTACTTTCACGGTGGATGATCAAGTACAGCTAACCGGTCTGTCAGACATCGACCTGGGCACTTACAGCGCCACCGACACTGGCGAAGTTACCGGGGGTGATACATTCTGCGTATACGTAAACGGCGCCGACGATTTTACGATCACAGCCTCGAACACCGCCAACGACGCGAGCGATTTCACACTTGACGAAGAAGGAGATGGTACCGACCAGATCCAGTACACCGTTCGAGTAGCAAACGGTGACGTGGCTACGGCTGCGGCGACCGCCGCGCTTGGTTACGACAGCGCATCAGGAAATCTCACTGGCAGCAATCAGCGGAATTGCGGGGGTTCGGACAATACGGCCGTCGAAATTTCTGTAGATGAGCAAGAGATGCGCGAAGCAACCACGGGCGACTACGCCGGCACACTGCAGCTTCTGGTCACACCAAGCTGAATCGATGGCTCTATCATCGCTTACCTTTCAGATTGAGTCGCCCCGTTCACTGAACAACCATCAGCGACGGGCGCGACTCGTGACTATACTACTGAGAGATAAAAAAGGGAGCGCGTTGAGCTCGTGGAACATCCAAAGGCAGACCTTTTCCAACCCCGGAGCACTATCGTACTTGCCTGCTTGATTGCAGTATTTTTAACAACGGCTTCACCGTATTCTTTTGCGAATGCCTTTATTATTTACGGCCTGGCCGATCTAGATTTCGGACAATGGGATGACTCAGGTGCAGTTTCAACAAGTGCGTTACGTTGCGTAGAGTCTCGCAAGGGCAATAAAGAGAGAAACTATCGATTGAGTTTCACCAATTCGCTTGGCACCGGCGGCTTCTACCTTTACCTGGATGGCAACGGTAGTAACACCGACGCCAACAGAATAGCAATCGACATTTTTGAGAAGGACCTGTTCTACAGCAATAGCTATCAAGCTGTGACCCCGGGCTCGAACACCACAAACCGGAAAGGCCAGAATCAAGCATGCCCGTCTGGCAATAACTTCCAGTACCGCGTTGACATCGCGAGTGCCGAGCTGGCAACTGCCAATCCGGGAAGCTACACCGGTACATTCACGGTGTCGGGGCAAGGTGGGCAAAATTACAGTCGGTCTGACACGGACACTTTCTCCGTGTTCGTCGAAGTCTTGAGCAGTGAGCCGCAGGTAAAGATTTCAGGCCTGGATAATATTCTGGCAACGAGCGGTGCTACTAATACCCTCGGCCTATCGGTGGATGAATATTTTTGTGTTTATTCGGAGGCGGGCGGTTATCAAGTTACCGTCACTTCCAGTGTGACCAGCAGCGGCAGTTTTGCTCTCGCAGGAGCCAACGAAAGCCTATTACCAATTGACGTTAGCTTTGCTGACAATACCGCGGGCACTGGCTTATCTTCTGTGGAAGGGTCAACGGCCAGCGGCTCAGGTGACACATCGTCTCCATCGTGTTCGGGTGGGAATAATGCGATGCTCCGGGTTCAGGCCAGCGACGCCGATTTATCGGCCTCGAGTACCGGGAGCTATACAGCCACATTGACGGTTCTGGTGGAACCGCTGTGAAAAAAGAACGCTGGATTTTGGCCGGTTCTATGGCTCCTCTCTTCATCCCTATGATCTCTGCCATGGGCATACCCAATGCACTGGCTGATCCCGTGGCAGCCACTTCCTCTATCTACCTGCAAATACTCGAGAGCCCGACATTCCTGGTGCCAGAGGGGTTTATTTCCACCATATCTCAAGCAGGCGGACAATCAGGTACACCAACCGGCTCTCTAGCAACATCAACATCGGTCGTTGAGGACGGCAATGGCAGGCTGAGCACCAAACAGTTCTATCTCGGCGATGAGGATGTTCAGCAGTGGTTCTTTGACCAACTTGTCGAAAATGGGCAGACAGACTTCTCAATGTGTATTCCCGGCGGCGAAGCTTCATACCTGAACATTCTGGATACCGACAACGGCACATCAAGCCTGGTGGCCTCTGTCGAAGGCCAGAGCGCGGCGATGATTATTAGCGTCGACCCTGACGGTACCGGCAGCGCAGGCGCTTCATGCCGTGGCGGCAAGTCTTCGAATGTTGCAATATCTATGGTGTCAGCAACCGCTAGCGGAGTGACTCAAAGCACGGAAGCAGATAGCGCTAATACACAAGAGATCGACGTCACACGAATAGATTTGGTTATCACGCCAGAATGAATTCCCGGCATACACTGCTATTCTGTGCTGGGGTCCACCTTTTTTCCTAGGAGCGAAGACATGAAACTGCCAAAAGTAATACCAAGGTTACTTCAATTTTTCCTGTTAACGGCGCTACCGTTTCAGGCTTACGCGGGTTTGCTTCTGAGCAAGTCTATCGTTACTTTCGACGACCCGTCGATGAGTCGGCAGGATGTCACCGTCATCAATGACAGTGACGAACAGCCACTATATGTCAGCGTTGAGCCTTATGAAGTCGTGGCGCCAGGTTCTATTGAAGAGCAGTTAGTGCGGACAGACGAAAGCGAAAACCCAGGGCTCCTGGCTACACCCGCTAAGTTAATCGTCCAACCGGGCTCTACCAGTCTGGTCAGGCTACTCATACTCGAGGCTCGCGGTGAAAGAGAGCGAATTTATCGCGTTAACTTTATTCCAATCACAAAGCCGCCAGAGCTAGAGGCAGACGAAGAAGACGAATCTATCGCGAAGTTTTTGCAAATTTCTGTAGCGTATCAGGCACTGGTGATAGTTCCCCCATTGGAGGCAGTTGCCAAACCCGAGTTTTCCAGAGTTGGGAAAAAGGCTGTTTTTAGTAATTCTGGTAACAGCAACTACCTGTTGTCAAAGGGCAAGCAGTGCAACCCCGCCAACCCTAGCGAATGCGTAGACATTCCGGGAAAGAGAATTTATCCGGGGAATGAGTGGACCACCGAATTGCCATTTGACGGGCCTGTTAGTTACTCATTGAGAACTTTAGCCGGCACCAAAGCTCTCGTGGTTCCCTAAGCGAGCAGAATCGCCTCGTTGACAGAAAACTATGGCCGTGCGCAGTTCTTCTGCCCAGGCTGCAGATAGCCCATGCAAAAACACTGTGGTTTTTATGCCCCTAAGCTCAAGCCTACAGCTTCTAGTATCTGGCGCGATACTCGCTTTTGGGCTCTTGTATAATAAAGGTTTTGCTTCAGAGGACACTGTTTGGGTACCCCCTGGCTTCGAGTCTCTGGCTGAACCACAGGAAACGCTCATAGATGTTTTTTATGGTGGAATATACGTCACCAGTGTCTCAGCGGAGTTCACGCCGAGCACGATAACCATACGGGACGCAGAGCCCGTTGCAGAACGCCTGAACGATATCATTGATCGCGCTGAGTTTGTGGAACTCCTCGAGTTTCCGCTGGCGACGAATAGCGAGCTAGTATGCAAGTCCAAGTTTTCGGTTGACTGCGGGCGCTTGGAAACTACAAGTGTCGCCGTCATTTTCGATCGGTCAAAGTTGAAGGCGGATCTGTTTATCGCGCCGAGCTTGCTTTCGGTGAAAACTATCGACCAGCTGAACTTTCTACCGGCATCGGATTCGGGGTTTTCTTTAGTCGACGATTTCGCGCTCTATGCCAGCTCTGGCAGCGAGCTGGATACCAGTTATAACGTTTCCAATATCACGCTGTTTTCCTATGCAGAGAGCAGATTACGAATAGATAGTAACTACACGCCTGAGCAGGACTTTACGATAGATACCCTGGCGCTGGAGAGAGAGCGAAATGGGCGTGACATAAAGCTAGGGGCGTTCCGAACAAATGCAGGCAACTTCCTCTTTATGCAGAACCAGCAGTTTGTAGGCGGGACATTCGAGAGCTCGCTGGTGACACGTACCGACCTGGAAGCTTCACTGGGAAACACACTGCTCGTCTTTCTAGACTCCCGCAGCCTGGTTCAGCTTTACAAGGATGACAGGCTTTTAGGGTCCAGGTACTACGATACTGGAAACCAAGAACTCGACACCTCAACGCTTCCAAACGGTTCTTACGAGGTGGAGATCAGAATTACCGACTCGTCTGGGCGTACAAGGACGGAGCGCCAGTTTTACTCCAAGTCATCCAAGGTTCCGCCAAAGGACCAGCCACTTTACTTCATACAGGCCGGTCGGTACGCGCAGTCAACGCAGGACAGCATCCTTCCGGAGCTTCTGGACGATGACTTTGTGCGTGCCGGTTACAGCCTAAGGATGCTTGACAACCTCGCGGGCAATGTCGGCGCCTCCTGGAACAGTGAATCTACCATGCTGGAGTCCGGCATCTTCTATCAGGGACTTAACTCTGAATTGTCGGCCTCATTGGCAGCTGATGATGATTCCCAACTGGGATTGGACATCAGGTACAGGCACAGATTTGAAGATGGTACGGTCACTCTGTACGGTCGTCACGTGTCAGACAGCGACAGGATTTCTGATGAGTTCTCGCAGATTGGCCAGCAATCTAGCCAGGTAAACATCGACGCGACGGTGTTTACGAGAACTGGGCGCTGGAATGGTTTCGTTAACTACACCGAAGACGACGATACCAAGACAAACGAGAGCTACGGTATCCGCTGGTCGCCGCCCAGCTTTAATTGGCACGGCAACTGGAGCGGCAATGTTGAATTGTCGGAGAATCGGGGCGATGCGTTGTTTCTCGTTCGTATTAGCTACAGCATGCGTAGTGGATCATGGACGAATACTGCCAACGCAGAGCACAGACGCACAAAGGCCGAGGGCAGCCGATCCGAGAACAGGTTTACCGGTGGCTTGTCTACGTCGTGGCAGAACGACCGAATGGCTGCGAATCAGTACCGTTTCAATCTGCGGGCCGATCACCAAGACACAGACACCATTGAGTCCAGCCTGGATGCAACATCCAACAATGGCAGCGCTAACATAACCATAAAGCATGATGTTGATAATCAATCCTGGCAGTACAACGGCGCCATGAGAACAAGTCTTGCAATGGCCCCAAAAGCCGTTGGTTATGGTGGCGAGTCACGCTCAAGCGCAGGTTTTCTGGTTCGTATTGACGCGCACCACGACAACGATACACAAGTAGCGGTTCACTTGAATGGCCTGAGGCAGACAAGCGTCCCCGCCAACAAAACAACCTTTGTTGGTGTAAGCCCTTATGAAACTTATGAAGTTGAGCTTATTCCAGAGGGGAATACGATAGAGAATATAAGCTATCGCACCCGGACGTATACGCTGTATCCAGGAAACGTTATTCCAATAGCGGCCCAGTTACAGCAAATCACTGTCATTGTAGGCAGGGTGATACTTGAAGACGGTGCTCTTCTGGAAAATGCACTGCTATCAGGTGTTGAGGGCCTCGCAATGACTGACACCAACGGTGTTTTCCAAGCAGAAATAGCCTCCGGAACGAGGTCTATTCAACTTAAGAAGGGGGGGGACATCTGTGATATACCGCTACCGGAATGGGAAGACGATCGCACAGTCGCTTTCCTGGGCGATCTCGTATGCCGCTATCCGCAAGCAACCCAGTAGCGTGTATTTCCCTCTATCAATGCCCGGGAGATGAAACCTCACGAATCCTGCCACACGCTGTTTGGATATAAACACTAAAGAGCGCACCCTGTCGCTCGCTGCGTTAATGCTGGCTATTCTATCTTGACCACTCTTGCTACCAGCACCCCGTGGCTAGGGCAGACGGCTTTAGCTTGCCGTCTTCCCGCCTCAGACCCCGGACAGCTGACGCTCAAAGGGCGGCAGCGAATCCAGGATTGCTCGCCCATAGCGCCGGGTAAGTACACGTCTATCCAACAGGGTTACCCGCCCGGTGTCGGTTTCGGTCCGGAGCAACCTGCCAGCAGCCTGCACGACCCGCAGCGCGGCATCCGGCACGCTGATTTCCATGAACGCATTGCGGCCCTGGGCTTCCACCCATTCCGCCAGTGCCGCTTCCAGCGGACTGTCAGGGACAGCAAAAGGAATCTTGGCGATGACCACATGCCGGCAGTAGTCTCCCGGTAGGTCGACACCCTCGGCAAAAGACGCAAGGCCAAAGATCGCACTGCCGACACCTTCATCAATGGCCTGCCTATGGCGGCGCAAAATTTCCTGCTTGCTGTAATCGCCCTGCATCAACAGCCGGTCGCCCATCGTCGTGCGAACCCCTTCATAGACATCGAGCATCTGGCGGCGAGACGAAAACAACACCAGCGAGCCCTCAGCAGGATCAAGCAACTCGGGTAGCATGGTAATCAAAGCTTCGGTGTGGGCGGCAGGATCGCTGGGGTCACAGTCCATGTCAGGCACGGTGAACACGGCACTGGCGTAGTCGAAGGGACTGGCCACCTGTTTGTAGGTTCCGTCCCGGGGGGAACCCGCGTGAAGAATAAAGCGCTCGAAGGAATTCAGCGCCGCGAGCGTCGCCGAGGTAACGACCACACCCGCGGCTTTGGACCACAGCGTTTCCTCGAGAATGTCGCCAGCCAGTATCGGACTGCAGCGCAAGTCAAATCCGAACTGTCCGCCACTGTTCAGCAGCGTTATCCATCGGGCCTGCGGCGGCTGCTCTGCCTCACCCCCGGCCGCGTAGGCTTGCCAGAGAGTCTGTGTGCTTTCTGCGCGACTGAGCATCGCTCCCAGATTAAGGTGCCACGTTTCCACCTCATCACGGTCGAGATCGGCAAACTCTTCATCCAGCGCGTCTGACAGCTGGCTTTCCATACGCGACAGCGCGTCAACCACGCGCTGCAAGCTGGCGGCCAGCGATACGGCCAGTTGCTGAAGTTCCTCCGGCACAATTCCGTGCTCAAAGCGCAACACCTGGTCGTCGCGGCGGTCATCAAACTCATGCTCTTCGAACAGGCCGGCCACCAGTTGCTCGGCGACACGAAGGCCATCTGCTGACTGCTCAATGGCGTCGGGCAGACTTTCCAATGGCCGCTGCAGGCCGGGCAGTCCGGTAGTGAGCGGGGCAGCCTGCGCCAGCAGCTTGCTGCTGTCTTCAAGCCACTGCACAGCGGTGTGCAACCGACAGAAGCCGGCAAAATGGGACAGTGCCTTGTCGGGGAGGTGATGACCCTCGTCAAAGATGTAGATGCTGTCCTCCGGCGGAGACAGGATGGCTCCGCCCCCAAGGGCGAGATCAGACAGCACCAGGTCATGGTTGGTCACGATGATATCGGCCGTCTGCAGTGCATCGCGAGCACGATAAAAGCTGCACTGGCTGATGTTGGGACAGCGCCGGCCACTGCAACCGCTGTGATCGGTGGTAGCAGTCATCCAGACACCGTCATCAATAGCATTCGGCCAGCTGTCGCGATCACCGTCCCACTGACCCCGGCCCAATGCGTCGATCATCGCGTTGTACACAGGCAGCGCATCCTCGGAAGCCGCTGCACTGGCTACTTCATCCGGATACAAAGGCAACAACTGGGCGTCGCCCTGCCCTTCGGCCAGCAGGCGGTCCAGCTTTGAAAGGCAGACATAACGTCGCCGGCCCTTGGCCAACACAAAGTCAAAAGCCAGCCCGCTGTGGGTTCTGATATCAGGCAGGTCCTTGTCGACAAACTGCTCCTGCAGGGCTACGGTTGCGGTGGCCACCACCAGCCGCTTACCCAGCGCCTGGGCCATCGGAATCGCAGCAACCGCGTAGGCAATTGTTTTGCCGGTGCCGGTGCCCGCCTCGATCACGCACACGGGTGACCCCTGCGGTGACGGATCTTCTTCCGTGGGAATGCGCGCCAGCGCGTTAGCAATTTCGGCGATCATCTGCCGCTGTCCCCATCGGGGACTCAGGGACTTGTTCTCCACGATGGCATTGTAGGCGTGGCGGATCTGCTCCTTGAGGGTATCGCTCAGCAAAAGTCGGCAGACGCCTCGATCAATGCCAGCTTGCTGGCAACCGCGTTGGCGTAAATATCCAGCGCGTATTCGCGATGCGCCACGGGAAGCGCATCGATACGGGCCTCAAAGGCAACGCTATCGACGACACCGTCTTCGACATATAGCGTGGACGGCAACTGGTCCGCAGATTGGTTGTTGCGCATTTCCCAGGCGTGAATATTGGTGGGATGAAGGCAGTACTCCCTGACAATTTGCCGGTCCACTTCCCTGGCGACACCATCGGCATCGCCAAATTCGTCGCCGATGGGCGTGCCGAAACTCACGTGAACACGTCCCTTGTTCCCGGAAATGCCCTGGCCTATAGAAGCCACATCCTCCTGTTCACCTTTCTGGTAACTCCCCTCGCTGGCTACCTGGTGCAACTCGCGAGCTTTCAGGGCATCGCAGGGATCCAGCTCGTAGGAAATAGCCACGGGCACGATGCCGAGAGCGGCAATGTGTTCGCCAAAGCCCTCACTGGCCTTGTCACGACTCATGGACAGCATTTTGATGACCGCAGGCTCAGTGCGATCGATGCCGTCTTTGGCACGCCCCTCTCGCTGGGCGATCCAGATCGGTGCGTGCTCGACCTGCAAGGAATGCCGGATGTAGTTCGATAGCTGCCTGGACGCCGACAGCAGCTCCCGGGGCCCACTCACCGAGCGTTTGACGATGAAACTCTTATTGAGCCGCATCAGATCCGACACCCAGGGCTTGGTCAGCAGGTTATCGCCAATCGCGATGCGCACCGTGTCGTGTCCGTTGCGATGGAGGGCGTAGTTGGTGAACGCGGGATCCATCGCGATATCACGGTGATTGCTCATAAACAGGTAGGGTCGACCGGGATCGAGCCGGTCGAGCCCGGAAACGCTGAATCCGTCGGTGGTGTCCTCGATCATCTTTTCGAGGTAACCCTTGATCACCATCTGCATGCTGTGGACATCCGACACATCAGCCAGCTGGCGGTTGAGGAAATATCGGACCAACGGCCGCCACAGGGCGGGCATCAGCCCTGCCGCGGCGCCGAGGCGAAGCCTGGCGATGGCTGACAGCAATTCGGGGTCGCGCAATAGCCGGGAAAGCACCGCCGGTACCTCGTGATCACGGTACGGGCGAATATCGGCAAAAGGGTCGCTCACGCGAAACTCCGTGGCTGCAAAGGCGCCACACAATAACCAAATTCCCCCCGGGCGTCATCCGTCGAAACCGCCCCGTCGGCGCTGACGAACGGGCCACTTTCTGCTACCCTGCGGCCGCTTTGAAACTGGACCATTTTCCCGGGGGATATTCGATGGAAGCGACCAACGCGACGTTGATGACTTTCGGCATGGCAGCCTTGCTCGCAAGCTGGGTGTTGATGCTGATCGTCTCATGGAAGGAAGACTACGCATGGGGACTGTGTGCCCTGCTGCTGCCACCCTTCGCTTACCTGTATGGCCTGTTCCGCATCGACAAGGCAGGCGGCAGCCTGGTCGTCGCTGCGTTGGGGTGGGTACTAATCTGGCTATCCTGGTAACACCACCGCCATGGGGCGGCATTACCATTCTTTAATGTTGCCCCTAAATCTCCCTCATAATCTTAATTTTTATAATTAAATCAATAAGTTAAATAACTTTCGAGCCTGGCGCACCGAGGTGCGTTACCGTTCTACCCACCGAGTTACAAATCCGTAACTGATTTACTGTCGTAACTGCCGCATATAA
>Ga0213866_10002475_pt1 | contig 13014 bp, 12 predicted proteins | sample PICome_11_FD_160079 | JGI IMG/M metagenome (GOLD analysis project Ga0213866, IMG submission 160079) | Coastal seawater microbial communities near Pivers Island, North Carolina, United States - PICO284 | ecosystem: Environmental > Aquatic > Marine > Coastal | place: USA: North Carolina... | reverse complement strand
CAGGCTCTCACGATGCTGAATGATCCTGCTTACGTCGAGATGGCCCTTGCTCTTGCCGACCGGATTTTGACCGAGAGTGCGGACCCATCTGAACGAATCGACCATGCGTTTCAGTTGGTATTGTCACGACGGGCGATGCCGCGGGAAGTGAAGATTCTTGAGGAACTCATTCTTAATCGGAGTGTGTTTTATAAGGAGCATCCGGAAAAGGTTTCGGAGATTTTGGGTAGCCCGAGATTTTTCTTTAAACCGAGGCATGAAAGCCGAGTCGAATTGGCGACTTGGCTGCACGTGGCAAATGCCTTGCTCAATCTTGATGAGACTCTGACTCGAAACTAACAGATGAACGACAATCCATTTCTCATCCGGAACCGCCGGTCCTTTCTTCAAAAGAGTGGCTTTGGTTTTGGCGGGGCGGCTCTTGCTTCTTTAATGAATCAGGATGCGGCCGCTTCGACCAACGATCCTTTGGCGAAGCTGGGACTGCATCATGCTCCGAAGGCGAAGAGGGTGATCTATATTCACTTGGTCGGAGCTCCGTCTCATCTGGACCTTTTTGATTTTAAACCCGAGTTGCAGAAGCGGACGGGCGAGCTTTGTCCAGATGATTTTTTTGATCTCAATCAACTCGCCTTCATTCGTGAGCAGCCCAATCTATTGGGGACGCCGAAGGATGATCGATTTGCCTTCAAGAAATGTGGTCAGTCAGGTACCGAGATTTCGAATCTTTTGCCAAAGCTGCAAAGCATGGCGGATGAGATCTGTTTCATCAAAACCTTGCACACCGAGCAGTTTAATCATGCTCCGGCCCAGATGTTTGCGTTGACGGGCTTTGAACGATTCGGGCGACCGAGTATTGGGTCTTGGGCCAGCTACGGGCTGGGGAGCGAGAATCAAAATCTGCCCGGCTTCGTTGTTCTCATCACGGGACAGGTTCTGGGGGCGGGGAATAGTGCGTTCGGAAGTGGCTTTCTTCCGACGATCCACCAGGGAGTCGAATTTCGGTCGAAGGGTGATCCGGTCCTCTTTCTATCCAATCCGGATGGGGTGTCTCATGCTGAGCGTAAATTAGTGGTGGACGCGGTGAAGGACCTTAACCAGGTGGCTCTCGATGATGTGGGTGATCCCGAGATTGCCACTCGAATCAGCCAATATGAGATGGCGTATCGAATGCAGACGAGTGTTCCTGAATTGATGGATATTAAGAGCGAGCCGCAGCACATTCATGAGATGTATGGAACGAAGCCGGGTGAGAGCAGTTTCGCGAACAATTGTTTGCTGGCGCGTCGACTGGTTGAGCGCGGAGTGCGATTTGTGCAGCTCTTTGATCAAGGGTGGGATCATCATGGCGGAGTCTTCAATAGTCTCCCGAAGAAGGCCCGGCAGGTCGATCAGCCTATTGCTGCTTTACTCAGGGATTTAAAAGAGCGCGGGTTGTTGGAAGATACCCTCGTTGTGTGGAATGCCGAGTTCGGGCGCACTCCGATGGCACAAGGGGCCACCGGCGATGGTTCGAAGCTCTCGAAGGCGGGCCGGGATCACCACAAGGAGGCTTATACGGTTTGGATGGCAGGTGGGGGAACCAAGCGGGGACATGTTTATGGCGAAACCGATGAGCTTGGCTACGGGATCGCGAAGGACCCGGTCCACGTGCACGACTTTAATGCGACAATTTTGCATCTTTTGGGCATTGATCATGAGCGGCTCACGTTTCGCTATCAAGGAAGGCAGTTTAGACTGACTGATGTGCATGGGGAACCGGTCAAAGGGATACTTGCCTAATTTCAACTGTATATTCCTGAAATAGTGATTCTTAGGAGATCTTAATTAAATCGTCCAAATCCAAGAAAATTGCTGAATTCCTCTTGCCAGCGGGGTGATCTTTGATACAGACCCTGCTCCCGCGGCAGTGCAGAAGGCACTTTCGCGGGTATTTCTGAACATTTACGATCATGGCACGACTCTTCGGCACAGACATCCCCAATGAGAAGCGTATTGAAGCCTCTCTTCCCTACATCTTTGGCATTGGACCTTCCACTGCTTCGAAGATTCTCGATCACGCAGGTGTTAGTCCTGACATTCGTACTGGCGAGCTCAGCGAAGAGCAGCTTGTGAAGATTGCGACGGTGATCCAAAACGAGAACATCCTGATTGAGGGTGATCTCCGCCGCGAGAAGCAGGCCCAAATGAAGCGCCTTTCCTCTATCAACTGCTATCGCGGCATTCGCCACAAGCGTGGTCTTCCTGTCCGTGGTCAGCGCACCCGCACCAACTCCCGGACCCGTAAAGGGAAGCGCAGGACAGTTGGTGTTGCCAAGTAAGACCTCGACTGAGGCTCTGAAACGACTTTCCATTCCATAAACATGGCTGAAGAAGAAAACAAAAATGAGGAGACCGAGGTCGTCGCTGCAGATGCAGTGACTCCTGCGGAAACTCCAGCCCCTGAGGCGGCTGCTGAAGAAGTAGCTCCAGAAGCCACCGACGCTCCGGCGGAAGGTGACGCTCCTGTTGAGGGTGAAAGCACAGCCGAAGGCGAAGATGCCCCGGCACCGAAGGAAGAGAAGAAACGCGACATTTTCGCGGAGCTTCTTGGAGAAGAGGATCCTGACAAAGTCAAGATCCACAAATCGAAGAAGAGCAAGAACGTGACCAAGGGGATTGTTCACGTCACTGCGACCTTCAACAACACCACTGTCACCGTCACCGACGAGCGCGGAAACACCATCGGATGGTCGTCATCTGGTAAGATGGGCTTCAAGGGTTCTCGTAAGAGCACCGCTTATGCCGCCCAGGTTGTTTCCCAGGATGCTTGCCGCCAGGCGATGTCCCACGGCCTTAAAGAGGTTTTGGTTCGCGTGAAAGGACCCGGCGCCGGACGTGAGTCTGCTGTTCGTGCCGTGCAAGGTCTCGGTGTGGAAATCAATGGCATCCTTGATGTCACTCCGATTCCTCACAACGGATGTCGCCCCAAGAAGGCTCGTCGCGTGTAATTCTTCTCAACCCTAATTTTTAGAAAGACAGATCAATGGCACGTTATACCGGCCCAAAAGATAAAGTGAATCGCCGCTTCGGAGTCCCTCTTTTCGGGCCTTCCAAAGCACTCGAGCGTCGCAACTACCCTCCAGGTCCCCACGGGCTTCGCTCCGGACGTCGTAAGAAGTCCGATTACGCCATCGCCCTCGGCGAGAAGCAAAAGCTTAAGTTCATCTATGGTGTCCTTGAGAAGCAGTTCCGTGGATACTTCGCAGAAGCTGGACGCCGTCGTGGAATTACCGGTGACATCATGTTACTGCTCCTCGAAACCCGTCTCGACAACGTTTGCTATCGCCTTGGTTTCGGAAATTCCCGGAACGCGGCTCGTCAGCTCGTCAACCACGGTCACGTGACTGTGAATGGCAAGAAGCTCGACATCCCGTCATACCAGGTGAAGGCAGGAGACGTCATCAAGATTGGTGAGCGGGCTTCCTCACAGCAGCTTGGACTTCGCATGCTCGACCTGACCCAGTCGGTCCCTCTCCAGGACTGGTTGACTCTCGACCGCGAAAAGATGGAAGGAACAGTGGCCCGTCTCCCTGAGAAGGAAGATGTCGACCCACCGGTCAACCTCCAGCTTATCGTCGAACTTTACTCTCGTTAAGGTTCATCGTCCTTTTTCAAGCTCCATCCCGTCTCGACGGGATGGAGCTTTTTTCTTTTCGGAGTGCGGAAGCAAAGCTGCCGCACTCCGAAATTCCGTTCTTGTTTCGAAAGGGGATGGGCTAGATTCAGCTCATGAATGGTTTTCTGTGGTTGCTTTGGCTTGCGGCGGTTATCTCAATCGCTATTTGGGCTTTCGGTTGTCAGAAGCGTCGGCGGCAAAAAGCGCTTTTGAAGGCCGGTCCTTTGAGCAACGAAGATCGTGGATTCCTTAAGAATCATTTCGGACTCTATGAAAAAATCCCCAAAGACGTTCAAATCCGGTTGGAGCCGATCGTGCAGGTTCTCATCGCCGAAAAGAATTTTGAAGCTTGTGGAGGTCTTTCAGAAGTGAGTCGCGAGATGAAAGTGGTGGTGATGGCGCAGGCGGCGCTTCTTTTGGTCGGGCGGGATCACCGGCTTTTCTCAAAGTTGAGAACGGTTTTGATCTATCCTGATGCCTTCAAGGGAGGACGGGAAGAGCATGATGAGACGGTGCGTCTTGGCGAGAGTTGGGAATCGGGTTCGGTCATTCTTTCTTGGCGAAGCGTGCAACGGGGAGGGGAAGACGAGCGAGACGGCCACAACGTCGTCATTCATGAATTTGCCCACCAACTTGATCAGGAGAATCGCCACGCCGATGGTTTGCCACAGTTGGAAGATCGTGCTGCTATCGGGAAATGGGCTCATGCCTTCTCGGATGCTTTTGAAGACTTTTGCAAGGATCTCGATGCTGGCCGGAAAACCGTGATGGACCCTTATGGTGCGACGAATCCCGCAGAGTTCTTCGCTGTCGCGACCGAGACTTTTTTTGAAAAAGCCAAGCAGCTTAACCAAGAGTATCCCAGATTGTATCTTCAATTGAAGAATTACTACGGGCTCGATCCTGTCGCTTGGTAGTCGATGAAAGCTATCGATGATACGGTTCGCCGCGTTTGATGGAGTAGGCGCGGTAGATTTGCTCGAGTAAAACGACCAGCGCGAGTTCGTGTTGAAGAGTCATCGGGGACAGAGCCCAGACAGCATTGGACTTGCTTCGTAACTCCTTGGTGTGCCCGTCGGAGGCTCCAATGAGCAGGGAGATGGTCTTGATGCCGGGATCCATTTCCCAGTCGTTGATCTTCTCGACGAGGTTGGAAGTGGTCCAGTCGCGACCGCGTTCATCGAGGGCGATCCGGAAGGTTCCTTCCGAACGGGCGAGAAGGTCGCTTGAGACAGACTTGGAGTCACCGGCTTTAAGATAAAGAAGTTCAACTTTGACTCCTCGTTTGAGTCGTTTGAGGTATTCCTCAATCCCACTTTTGGCGTAAGCCAAAGCGGGTTTGCCTGCTGCGAAGATTTTCCAGTTCACCCTTCAAGAATATCGAGAACTGTCGGCGGAACGAATTCACTTTCCGTTGCTTCTTTGACAGCGAGGCGCATTTGAGCTTTCAGCGTCTCGAATGGCACCGGAGGAAGGCTGCTGGAAAGGATGTGCTCCATCGCATGAAAGGGCTCATGGGTCTTGGTTTTGACCAGCCGGATTGCCTTAACCGCAAGCGCCTCCGCGCCACCGGGAGTCAGGAGTTCTGGCAAAAGCGGGGTGAGCTTTTTCCACTCCTCATCACGGAGTTTGAGACCACGATTACCGCAGAGGGCCCGAAGAAGAAGGAGAGCTTCCGAAGGTTCGGTTGCGGGGAAGATGGGGATCTTCACATCGATTCGGCCGGGGCGTTTGAGGTCCACTTCGATGAGGTCGGGACGGCTTGAAGCGAGGATCCAGACCAGTTTGCCGCGATTGCGGGGATTGGACATCTCCTTGGCAATCATGGAGTATACTCGGCTGGAGACCCCGGAGTCTCCAGAGCCTGCCGCTCTTTTCCCAAGGGCTTGGTCGGCTTCATCGATGAAGACCATGCAGCGGCCCAGAGCATGAAGGAGGGAGAATATTTTCTCGAGGTTGGCCTCGGTGGAGCCCACCCAACGGTCACGGAAGTTTTTCAGAGTGACTACTGGAACTCCGGCTTCTCCGGCGAGACATTCAGCGAGGTAGGTTTTGCCGGTGCCCACCGGACCGCAGAAGAGGTAGCCCATAGGCATGGCTTCCAGTTGGTCGCGACGCCAAAGGTCGAGGTCGAGCTTGAGCCATTCTTTGGCTGTATCGAGGCCAATCAATCCATCAAGCGAACGATCTGGTTCGACGAATTCGATAAGCCCGGCACAATCCCGTTCGACCAATTGCTTTTTGAGGGCGCTGAAGTCGTCTTCAACAAGCGGTTTGTCATCGTAGTGACGATGAAGGAGAAGGTCCTCGACGGCGCTGCCGGTTGTACCTCGCAGTCGGGCCGCAGCCCATGGGAGGCGACCGGTGATACTTGAGACGGCCTTCGCGCAAGTTGGAGCAAGAGTCTCCATCAAACCTGTGAGTTCTTCGGTGGAAGGGAGAGGGACTTCAATGTCGGCGAGCGAGGGGTGATTGGCGACAAGGGGATGAAGCCCGGTAAGATTTTTCGAGAGAAGAAATACGGCTTGTTCGTGGCTTGCGAGATCTGCTTCCGATGCCCATGACTGCCAAACACTGGCCAGAGCGTGAAGGTCGTAGTTGAGCGCGTTGGGAAGGCTCGGGCACATCAGATGTGCGCCTTTGAGAATGATTGCAACCTTGGGAGCCTTGGCCCCAACATGCCTAAGGTTTCTCACGTAAGTGAGATAGCGCCCCAGGAATCGGGATGCTTTGAGAGGTTGGGTCGGTAGTTGGACTTCGTTCTTAAGACTTGGCCAGGTGGAAAAAACTTCCTTGCCCCGCCCGACTTCGACTCCGCCTCCGAGGTCATAGGTCAAAACGACGTCGAATCTGGGAAGGAGAACATCGCTGAGAAATTCGCTCAAGTTTCCCAGCAACGAATTTTTGCCCGGCAGGTAAAAGCGATCGTCGACATTTCCATGAAGAACGAAGCAACCCGCCGAACCGCTTTCGTATCGGGCGACAACCTCATTAGCCCAGGCTGGAAGAATGGAGCTCATTCTACGTCCTCGGGGTCAGGAAGATTGGGAACGTCGGGAATGCCCGGGTCTTCGTGCTCCCGTGGCTGTTCATCGACAAGCTGTTTTACCCAGATTCCGCCACCGCCAAGGATTGCGACAATGGAGAGCAAAACCCAAGGCAGCCAAGGGCGCTTTTTCATAGTGAAAAACTACTGGGACTCGGACGTTGGTCCCATCGATCCTTTGGAGGACTCGGACGGGGTGCTGTTTCCGTCTGGCTTGTCTGATTGGAGTTCGATTCCCTCCATGGCGGCAAAGTCGGCGAGAGCAAGTTCGGCAAGAGCATCCTGCTCGGCTGCGGTCTCGTTGATTCCGCTCATGTCGAGTTGATCTTTGGCGACCCGGGCACGGCCAGCGGCCTTGGTGCGCTCGTCTTCGACCATTTCTTCAAGGCGATTGAGAGTGTCTCCGGACCCTCCGATGTCGGTGATCATACCGGATGCCATTTCATTGAGCTCGGCCATGGCCTTGGTGGACTTCATCTCGTCGAGGTCGCGGGTGAGTTGCTCGATGCGGTCACGGGCCTGCTTCACGGAAACGTCGCGTGCTTTGACGAGTTCCTTGTAGCGGGCGTCAGCTTCTTCCATCTGCTCGCGGACGCTGTCGTGTTCGCGGTCGACGGTTTGAAGTTGAAGGGCAAGCTTACCGGCGGCTTCGCGATTACCGGCCTTAAGGTTGGCGGCGGTCTTGGCACGTAGTTCGGTTTCCTCGCGGTCGAGCTTTTTGGCCTTGGACATCAATTTCTCGACGAGGCCAGCATGGCCTGCGAGTCCTTTATTGAATTCGGCAATTTGCTTGCGAAGGTTCTCCTTCTCGACGTCGAGAAGAGCTTCGGGGTTGCGTTTTTCGAGGCCGCCAATGAAGAGACCGACGAATCCTTTGATGAGGTTTTTGAGGCGTTTGAACATAGTTTGGGCAAATGTTAGGAACAGTCTGCGTCAGACCGGGACATCCTGCAAGGCGGGACGAGGAGAAAACGAAGGGTAGTTTGTAAGTGCTGGCGGCAGATATATCGTGATAAATTGACGAGATTACTTTTTCATTCCGAGTTTCCTGGCTTCCTCGATAGTGATCATTTTTTTGGCCCCGGCAGATGCCTCGATTTTCTTCACCATGTCGTCCCACTGTTTTTGAAACTTTCCGGCATTGGTGGCCTTAATCTTTGGGAGGACGGTTTTGGCCTTGGCGGGGTAAATGAGGAGGGTTTTCAGAAAAAGTCTGATTTTGAATCCGGCCTTCCCTTCCTTTGATTCAGCGTAATCGATGGCGGTGGCAAGCTACTTGCGAGTGGCATTTTGGAAGGGTGCCCCGTTTGCTCCAACAAGAATATCACCAACTTTGATTTTACCATCTGCTGGTGAGCCGGGAGCAACTTTGGTGATTTTGATTTCAGTGGGACTGGTGACTCCAAAAAGTCCGGTGGGTCCAAGATGCCATTCCTTGTGTTCGTAGAATCGTGCGTTGAGTGAGTTGATTGTGAGTGCTGCGAGGCATAGAACAAGTTTGGTCCTGGACTGTGATGGCGGGATAAAAAAAGCCGCCCGAGATTCCGGAGCGGCTGGGAGGGCTGCTATTTCGTTCTACGCTTCGGCTGGATTGGTTTGAGCCGGAGAATGATTTTGGTTCCGATTTTGGGAAGGTGGCTGGGGTTGATCTCCCATTGCAGGGCATGATTTTCGTGGGCGTGGACTTCAGGTAGACAGAGGAGCTCGTCACCGAAGGTGGAGAGGCTGATAACGCTTCCGCTTTTGTCAGCGAGGTAGGTTTTTGATTCGTCTTCTTTGCCGATAAGGTGGGAGCCAGCGAAAAGAAAGGTCTTGAGACGTTTTTTCGCTTCGGCATTGTCCGGTTCCCCTTCGTCATCAAGTCGATTGACGAAGTCTGAAAGTGGTCGCTCGGTGGGTTTGCCGTCCTTGCCGGGGATTACCAGTGAAACAGCGACTGGGCTGCCCTTGGGGGGGAGATCGATCCAGCGTTGGTTATCACCTTCTCCGACAATTTTTCGGATCGCGGGGTGGCCCGCTTTTGCTCCGAGGAGGAGGAGCGCGGTGTGAATATGGCTCGGTTTTGCCTCAACAGTGACGATGGCTTCGTGCTCCTTGGTGTTCTTGGTGCAGGCAACGAACTCGAGTGATCCCTCGGTGAGAGTCGCGGTGGAAGTGACATCGATCGCCTTGGCTTCAAGGTTGATGCTCACGCCCGGGAGCTTTAGGTTTTTCAGGGCGTCTTTGTTGATCTCCGGACCTTTGCTCAGGAGGGGGGAGGTCAGGGCGAGCCCGGTGAGGCAGTGAAGGAAAAAATTCATCTATTTTATACTGCGTAACTCGAGAGATTCCTTCGAGGCTTCAATTTTTTTGATGAGCTCACCGACTGAATCAATATGCTTTTGAAGGTTCCTTCTTTCTCTATGAGCGAGGAGGTCTTCTTCGAGTTGTCGCAACTTGGGCAGCATGGGCTTGGCCGCACCTCCATAACTGGCGAGAGCTTTGAGACATCTTGGTATGCGCGCGGCTTTCCCCCACTTTTGGATCTCCATGACGTCGAAGCACAGAGGCATTCCTTCCTTAATCCGGTGTTTGGCGAGGAGGTCGAGGCCAGCGAGACGAATGCCACTGGCGAACATGACGCCGCTTGGGGATGGGGTCTTGATTGCTTCCTCGATCGCGGGGAGTAGCGGTTTGATTTCATCAAAAGAAAGCTGGCTGTATATCCGGCCAACGTCGCTGCGGGCCCGGCCATCCTCATTGAGCAAGGTTGCCGCGATGGCTTTGCGAAGGAGATCTTTATCAACATCATTCAGGGAGTTGCGGAGCATCCTCCCGAAAACCGCGAAACTGAGGTAGCGCTGCTCCATGCCACGAGGATCATCTCCGGATGGTGGCTTGGCCAACATGGTGAGGAGTTTTGGAAGAGCGGACATGGCAGGTTCGCCGATCCTGGCGAGGGCTTCGGCTGCTTCAACCCGCAGCCAGAGGTCTTTGTGGTCAAGATTCTTGCGAAGGGCCGTGACGGCCTCCGGACTTGGATTCTTGATGTGGGCGAGGGCCTGGCAAGCGCCATAGCGGGTTTCGAGGTCCCTTGAGTATAGCATTTGAATGAGTTCCATATTAGGATTTGCTCCCTTACGCCCAAGGGCCATGGCGGCTCTTTCACGAACGATGGGAGACCAGCGGCTGAGGAGCTTTAGGAGATCTTTTTCGTCGAACTTGTCGTAGGTTTCGTTGCGGTATTTGTTGGACCATCCTCGGCCATCGGCAACGACATCGGCTGCGGACCGGGCGTCGAGTTGTGGGATGGAAGGGGGCGCTTTTCCCGTGATGTAGAGTTTTTTAAGAGGATGGGCATAGGCGAGAAGGTAGGCTCCGGTGCAGTCCCAGTTGGCGTATTTATCATGGCGTGCGTCGGGTGGCCCCTGGTGGACAAAGGTTCCGTCGTGAGTCCGGGCCAAATCAAAATACCAGGCGCCAAATTCCTGCATCCAGGCTCCGGTGGCCTGAGTTCCCGAGAGGGCAACACCGGGAAGTGACCAGAGAATGTTAAAGAAGTTCCCGGTGTGGCCGGTGTCTCTTTCCGAGCCATGGGAGGCGAGGCTCATGCGCGAAAAGAATTCGGCTCCTTTGGGTTCATTGTTGAGATGGAAGAGGACTGCGGCCATGCCGCATTTTCCGTTGTCTTCGTGGGTTTGATACCAGGGCTGGTGGTCGCCATAAGGGACGGCGCCTTTGCCAATATAGAATCGGAGAAGCTTCGTACTTTTTTCGATGGCGATCTTGACCTTTGGGTCGGTGATGCCGGCTTTTCGGGCGAGGACGAGGGAGTTTGTCAGGGTGAGGCCGGGGGCATTCATCATGCCGTATCCGACGAGGCGTCCGTCTTCGTCTGCAAATTTATGGCCCCATGACCCGACGATGCTTTGTCCTTCCGAGGCTTCGAGGGCAAGGCGGGTGAGGCCGGGAAGAAAGGATTGATCTCCGGTGGCCATGGTGTATTCGGCGAGCAGGGTGATGGCATAGCCGTAATACCAGGTGGCCATGGATTCTGTTTTGTAGTTCGAGGCCCACTCAGCTTCTTTTTTAACAAGAGGGAGGTAGTCTTCATTGCCGCTTGCGAGGAGAGCAAGAGCATTGAGAGACCGGACGATTGGATTCTCCCGGCGGCTTCCGGATGCTGATATTTTCGCGGCCAATCGCTCGCATCCGGCTTCGAGGATCCGTTTTGACTTCGGACAATTATAAGGAGCGGTTGGACTGTAGCCCCCAAGAACGGGAAGCTTGATTGAGACTGTGGTGCTACTTCCGTCGCGCCATCGTAGGAGCTTTAGAAGGCCGGGCCCGGCTTCCGCTTCGGAGAGTGCTTTGCCGAACTCTGTCCGCGGATCGTAAGAGAATTTGTTGCCTCCAACCCCGAGGATGACGTCGCCTACCTTAAGGGTTCCATCAGTGGGAGATCCGCCGGTGACCTTGGTGATGGCGATTTGTCGGGCGGTTGATGTTTCCATTTTGTCGCTGAACATCCACCCCCTGGCGCCAGTGGCTCCGAGATTCCAGTCGTGTCTCGCTCCTTCGGGAATTGAGTCGCCTTTTGTAAAGTCGGGGAGGGTCATCTTGCCCTTGGGGCCGGCGGCAAACAGGAGGGGAGACGAGAGAATGAGAAATGCGGAGAGTCGCGGAAATAGGGACATTATGAGGTGGTGATTACGAGAAAAAGAGGCTGAACTTTTCTAAGATCGAAGAGATCGCGTCTGCTTCACAGGGTCGATTTGAATACGGACTGGACACCTGCCCTGTCATGGGTAGGTTGTGGCGTGCCTCCACTCAGAATTCTCTCACCATCCGAGCAAGTTGCCGAATATCTCAAAGGAGAGCTTTTGCGTGGCCGGTGGACGACTTCGATTCCCGGTGTGCCGAGTCTGGCTGCAGAAATGGGCGTGAATCGAAAAACGGTGGATGCCGCGCTGAGGCAATTAGATTCAGAGGGGGTTTTGATTCCGCAGGGGGCCGGCCGGAAGCGCTTGATTGGTGGCTTGCCGGAGGATCGAAGTCCGGCCCCGTTGAAGCTTGGAATTCTTCTTTATGAGGCGACCGACAAGCGAATCGATTACATTGTGGAAATTCAGCATATGTTGATGGAGGCGGGGCACGCCCCGTTCTTCGCCCAGAAATCCCTGGTCGACCTTGCGATGGATGTAGACCGGGTGGCCCACTTGGTGGAGTCGACTGAAGCGGATGCCTGGGTGGTGGTGGCGGGTTCGACATCAATTCTTGACTGGTTTGCCGGACAGAATTTTCCAACCTTCACCCTTTTTGGCGGCTCACGTAATCGTCGTTTCGCGGGCGCGGGGCCGAATAAATCGCCGGCTTATCGCGAGTGTGTGAAGTCATTGATTGGACTCGGGCATCGCCGGATTGTTCTCCTTGCGAGGACCCAGCGGAGGAGGCCGGTCCCGGGAGATTCGGAGCAGACATTTTTGGAGGCCCTCGAGGAAGAGGGGATTGAGGTTGGAGAGTATCACCTTCCTGATTGGAGTGATCGAAAGGAGAGTCTCTTGTCCTGCCTGGATTCGCTTTTTAAGGTGACCCCGCCGACGGCCCTCATTATTCAGGAAGCCCCGGTTTTTGCGGCGGCGCAGCAGTTTTTGGCGACCCGTGGACTAAAAGTCCCCGGTGATGTTTCGCTGGTGTGTTCAGATCCTGATCCAACCTTTGTATGGTGCGAGCCTTCGATCGCCCATATTACCTGGCGATCACGCCCGATTGTCCGGCGGATCATCCGGTGGGCCGACAAGGTGAGTCGTGGTAAGGAAGATCTCGTGAAAAGTCACGCCAAGGCGGAGTATGTGGAAGGTGGATCGGTGGGGCCGGCCAAACCTTAACAGGTGGTCAATTGCTGCAGGAAGTTCTGCACCGCTGAGCAAAATTCCCGAGATTGATCCCAAGGGACGCGATGCCCAGATTCCTCTATGATGAGGTGTTCGCTGTTTGGTAGAAGCTCTGTGGCTTCCTTTGCGAGTGCGGTAAACTTCGGATCACGGTCGCCTGTTATCCAGAGAACAGGGCAGGTGATTTCAGGGAAGTCCGGCCGGAGGTCTTTCTGCATTCCCAGCGACCAGTGAAGGAAGCTTTGAGAGACGGAATTTTGATCCTTGAAATTGGCCTGGACCATCCCTTCCGGAAGAGATTCAAGAATCCTTTGTTTATTCCACTCACGGAGAAAGAAGGACCAATCCCGATCCGCAAGTTGGGCCCAATCGCGGTCTTTTGCCTGGCGTTCCGCTTGTCCTTCATTCAGACCCGGGTGGGCGCTGCTGATACTGGC
>Ga0213866_10002472_pt1 | contig 13025 bp, 13 predicted proteins | sample PICome_11_FD_160079 | JGI IMG/M metagenome (GOLD analysis project Ga0213866, IMG submission 160079) | Coastal seawater microbial communities near Pivers Island, North Carolina, United States - PICO284 | ecosystem: Environmental > Aquatic > Marine > Coastal | place: USA: North Carolina... | reverse complement strand
CCAGGGGGGCGATCAGATCAAGATCACGCAGGATGAGCGCCGACTTGGTCAGCAGGGACACAGGGTGGCGATACTCGACCAGCACCTCCAGCAAGGCGCGGGTCAGTTCAAGCTGGCGCTCGACCGGCTGATAGGCGTCAGTATTGACCCCCAGGGCAATCGGACGGGGACGATAAGCGGGTCGCGACAGCGCCTGTCTCAACACCTCCGGGCCATTCGGTTTGAAGAACAGGCGGCTCTCAAAATCGAGCCCGGCGGACAGGCCATGATAGGCATGGGTGGGTCGCGCGAAACAATAGACGCAGCCATGCTCACAGCCGCGATAGGGATTGATCGAGCGGTCAAACTGTACATCCGGTGACCGGTTATAGGTGATAATTGTTCGCGCCGTGTCCCGGGTCAGCGTGGTCCTCAGAGGCGCTGGCGATGTTTCGGATGTTCCCCACCCGTCGTCAACAGCATGGCGGGTCACCGGCTCATAGCGCCCGGTGGCGTTCGCGGTCGCCCCGCGCCCTTTAGGCCCCTGCGGCCGAGTGTGTCTGCGTCCCCCGCTCATGCTCTACAGGCACCATATGTTATGGAACAAATCAAGAACATTTACACAGGAAAATGGATCCAGCCCGGCTGGGTCCAGAGCCCTCCGTCCGGGGGTTTGAAATCCGGGGCCCTGATGCCCATCTCAAGACCATGCTGTCGGTAAGCGGAACCCTGACCCTGATCCTGTCGCTCGCGGCCTGTTTCCTGACCGCGTCGAGCGGCGCCGTGTTCAGACCGGGAGGCTGGTACGAGGCGCTGACTCGTCCGTCATGGACGCCGCCAAACTGGATGTTTCCTGTGGTCTGGGCCCTGCTGTATACGGCCATGGGGGTGGCCGCCTGGACCGTCTGGCAGGTGGGCGGTGTCAGCGCCGGGCCGGTTCTTTTGCTGTATCTGGCGCATCTGGGCGTCAACGCCGCCTGGTCGTGGCTGTTCTTCGGGCGCCGTCGCCTCGATCTCGCCCTGATCGACGCGGTCCTGCTATGGCTCATGGTGGCCGCGATCATGGTCGGCTTTGCCCGGTTCAGCCTGTTGGCCGCCGCGCTGATCCTGCCCTACCTGGCCTGGGTCAGTGTCGCGACCGCCCTCAATCTGCGCCTGCTGCAACTGAATGGGCGCCGCGGGGGCGCAGATCTCTGACCGCCTCTGCGCCGCTGGGCTCAGGGCGCCAGAGCCAGAGCGAGCGCTTTCCGGAAAACGCTCGGCAGAGCCGCCCGGGCCGCCGCAAGGGGGGTTGTCATCCCGGTCTGGTCGGACTGCGCGCACCAGACCTGCAGATCGAGCGAGAAATGCGTGAAGACATGACGGACCTCTCCGAGCGCCTGCCAGTCTGCGGAAACCGGCGGCGCATGCGGGGGCCGCGGACCCTCTACCCAGTCGCTGCCCGGCAGGCCGAGCATACCGCCCAATAAGCCGCGATCGGGCCGCTGTTCGGTCAGAACCGTCCCATCGGGACCAAGCAGAATGTAAACATGGCCCTGTCTGTGGGGTTTGGGCGCCTTTCGCGGCTTGATCGGATACCGGGCGGGATCACCTTCGGTGCGGGCGACGCAGAATGCCGACACCGGGCAGGCGGCGCAGGCCGGTCGTCTCGGCGTGCAGATGGTGGCCCCAAGATCCATAAGGGCCTCGGCAAATTCGGCGGAGTGTCCCTCGGGGACGAGCGCCTCGACCCGGCGGCGAATGCGCTGCTTTTCATCTGCCCAGGGGCCCTGTGTGGCCAGAAGCCGGGCGAAAACCCGTTCGACATTGCCGTCCACCGCCGCTGCGCGCCGGCCAAAAGCGAGCGCCGCCACGGCCCCGGCCGTGTAGGGCCCGATGCCCGGCAGGGCCCGCAGCCCGTCCTCAGTGTCAGGCCAGCCCCCCAGGGCCGCCACCTGGCGCGCGCATTTCAACAGGTTTCGCGCCCTTGCATAATAGCCCAGTCCCGCCCAGGCCGCCATGACGTCTTCATCCCGGGCCGCCGCAAGGTCCGACACGGCGGGCCAGCGGGCCGTGAAGGCCTGATAATAGCGCGCAGCATGCGGCACCGTGGTCTGCTGCAGCATGATCTCTGCCAGCCAGACCCGGTAAGGTTCGGGACGCTGGCCGGCCCGGCGCGCCGCCGGCCCGACCCGCCAGGGCAGATCCCGGGCATGCTGATCATACCAGGAAAGCAGCTGATCTGGGAGCTCTGAGAGAGAGATCGACGTCTTCATGCTGCCGGTCTCGGGCGCGAGGCACGGAAGGTCAAGACCAGGCCCGGGCAGAACTGGTCGGGCGGGGGCCAGCCTGTTAGGTTCACCGGCGATGAACCCGATGCTGACCCGCTCCGAAGCCATTGACTGGACCCTCGCCACCGTCGCCGATCGCATTGGCGATCCGGCCCCGCTGATCTATCAGCGGCTCTTTGCCGAACGTCCGGATTTTGAAGACCTTTTTGTCATGGACACCGATGGCGGCGTCCGTGGTTCCATGCTTGCCACCAGTTTTGACTGCCTCCTTGGAGCTGCCGGCAACTCTGATCTCCCGCGCCTTCAGCTCGAAGCCGCACGCATGATCCATGACGGTTACGGCCTGCGGGACGATGACATTGATCTCATGTTCCGCGTCATCAGGGATGTCTGCCGGGACACGCTTGGCGCGGCCTGGACCTCTGAGATTGACCGGCACTGGCAGGACCTTCTGACCCTGCTGGCCCGGTTGGGTCGGATGCCCAGCTGACGCTGCCCCTTTTCTAAATGCGCGCAGCAGCGCAAACTGGCCACATGGTCAACTATTCAGATCTTGATCCGATCGAGGAAGCGCGCGCCCGGGTCCGACTGCGCTACGCCAGAGCCCGTCCCGTTCGCCCGGGGCCGCCCAGTTTTGGCGTGCTGGCCAATCGCCTGAGCCGAAAGGCCCTGCCCAAGCGCGCGCCCAGCCTCGCCCGCCTGCAGGTCAACTGGGAGCAGATCGTCGGTGCCCAGCTGGCCCGGCTCTGCTTTCCGGACAAGATTGGCGCCGCGCGCGGCGGCCGCCGGCTCACCTTGCGTGTTGTGCCGGCCGCGGCCGGCCTGGTGCAGCATCAGAGCGAAATGATCCGTCAGCGTGTCTCGGTGGCGGCCGGCGGCGACATCACCGAAATCCGACTGGTCCAGCGCGCCCTCACAGGATCCACCCTCAAGACCGGCCCCCGCCGCCTTGGGCCCGCCCTGAGTCCCGATGCCCGCTCAGCCCTTTTGCAGGATTGCGCCGGGATAGAGAATGACAGGCTGCGCGACGCCTTGCTTCGTCTGGGCGAGGCTGTACACCGCGATGACACCGATACGCCGGACCAAGGACGTTAACACTTTGGCAACTTTCCCCGAACACATTTGATTAACAGAAGGTTACGAACATGCTTGAACAAACCCGTCGACTGGCGCTTGGCGCCCTGGCCTCGCTCGCACTTGTTGCCTGCGGTGGCGCCGGTTCCGGACCTGCGGCCGGCGATGGACAGGTCACCTCCGGTCAGGATGGGGCCAGTCAGGACATGGTGATGGGTTCGCCGGAGGCTCCCGTAACGCTGATTGAATATGCCTCCTGGACCTGTGGCGCCTGCCTGCAGTTCCATAATGACGTTATGCCCATGCTGAAGTCGGAGTATCTGGACACCGGCAAGGTCCGGCTGGTGTTCCGGGAATTCCCCACCGCCCCTCACAATGTGTCCGTTGCCGGCTTTGCCATCGCCCGCTGTGCCGGACCAGATGCCTATTTCGATGTGATCGAAGAGCTGTTCGAACGTCAGAGCGCGGTGCTCTCACTTGTCCGCAGTGGTGGGCAGGTCAAACAGGCTCTGGTTCAGATTTCCATGAACCAGGGTGTAGGCAATGAAGCCGCCCTTGATGCCTGCCTTCAGGATGAGAGCATACGTCGAGCGATCAGCACGGCCATTGGCCGGGGCGATGCCATGGGCGTGAACGCAACCCCGACACTGTTCCTCGACGGTGAAAAGCTCGAGGGCTTTAAGTGGCGGTCTGCCGACGGAATGCGGGAAGTCCTCGATGAAGCTCTTGGTGAGACGGTGGAATCGAGCGACACCGGAGCGAACGACGGCTAGGGCAAAGGGACCGGCATGCACATCAAAGAACTGCGTATTGCCGGTTTTAAATCCTTTGTCGATCCGGAAGCGATCCCCATCGAACGGGGCCTGACCGGTATTGTCGGCCCCAATGGCTGCGGAAAGTCCAACCTTCTGGAAGCCCTGCGATGGGCGATGGGGGCCACTTCGGCGCGCGCCATGCGCGGCGGCGAAATGGATGATCTGATTTTCAACGGGGCCGCTGGACGGCCAGCCCGGGAACTTGCTGAAGTCACCCTGGTTCTGGACAATCAGACCCGCACAGCACCGGCTGAATTCAACAGCTCTGATACGCTGGAGGTGATGCGGCGTCTCAAACGCGGCGCAGGCTCCACATACAAGCTAAATGGGCGAACCGTTCGCGGCAAAGACGTCAAACTGATCTTTGCGGATGCCTCGACCGGGGCCAATTCGCCTTCCCTCGTCAGGCAGGGACAGATCTCGGAACTGATCGCCTCGAAACCGCAGAACCGACGGCGAATTCTCGAGGAAGCCGCCGGGATTTCCGGACTGAATGCCCGCCGCCATGAAGCCGAGCTGAAGCTCAACGCGGCTGAAACCAATCTTGACCGCCTTTCTGAAGTCTCAGCCGAAGTTGAACGTCAGCTGGACAGCCTGAGACGTCAGGCCCGAAAAGCCCGCAAGTACAAGGAATTCAGTCAGAAAATCAGAGCACTGGAAGCTTACTGTGCCCATTGGAGGGGGTGTCAGGCGGTCGAAGACCGCGATCAGGCGGCCACAGCCCTGACCGAGGCGCGCGACGCGCTGGAACGCCTTACCCGCGATGCGGCCGTGAAAGAGACTGCACGGCTGGAGGCGTCTGAAAAACTTCCGCCGCTGCGCGAGGCCGAGGCCGAGATTTCCGGCCGGCTGGGGCAGGCCAAAATCGATCTGGCCCGGGTTGAAACGGAACATTCAGCTGCGGCGACCCAGCTGTCATCGCTTAAACGCGACCAGGCGCGAATCCTTGAAGACCTCGAACGTGAAACCTCTCAGCTCGACGAAGCCCGCTCCCATCTGGACGATGCGCAGAACAGGCTGGCGGCCCTCCCGAAACCGGAGGAGACCCGCAACCAGGATCAGGAGGCCGCAGCAGAAGCCGCCCTCCTGAAAGCACAGGAGCAGCTGCGACTGGCGGAAGCGGCTGCCGATCTGGCGGCTTCGGAGCTCGCCGAGCGCAGAGCCGAGAAACAGGCCCTCGAAGCCAGCCTTTCGGCTCATCATCAAAGACGGGACCGGCTTGAAGCGGACATCCAGGACCTGACCGAGAAGCTGGCATCGCTCGCGCAATCCAAACATCGCGAAGACGCGCACGCGGCCGCCATCGAGGCTGAAGCGGCAGCGGCGACCGCGAAACTCAGCGCGGAAGCCCGTCTGGAAGAGACCGAACGGGCCGTAGCGCTGTGCAGTGCGGCTGAAGCCGAGACCCTGCAGCCTCTTCAGTCCGCCCAGGATCAGCTGCGAAGCCTGGAAACAGAAATCACCGGTCTGCAGAGATTGCTGCGTGAGGCCGACACGCACGGTGAACCGGTTCTGAAACAGATCAAGACCCAGGATGGATTCGAAAAAGCCGTTGCAGCTGCCTTGGGTGACGACCTTCAGGCCCCAACGACCCGGCAGTCCAGCATCTACTGGGCCGGCGCCTCTTTGCCGACCTCTGCCCCGCTTCCCCCGGGGGTTCAGCCCTTGTCTGAGTTTGTCGACGCGCCAGACGCCCTGGCAGCCCGGCTCAGCCAGTGCGGACTGGTCTCCGCGGAAGCTGGGCCGGACCTTGCGGCGTCTCTGCGGCCGGGCCAGAGGCTGGTCAGTGCCGAAGGTCATTTGTGGCGCTGGGACGGCTTTACCCGGACGCCGGATGCCCCCGTTTCGGCCGCTGAGCGCCTCGCCCAGCGTGCCCGGCTCGACGCCGCCCAGAAGGCCCTCGGGCCGAGCCGCCAGACCCTCGCCGCCGCGAGACTGGCTCATGATACCGCGCAGGGGCAGAAGCGCGCCGCAGAAAGCGATCAGGCGGAGGCCCGAAACAGGCTGAAAGCCGCTGTGCAGGCCTTCGATGCGGCCCGCGAAGCGCTGGCCGATCTTGCCCGCCAGCGCGACCATGAAGCGATCCGCATCGAAACCCTGACCACGCAGCTGGACCGCTCGAAAGCCGAACTGGCAGAGACAATCGCCAGCCTCGATGCCGTGGATACCGGGGTCGATGCGCAGACGCTCGATCAGCTGGGGGCGATGCTTGAAGCCCGGCGAGAAGGCCTTATCCGGGCTCGCGAAACGGAGACCGAGGCACGCGGACGGCTCAATGACCTCACGCGCGACAGGCAACAGGCACTGGCGCGCCGTCAGGCTGTTGAGGAAGATATCACCCGTTGGGGACAGCGCATCGAGGCGGGCGGGGCTCGGATTGATCGTCTGACGCACCGCCGCTCGGAGACAGAAACTGAGATTGCGACGGCGGCAGAGCGCCCCGCCCTGCTTGAAGCCCGCCGACAGGCGCTTTCGGGTGCCGTTCAGGACATAGAGGCGGACAGGCAGGCCGCGGCGGATGGCCTTGCCGTTCAGGAAGCAGACGCCCGGGAGAAGGAACAGGCGGCGCGATCCGCGACAAATCTGGCGATGACGGCTCGTGAAACACTCGCCGTCGCCAATGCACGGGCCGAGGCCAGCCGGACCAAGCTCAACGAGCTTCTCGAGGCGACCGAACAGTTCCAGTGCACCGCGGAGGGTTTGCTTCCGCTGGCCAGAGACGGCTTGTCGACCGAAGAGATCGACACTCTGTGTCTGACCGATGCGGAAAAGCTGTCTGACAGGCTCAGGATAGAGCGGGAGCAACTCGGCGGCATAAATATGGAGGCCGAGGCCGAAGCCGCCCAGCTCGCGGAACGGCTGGGCATGCAGACGGAAGAAAAGAATGACCTCATCGCTGCGATATCGAAGCTCAAGGAAGGTGTCACCGCGCTCAACGAGGAGGGGCGCACGAGGCTTATGCAGGCCTTCGATCAGGTGAATGCTCACTTCAAGGCATTGTTTACGACGCTGTTCCGGGGAGGTGAGGCAGAGTTGCGTCTTGTTGACGCAGAAGACCCTCTCAATGCAGGACTGGAAATCATGGCCCAGCCCCCGGGAAAGCGGCTCGGGACCTTGTCACTAATGTCCGGTGGAGAGCAGGCCCTGACGGCGACCGCTCTGATTTTTGCGGTTTTTCTGTCGCGTCCCTCGCCGATTTGTGTCCTCGACGAGGTTGATGCCCCACTGGACGACGCAAATGTCGACCGCTTTTGCCGGATGCTTGATGAAATGCGCCAACGCACGGATACCCGGTTCATTGTGATCACCCACAACCCCGTCACGATGAGCCGGATGGACCGCCTTTTTGGAGTTACCATGCGTGAGCGCGGCGTTTCTAAACTCGTCTCGGTAGACCTGAACGCTGCGGAGCAGCTTGTCGCCGCGGAATAAGGCTTGAACATAGTGGCCATGGAAGACCCCGATCCGGATACCCTCGCCCAAAGGATTGCGGCGGCAAAAGCAAAGCAGCAGGCTGGCGAATCAACCACCGGCAATGCGCCAGCCGACGCGGCTGTTTCCGCCGGAGCGATGGCCCTTCGGTATGGCGCTGAGTTCGGAGCTTCTGTCTTTGTCGGGATTATTATCGGCCTCGTCATTGATAACTTCTTCAGGACAGCCCCTTGGGGATTGCTGATCATGATGGGGTTCGGCCTTGCAGCTGGCGTCCTCGGTGTTATACGCGCCTATCGAGAGTTGACGGATGCCACCAATCCGGCCAATAGCGGGCCCGAAGCAGGCTGAGAGCCGAAAGAGTAAGAAAAGCAAATGCGCAATTTCTTCCAATACGTCGCCGATCCTATGCATCAGTTCGTGATCCAGGAATGGATCGAGCTTCCGCGTCTGTTCGGCTACAATATTTCCTTCACGAACTCGTCTGGCTTTATGCTGTTGGGGGTCATTCTGACGATCGCCCTGTTTGGATATGCGGCCTCGCGCGGGCAGCTGGTGCCAAACCGGCTGCAATCCATTGGTGAGATCGGATACGGCTTCGTCGCGGATATGATACGAGGTACGGCCGGTGAGGAAGGGCTCAAATTCTTCCCCTTCGTGTTTACCCTCTTCTTCTTCATATTTTTCGCCAATATGATCGGCATGTCTCCATATGCTTTTACGACGACCAGCCATCTTGTCGTTACAGCCGCGTTGGCTCTTCTGGTGATCAGCATTGTCATCATCTACGGGTTTGCGAAGAATGGCCTGAAATTTTTGAAGCTTTTTGCGCCCTCTGGTGCCCCCTGGCCGATTTACCTTCTGCTTGTGCCTATTGAACTGATTTCGTTCTTTGCACGCCCACTGACTTTGTCGCTGCGCTTGTTTGCCAACATGCTGGCAGGACATATCATGTTGAAACTCTTCGCCGGGTTCGCCGTGACGCTGTTTACCCTTGGGGGCATGTACATTGCCCTTGCACCGCTGGCCTTCTTCATGGGCGTCGCCCTGAACGCGTTGGAATTCCTGGTCGCGGGTCTTCAGGCTTACGTCTTTGCCATTCTGACCTGCGTCTACCTGAACGACGCCTTGCATCCTGCACACTAAGGAACCGATCACCTGCGGCGTTTAAACCGCGTTCTAGAACTTGACGTCCCCCGTATTAACCGCTTCAGGGGGGCAAAATTGAAACTACTGACCTCTCAAAGGAGATTCTCATGGAAGGCGATATCACACTGGGCCTGAAATATGTTGGTGCTGGCCTTGCAACGCTGGGTATGATCGGTGCTGCAATTGGTGTTGGCAACATCTTTGGATCGTTTCTCGATGCCGCCATGCGGAACCCGTCCGCGGCACCCCAGCAGACCGGTAACCTCTTTATCGGTATGGCTCTGTCAGAAGCCCTCGGCATCCTGGCATTTTTGGTCTCGATCCTGATCCTGTTCGTAGTCTAACCCCGGATCAGACCTTATCCATCACCTTAGAGGGATTTTGGCAGATGACGTTTTTCGTCCTCGCAGCAAATACGGCCGGGAAAGCAGCAGCGCCTGCTTTCCCGCCATTTGATCCTACTCACTTTGCATCACAGCTGTTCTGGCTCGCCATCCTCTTTGGTGCTCTCTATCTTGTTTTGGCGCGGGTCATCCTGCCAAAACTCGGAAGTGTGCTGGAACATCGCGAAGCGACGATTGCCACAAATCTGGACGAAGCCGCGAGACTGAATGATGAGGCAGAAAGCGGCCACAAAGCCGTAGAAGATGCCATTGCCGACGCTCGCACCAAAGCCCGGGCCACAGCCACGGCGGCGCGGGCCAAGATGGATGCCGAGATCCGCGAGGAAACTGCGAAAGTTGAGGCTGACATTGAAGCGGACCTAACGGCTGCCGAGGAACGCATCATCGCGCTTCGAGCCGAAGCCATGAAGAACGTTCAGTCCATTGCCGTGACGACCGCCGCCGCGATGATCGCCAAATTTGATGCGACTGTGGTGGACGACGAGGTGTCCGCAGCGGTCTCAGACGCTCTGGCAGGAGAATAGTCGTGAGAAGATCCCTCTTACTTGCCGGGCTTGTGTCCATGTCGTCATCGGCACATGCCGCCGGCGACACCGATTATCCAGCATGGTACGCCGATCCGGTAACGCAAACCGCTTTCGCCGCTCTGCTGGTTTTTCTTTTGATCGTGTGGCGTCTGGGTGGTTTCAAAGCCATGTTTTCCGCCCTGGACAGCCGCTCGGAAGGGATCCGGTCTCAGATCGAAGAAGCTCAGGCGCTCAGAGAGGAAGCGGCCAAGCTCATGGCAGAGGCAGAGAAACGCGCCCGGGAAGCCGATCTTGAAGCGCAGGGTATTGTTAAACGGGCGAAGGCCGACGCGAAAGCATTGATGAAAGATGCCCGCGCGGAGCTCGATGCGAAGCTCGCGCGTCGTGCGGCGCAGGCCGAACAGCGGATCGCACGGGCGGAAGCGGATGCCGCGAAAGCGGTCCAGCAGGCCGCAGCAGACGCAGCTACGGAAGCTGCTCGCGTCATTCTCTCTCAACCGGCCCGGTCTAAAGGATTGTTTGATAGAGCGCTTGCCGACATCAAAGATCGCCTGAACTAAGCCTCACGTCTTACCCAATGTTCAGATGCGCTTGTCGCGTCCGAAAACAACGACCATCAACCAGTTGGGAGCGAACCGCTCCACACTCGGATAGCGCCTGAGGATGCCCTCCATCCACTTACGGCCCCAGAGCGAATTGCGCCCCAGAAGGACTACGCCAACAATCGCGATGGGAAGACCAATGGGCAGCAGCGGCGTGACAAACCCAATGGGTATGGCAAGGACAATGAGCCCAAACCCTATCAAGGCGGCGGTCAGGCGCAAGATACCCCGCATTCCACTCCGGAAAGCGTTCAGGGTAACGAAGCGAAGGCGCTCGTCTCCCGTGTGGGAGTCATAAGGATCGTGTCCATCCGGCATGTTCTAAGATATGGTATATCTTCGACGAAGGTCCAGACTATAAACCCGATACAGCACTGAATTTGTGCGTTTTAACCAAACTTGCTCACCTCAAAGAAGGTGCGATCGGACAACATGACCGACCGCTTGCCCTTTCTACTCTGCTGCAATCGCCTGCGGCTCCGGGGGGCTCCACCTCAACTTGGGCTTGCGTGCCGCGCGCGTTTCGTCGAGACGCTCCAGTGGGGCAAAAAACGGCGCCTGACGGAGACTTTCATCCCCATCGGCAGCCCGACGGGCAATGGATAGGACCGAGTCGCAGAAGCGATCCAGTTCCTGCTTGCTCTCCGTTTCCGTTGGCTCGATCAGCATGGCCCCGTGAACAACCAGCGGAAAATACATTGTCATCGGGTGGTAGCCTTCATCGATCAACGCCTTGGCCAGATCGATTGTCCCAATGCCTTCTGCCATGAAGGCATCCGAGAACAGAGCCTCATGCATACAGTATCCCTCAAAGGCAGGGGTCATCACCTGCTTCAGGCGCGCCTGAATATAGTTGGCATTGAGCACGGCATCCTCCGCAGCCTGACGAAGGCCGTCGGCTCCGTGACTTAAAATATAGGCTAGCGCGCGGACAAACATGCCCATTTGTCCATGGAACGCCGCCATCCGTCCAAACGCCGCAGAATGATCACCAAGCGCATCCTCCACGAGCTGATATTGCCCGTCTGAACCGCGAACAACATTCGGGATCGGTGCAAAAGGGGCCAGTGCCTCCGACAAAACCGTTGGGCCTGAACCCGGGCCGCCTCCCCCATGAGGGGTCGAGAACGTCTTATGCAAATTGATATGCATGGCATCCACACCGAGGTCCCCAGGGCGAACCCGTCCGACAATGGCATTAAAATTGGCCCCATCACAATAAAAATAGCCACCGGCATCATGGATCAGATCAGCAATGGTTCGGATATCCGTCTCGAACAGGCCACACGTATTTGGATTGGTCAGCATGATCCCGGCAACATCATCCTGAACCTGAAGCTTCTCCCGCAGAGCGTCCATATCGACTCTTCCCCGGGCGTCTGCCTTGATTTCATCGACAAGAAAGCCACACTGGATCGCCGTGGCAGGGTTGGTACCATGTGCGGACGCGGGCACAAGAACCCGTCGTCTGGTGGCAAGTTCACCCCGGGCCTTGATCGCCTCCCGAATGGCCAACATCCCACACAGTTCACCATGTGCCCCGGCTTTCGGGCTCATCGCAACCGCAGGCATGCCGGTGAGTGATTTCAGCCACGATGCCACCTCATCAATCAGCTGCAGAGCCCCCTGAACTGAAGACTGAGGCTGCAGAGGATGGATGTTTGCAAAGCCTGGCAACCGCGCCAGCTTTTCGTTCAGGCGGGGATTATGTTTCATGGTGCAAGACCCCAACGGAAACAGACCAAGGTCGATGGCATAATTCCGCTGGCTTAATCGCATATAATGTCGCACGGCCTGAGGCTCAGACAGTCCTGGAAGATGGACGGCCTGATTTCGCGTCACACCCCCGAGGCGGTTTGACCGCCCCCTAGGTTCCGGCAGATCGACACCAGTCTCGGAATAGCTTCCAATTTCGAAAAGCAGGTCTTCGCGCTGCATCAGGCCCCGTGAGCCCGAGACAGTCGATACCGGTGTCACCGACGACGTTCCAGATTCGGGATGTGTCGGTCTTCCCTGAGAAAGCATGGTCATTGGAGCACCTCCTTCAGCACCTGCACATAGGCATTTATGTCCTCGCCTGTGTTACATTCCGTAGCCGCGGCCAAAATGACGTTATCCCAGCCCTGATCGGGCAATAGCCGCGACAGCCTCACGCCACCCAGAACATTCCTGTCCTGCAAAGCAGACAGAACCCGGTCTGCTGGCAGGGGCGTCCGGAACGCAAATTCATTGAAGAACCGGGGCGTCAGCAGCTCTACAGAGCCTATGCCTTCGATGCCATCAGCAAGGTCGCATGCAATCTCATGATTGAGCTCGGCCAGACGGGTCAGACCCATGCCACCGAGCAGGCTCATATGCGCCGTAAAAGCGAGAGCACAGAGTCCCGAATTCGTGCAGATATTTGATGTCGCTTTGTCACGCCGGATATGCTGCTCTCGAGTTGACAGAGTCAGGACAAAGCCACGCTCGCCGCCGGCACTCACAGTCTCGCCGCACAGGCGACCCGGCATTTGACGCATCAGCTGTTCCCGACAAGCAAAGAGGCCAACATAGGGGCCGCCGAAGTTGAGGTTGTTCCCAATAGACTGGCCCTCCCCAACGGCGATATCGGCACCCATTTCTCCCGGCGCCTTAACCAGACCCAGCGCAACGGCTTCTGTGAAAACGCTGACAAACAGGGCCTTGTTCTTGTGGGCAGCCTCAGAAACCGGCGTCAGGTCAGTAACCGTGCCAAACACATTTGGCGACTGCCCTATAATACAGGCTGTCGTGT
>Ga0213866_10002471_pt1 | contig 13038 bp, 14 predicted proteins | sample PICome_11_FD_160079 | JGI IMG/M metagenome (GOLD analysis project Ga0213866, IMG submission 160079) | Coastal seawater microbial communities near Pivers Island, North Carolina, United States - PICO284 | ecosystem: Environmental > Aquatic > Marine > Coastal | place: USA: North Carolina... | reverse complement strand
AATCTGGTCGCGCAGCATCTGTAACGCGAAGCGGGTTTCCTGGCGATCGATTGCACTGCGGTGTACCAGCAGGCCAGCGGGCTTGTTGATCGCCACCAGGCATTCGTCCCGGTAGAGAATTTCCAGTGCCGAAGTAGCGGTGGGTTCCGGATCAGTCAATGCTGATAGGCGACCAGGCCATTCCATCCGGCTCCAGACCTACCGGCACGACAGCCTCGCGCTGAAGCGTGTCTGCGCTGTAAACACTCACCACGTGCGCATTGGTGTGGGCTACAAAAATCTGCTTGCCGTCGCCGGATAACTGAACCCCCACAGGGATAGAACTGTCGGGCAGAGCGCCACCCAAGAGGGTAGCGCGTTCGGGATCAGGTCCGATATCCTCGAAAGACAATCGCGCGATTTCGCGCCGCTCCGACACATCCATCACCAGCAGCGCATCGGCAGCCGGTGCTGAGATGTACACCCGCTCACGGACCTCGTCAGCCTCGGCACGGATCGGAAACCCGGCAGCACTGGTCGTACCCAGACGCTTAAGGGTTGCCGCATCAAAAATCGTCACGCTGTCATCGCCCCGGTTGGTCACCCAGACCTCGCGCCCTCCCCTTGCCAGCGCAATACCTTCTGCTCCCTGACCAGATTCAAGGTCTGCTAGCTTGCGCCCTTGAACGAGGTCAACGGCAGTCATCGTGCCCGACCCAATACTTGCAATGAACGCGCGCCTGCCGTCGTCAGAGGTCGCCACCATGTGAGCGACGTCCTGGTCTATCGCGATACGACTGCTCACTGCGCCTGCGCGCACGTCTACCATCAACAGGCTGCGAACGCCTTCAGCCGTCACCACCGCTCGATCGTTGTCCAGCCAGGCCAGGCCGTGAGGACGGGCGTTGTCAGGCAATGCGATGGTCGCCGTTACGCGCTGCCCGGCTATATCCACCAGTGTCAACGTATTCCCCGGCTTCGAGCCTGTACCGTAATTGGTGACCAGCGCCCGACCACCGTCCGGCGAAACCTCAACCTCGTGAGGCCCTTCACCCGTGGGCAGCGTCGCCACGATGTTCAGCGACGGCAGGCTAATAAGGTTCAGCGAGGCAGCGCTCTTGTTGGCTACCAACAGCGTGGCCGACTGTACCGACAGGCTGCTGATCGCGCCCAACAGTGCCGTCAGCATTACAAGGCATTTAATGTGGTTCATAGTTACCCCAGGGGAAGGAGTCTTACGGCGTATCCCTGCAGCGATCAGGCAATAGTGAAGCCACCGTCCAGGGTGATGATCTGGCCGGTCATGACATCCGTGCCGGTAACCACCGACAAGATGCTGCGGGCAACGTCCACCGGCGTTGATACCACGCTGAGCGGGGCCTGCCCCTCCACCATGGCCTTCACGTCGTTCCAGGCGTCACCCCACCCTTCTCTTGCCCAGCGCCCATCGATAAGCCCTGGGCAGATCGCATTCACACGAATATTTTTCTCTCCCAGGGCCTTGGCCAGGTTGCGCGTCATGCTGTTCAGCGCAGCCTTCGAACAACAGTAGGCCATGGAACTGCCATAACTGGTGAGCCCCGCGATACTGGAGGTCATCACCACTTCGCCCCCACCCTGCTTGGCCAATTCCGGAACCGCCGCCCGGGTCATGTAGAAAGGGCCCATCAGGTTGGTGCCCATCGTGTCGGACCAGATTTCATCGCTGAGCTGATCCAGGGCCTTGTGTTCCACATAGGTTGTGGTGCCGGCATTGTTGACCAGAATATCCAGTTGCCCGAATGCATCCACCGCAGCAGCCACCAGGCCAGCACACTGCTCATTGTCACTAACGTCAGCCCGATGAATGATGGCGCGCCCTCCCACTGCCTCTACGCGCGCAGCGGTTTCTTCAGCACCAGACAAGGTGTTTGCATAGTTGATAACGACGCTGGCGCCGAGTTCGGCCAGCTGTACGGCCACCTCTGATCCGACACCGGAGCTCGCTCCGGTGACAATGGCTACTTTATTGTGGGGGTCCATGTCCGCTCCTGTGGTATGGAGCGGATCGCTATCCCTGGACTGGCAGGTAGCGGTTGCCGCTCTCGAAAGTGGAAAAATCGTTGTAACGCACGCCATTCGCACGCATCGCCTCATGAGCAGCTCTAGCCACCATCTGGCGGAGATAAAACGGCTGACTCACAACGAAGTGGTGAATAGCGTGAGTGGAGCCAAAGTTAAAGCAGAACAGCTGCATGGGCAACAGAAACCAGGGACGCAGAATCTGGGTCTGCTGCATGAGTGTGCTGACACCGCCGTAGTAGTGCATGTAGGAGGTCACAAAGTTCAGGCAGAAGGAACGCAGCACATTCGGTGCCACCAGCACCACGACCATGAAGTTCACTACCGACATAAGCTCGGCCACCCAGCCCGGCAACACCAAGGCCACGCCAGCCAATGCGCTTAATCCCATAACGGCGTGGAAAATCAGGAAGACATACCAGATCACAAAGTACAGGGTGGCGAAAGGAAACGCGGCGTTGAGAATTTCGATGAAATTGAAGCGGCGGTTTTCAGCACTGAGCACCCGGATTCTCACCACGATGCCGATCAAACCGTCTGCCATCACGATGAAGCGGGTAAGCGGATTGGTCACGCCGTTGCCAACCAGTCGCTCCTCGAGATCCTGCGGCGTGCCGGACACCTTGTGGTGCAGATAGTGGATGTCGCGGCGGTACCACGGGTTGACAGTGTTTGGTCGCATGACCCACACCGTCAGCATCATCAGGTTTTGCACGACCCGGTTTTTCCTGAAGTACAGGCGATGGATCAGGTCGTGCTCGAGTTCGTGGGACAGGGAAGCGAACAGGGCAACCAGGGGGATCGTTAGCCAGGCAGATATAGCACCCAGGTAATACAGGTAGCCACTCCCAATCATTCCCGCCAGCGAGAACAGGAGGATGCTTACGCCGATGGCGTCCTGGTGCTTGAGGATGGGATAACGCAGGCGCAATCTGGCCTCTTCGGCGCGAATCGCGGAGACGATGCGCCTGATACGATCTTCATCGAATGAGACACTGCTGCCGGTGTCAGTCGACTCTGCTTCCTGCATGGTCGCCGCCATATCGCCGCTCCTGGCAAAGGCCTTTGCATCAGTGTAGAGAATCCGGGCTGATTTTCCAGCAACCTGGTTGTTCAATCGACCGGAGGAATCACCTCCCACTCGGGAGATTCAAATTCACCGATAAAGTTGATGCGCACATAAGGTGTCTGCTCAGCAATGATGCGCGCCACTTCAGCGGGGGGATCCGACTCCATGGCATCTCGCGCCGCCTTGGATTCCCAGGTGGCGATGGCCAGAAGCACGGAGGGGTCGCCCACCTTCCGGTGTAATCGGGTTCCCTGCGCCCCCGGTGCCGCCTGGATGTACTGACTGGCTCGCACCCACGCGTCGGCATAATCCTCTGCCGAGTAGTCTGCGTCCGGGTCGATATGAACTTCAAAAATATAGTGCATGCGTCTCCTCCCGGGATCAGGTCACGCGAGCCTGCTCCAAGTACCGGGGCTCCAGGTACTGGCCGGAGGACAACACTCCTTCCAGGACCGTCAGGGCGTGGTCCACGTCAGTAAAGCTGTTGTACAGCGGTGCAAAGCCAAATCGAACGATATCCGGCGCCCTGAAATCAACAATGACACCCCGCTCAATCAGAGCCTGCGCTATCGCGTAGGCCGACTCGTGTACCAGTGACACCTGCGAGCCGCGCCGCCCCGGGTCTTTCGGCGTGAGACAGTCGAATGGCGACAGGGGCTGGCGTCGGTTCACCCCATCAATGAAAGCCCCCGTCAGCGCAATCGACTTATCGCGCACAGACTGTAAATCCAGGTTTTCGAACAGCATGAGTGCTGCATCCAGGGCCGACAGGCCGATAATGCCTGGCGTACCACAAAGGTATTGCTCGACACCGGGGGCTGATTCATAGGTGGGGTCAAAATCAAAAGCCCGGCGGTGGCCCATCCAGCCCGTCAGCGGTTGTTGCGCGAGATTCTGGTGCCGCTGTGCCAGGTACAGGAATGCCGGTGCCCCCGGACCGCCGTTCAGGAACTTATAGCCACAGCCTACGGCCATGTCGACATTCAGCGCGTCCAGGTAGATGGGCATCACACCGGCGCTGTGCGCGAGGTCCCAGAGCACCAGGGCACCCGCCTCATGGGCTGCCCGAGTCAGCGCGGCCATGTCGTGCATGGCACCGGTCCTGAAGTTCACCTGGGTGAGCATCAACACGGCCACCTCATCATCCAGCGCCTCGAGCAAATGGTCGGCGCCCACGGTCCGTAACTCACAGCGACCCTCGCCCACCAGGTTTTGCAGACCTTCAGCGACGTAGAGATCGGTCGGAAAGTTGCCCGCCTCCGACAGGATCACAGGCTTGCCGGGGCGCAACTGCAAGGCGGTCGCCAGCAATTTGAACACGTTGATGGAGATTGAGTCACAGCAAATCACCTGGCCGGGAGCGGCACCCACGACAGGGGCTATTTTTTCTCCCACCGCGCGCGGCAGGTCTATCCATTCGTGGGTATTCCAACTGGCGATCAGATCTTCTCCCCACTGGGACCGGACTACCTCACCGACACGCTCTGTCACCACGTGAGGGAGGGCTCCCAGGGAGTTGCCATCGAGATAGACCTTTCCCGCTGGCAAGTCGAAGGCGGTGCGATAGTCCGCCAGAGAATCAGACTTCTCCAGCGCTTCCAGGTCTGGTGTGCTCATAGTCCCCCCCCTCCCTTGATAGCGCTGAGCAGGTAGGCAAACGCCGGCGTGCCCGGATGGATCAGGTCGAAGTGACCTGCTTCAGGAATTTCAATGACCGTGGCGCCAGGCAGTGCCAGCGCTTGTGACAGCGGCACGATGGTATCGGCCAGTCCCTGCAACAGCAGCGCGGGTGCCGACAACCGAAGCCCAGCGGGCGAGGCCACCTCGTACCGCGAAGGCACCTGATCGGGCCCACCACCTAGCAGGCGGGTGGTCGCCTGCTGACAACTGCTGTCGCCCTGCGCATAAGCGTCAAGATCCGTGATGGCCGCGAGACCAATAATGCCAACCGGCGACAGCGCATCCTTGCTGGAAAACGGTGTGTCCGCACCAGGTTTTGCGCGTGCGCCAGCCCACAGAGCGAGATGCCCGCCAGCGGAATGGCCAACGAAGATCACCCGGCTGGTGTCGATGCGACCGGGAGCAACCGGCAAGACCCGGAGGAAGTCGATCGCGGTGACAATGTCTTCAAACGTGCCTGGCCAGCCACCTCCCGGCTCCCCCAGACGCCGGTACTCGGGCGCCCAGACGGCATAGCCGCTATCTCGCAATGCCGCGGCCAGGGGCCGAATGTGCGTCACGTCGAACTGGGCCAACCAGCAGCCGCCGTGGATCAGCACCACAATGGGGGCGGCGTTACCAGCAGCCGCAGGCAGCCACAGTTCCCCAAATTGACTGGCCCCGTCTCCGTAGGCATGACGCGCCGGCTCGTGATCGACAGCCAGCGCGGTGACATCAGCAAAGGCCACGGGCATGGCCACTTCCGCCGCAGCAGGCAGCGCCAGACACAGCGACAGCAGGGCTGGCAGGCAGCCAGGAAAATTACGCAAGAGACTGATTTCCAAATAAAAAAAAGCTATCGCAGCTTAGCTCCCGTCGGCGCCAAAATCCACCCACCGCAGCATTACCCGGGGTTCTGGATCCCGCCAAAATCTCGACAGACAGGCTTGTAGTGACCTATCGCTCGCTCTAAACTAATAGCTATTAGTCAATAGTATTGCCAGGAGGCCCACCATGGAAGCCGCTGCGCCCGATTTCATCCATCATCCCGACAACCGGGACCTCAGCCACATCCCCGGCAAGTATGGGATGCCCCTGCTGGGCAAGACCTTCCCGTTCGTGATGCACCCCTACGAGACGCTGGACAAGGACTACAACGACTACGGCCCGATCTTCAAAACCAGCCTCACGTTTCAGCGCATGGTCGTGGCACTTGGACCGGAATACATACAACAGCTGATGCTGGACACCGACCAGCAGTTTTCCGCCCGCATGGGATACGAAGCACCACTCGGTGATTTCTTTGCGGGGGGATTGCTGATGCGCGATTTCGCCGAGCATAAGTTCCACCGCCGCATCATGCAGACCGCGTTCAAGATCGATGCCATGCGCAACTACGTCGAACTGATGAATCCCATCATCGACCAACAAGTCGCCGGTTGGGGCGGTGGGGACAAGTTCAAGTTTTACCCCAATATCAAAACACTGCTGCTGGACGTGGGCGCCAAGGTGTTTCTCGACATGGACCTGGACGGACCCGAGACGCAGGCGTTGAACCAGTCTTTCCTGGATATGAACGAGGGCAATGTCGCGCTGATACGCCGCGACTGGCCGGGACTTCTCTATCACAAGGGAATGAACGGAAGGCGCCAGCTGGAAGAGTTCTTCGTTGGCCTGGTGCCCAAACGCCGCGGCGTGCAGGGCAAGGATATGGCCACATTCTTTGCCAACGAAACCACCGACGAAGGAGAGTATTTTTCCGACAAGGTGGTGGGCGAACACCTGATATTCCTGCTGTTGGCCGCGCACGACACGACCACCAGTGCTCTCACCATGGCCTGCTATTACCTGGCTCATGACCAGCATTGGCAGGAGCGCCTGCGACAAGAAGTCCTGGCACTTGGAAAGCCTGAGCTGGAATACGACGATCTTGGCAGCGCCGTACCCGACCTGGATCATTGCTTCAAGGAAGTGCTGCGGATGAACCCGCCGGTGCCCATGTTAATGCGGCGCACCGTGAAAGAAGTGGAAATCGGCGGCTACACGTTGGCGCCTCACACCATGATCCAGGTCTCACCGCTGTACACACACCGGATGGAACAATGGTGGAACCGCCCCAACGATTTCGACCCGGACAGATTTGCCCGCGAGGAACACAAGCAACACCCCTTCCTCTGGGCTCCGTTCGGCGGTGGCGCCCACAAATGCATCGGCCTGCACTTTGCCGACATGCTGTTCAAGTGCAGCCTGGCCGGTATGCTGCGTAACTACCGCTTCAAATTTGCCGACGACAAGCAGTACCCGAGCAAGATCCAGCATTTCCCCTTCGCCAAACCGATGGACGATTTGCCACTGGTGCTTGAGCGGGTATAGCGGACTGCGGGGCAGCAGCGTCGCAGGTTGTGGCCGACAGGTGTATCGCTATCGACCACCACTGACGTCAACAAGCGTTCCCGTGATATAGGACGCGCCGTCCGACAGTAGCCAGGCGACTGCCTCCGCCACCTCACCGGGTTCTCCACCGCGTTGCATGGGGACTGCTTTCGCCACCCGGGCTACCCGGTCCGGCTCCCCACCATCGGCGTGCATGGTGGTCCGGATCACACCGGGGCGAACGGCATTCACACGAATACCCTGAGCCGCGACTTCCTTGGCCAAGCCAATGGTCAGGGTATCGACCGCCGCCTTGGACGCGGCGTAATCAACATATTCGCCGGGCGAACCCAGTTTCGCTGCCACGGAAGACAGGTTCACGATGGCATTACCCGCCACCATGCGGCGCACTGCTTCCCGACAACACAAAAAGGTGCCGGTGACATTGGTCGCGAAAACCCGTTGCAGCCGCTCTGGTGTCATCTCAGCCAGTGTCATCTGTTGCTCGAGGATGCCCGCATTGTTCACCAGGTGTGAGACTGCTCCCAGTTGAGCTTCCACGCTCTCAAACATCTCCAGCACCTGCGACTCATCGGCGACGTCCGCCTGAACGGCGACACAGCGGGCGCCACCGGCTCGCAATTCTGTCGACAGCGCTTCTGCGCCCTCAGCCCCGGCCCGGAAGTTAATGGCAACCGCGTAGCCCTGCGCAGCCAACAGCCGTGAGGTGGCCGCGCCAATTCCGCGACTCCCACCGGTCACCAATGCAACGTTACCCATGCCAGCCTCCCATCATTGATGCCGTTTGCGATCTAGACGCTGCCCGGCGTTGCCCTGGGCCCGAAACGGCGTTGACCGGCCCAGGACAGCAACACGATGACCGCAGAAAAGATCATCGCCAAGGTGACGTTCAACGACCAGCCACCAAGGTCATACGCAATGGTGCCGACCCAACTACCCACACCGCCGCCTAGAAACATGAGGATAATAAACAGTGACATAAGCCGCGTACGGATGGCGGGATCGGCGGCCAGGCAGGTCATGCGCCCGGTCACATCGATCATTGGCCCCGCCACGCTCATGACGATAATTGGGAGCGTGAGCAACCAGAAGCTGTCGCCGGCAACAAACAGCAACGCCACACCAAACATCTGCACCAACGCCAAAATGACGCGTGCCCGCCCAGCCCCGATCCGATCCGCCCAGCGCCCCAGACGCGGAGTCGTGAGGACATTAACGATGGAGAACACACCCAGGTAGCCCACATCGTCGACGCCAAGGCCGATCTCATCACTGGTCAGGTGCAACCCGATGCCCATCCACACCAGCAGGAAAATGCCGAAGCTGAAACCCTGTATCACACCGGCCAGGATCACCTGCGGGTGGCTGCGCAGCAACGGCCAGAGCGATCCAATCAGACGCCAGTAGCTGTCGCTGTTGGCAGGGCCCTGCGTTGCGACGTCGTCATCCAGCATTTGCCGCAGCGCGAAGGTAGCGGCAATCATGAGTACGGCGGCCACCCAATAGGTCGTGCGCCAGCCAAGATACTCACCGATGACACCCGAGGCCGTGCGCGACAGCAACACACCGGTGATTACCCCGGCCGTCAGTACCGCAGTCACATGGCCGAGGCGGCTCCCCGCCACACGCTTGGAAGCATAGGCCGGGAGGAGGTACGGCGTGACGGTAAAAAAACCAAGCGCAGTCGATGCCGCCACGAAGACCCAGAATGTATCGGCCACTGCCATCGTCAGCAGGGCGACAATCTGCGCTATCAATGCCAGCGAGATAATCCGTCGGTTACTGAGTCGATCGCCAAGGGGCAGCAGAAATAGTATGCCCACCGCCAGGGCAACTTGATTGGCTGCGGGCACTAGACCTACCCAGGCGGCACGGACCTCGAAGCTCTCTGCAACATGCGCGATGATGGGATGAATGTAATAAGCGTTAGCCGTGACGATCGCAGCGGCAATTGCCAGCAGGATAATGCGGCCTTCGCTAAGTTGATGCTCTGGGTCAGCCAAAGGCGGCTCCCGGTTCGCGACGCATCGTCGCGGTCACCACTACCAGTTTTCCTTGAACGGCCTGAGGTCCAGCTCAAAGCTCCAGGCAGAACGCTGCTGGCTATGGAGATACCAGAAGGCATCGGCGATGGCCGCCGGGCTGAGTGAACCATCGTCACCCAGTTTGTCCAGCCACTCGGGCAGTAACGTTTTCAAGCGGTCGCCGTTGATACCGCCGTCGATCACCACGTGTGCCACGTGGACTCCCCGGGAGCCGTAGTCCCGAGCCAGTGCCTGGGCCAGACTGCGCAGGCCGGCTTTTGAGGACGCGAAATGGGCGAAATTGGGCTTGCCGCGCATGGAAGCCGACGCGCCAGTAAACAACATTGAACCCCTGCCCTGCTTAGCCAGCAACGGCATCGCTCGCTGTGCCGTGAGGAAGCCGCCGAACGGTCCCAGGCGCCAGAAGTCCTCAAACACCTCGGGCGTCAACTCCTCAAAGGGAATGATGGCGTTATTCCCGGCGTTATAGATGACGGCCGTCACCGGCGCACCGCGCTCGCACAACTGCGCAAACGCCGCATCAAGGTCAGCTTCGGAGGTTACGTCCACCGCCAGTGCAGCCGCGTCAAAACCCGCGTCCCGAATCTCGGATGCCGTCTGCTCCACCTTTGCCAGAGTGCGACCAGTGACCAGTACATGGAGACCTTCGCGAGCAAATCGGTGCGCCAGAGCGCCCCCGACGCCGTCGGGCAGACCGGCGCCCAGGATCAGTACCGAATCATTCATGCTCCGTGTTCCTCAGTGATAGACATACCAGAGCATAGCAGCGTCAGAGACATCCTCCGCCGCCTAGCGTCAGCTCGCGGCCAGCTCGGGCTGACGCGCAAGTATGGCTGATCGGTAAGCGTCAGGTATTGGGCAGCTTTTCCGCGTTTCCTTGTCGACGTACACCTGGGTGAAAGAGCCGGCCGCTAGCAGCTCCCCGGTGTCGTGCTTGCTCAGTTCGAAGCGAACGGTGGCGCTGGACTTACCCAGAGCGACATAGCCGGTAGACACTCGCACAGAATCCCGATAACCGCACTCGCCGCTATAGTCACAGGTGAGATTGACCGTGAACACGAAACAGGGGCCCGTGACAGGGTCAGCATCAAGGCCGATGTCTTCCATGTACTCGGTAGTGACCTCGTCCGCATACACGAGGTAGTTGGCGAAGTAGAGGTGCCCCTGGGCATCGGTATCGCTGTATCGAACCACGACCGTGCTACTGAAGGGCAATTCGCTGGGCATGTCCGGTACCTCCTGATCCTTGAAGCGGTCGATACTAGTCCTATTAACACCATCTGTCGCCCAATCCCCCGCGGCGACAGGTTAATATAGCCATTTTCATCTGCCGGACCTTCTTGCATTGGCCCACGCGCTCTCACATCGATTTTGTATTGCCCCGATGATGGATTGGTCTGACCATCACTGCCGATACTTTTGGCGACTGTTGACGCGCCAGGCACTGCTTTACACCGAGATGGTCACCACCGGCGCCCTGATTCACGGCGATCGCGAGCGCTTCTTACATTACAACCGCGAGGAGCACCCGGTCGCCCTGCAGCTCGGTGGCTCCAACCCGGCCGACCTGGCGCGATGCGCCGCCTGGGCCGAGCAATGGGGCTACGCGGAAATCAACCTCAACTGCGGCTGCCCCAGTGACCGGGTGCAGTCAGGCATGTTTGGCGCCTGCCTGATGGCCGAGCCGCAGCTGGTCGCTGATTGTGTGAGGGCGATGATCGATGCCTGTGACATCCCGGTCACGGTCAAGCACCGAATCGGCATCGACCACATGGAAAGCTACGAGGAGTTGGTCGGCTTCGTGCAGCCCGTTGCTGACGCAGGCTGTCGCACCTTTATCGTGCACGCTCGCAAGGCCTGGCTACAGGGGCTGTCGCCCAAGGAGAATCGAGAGATTCCGCCACTCAACTATCCATGGGTGTACCAGCTGAAGAATGACTTTCCCTCGCTGGAGGTAATCATCAATGGCGGCATAACGTCTCTGGATGCCTGTCGCGAACACCTACAGCACGTGGACGGGGTGATGCTGGGTAGAGAGGCCTACCAGAATCCCTGGATGCTCTCGAACGTGGATTCCACGCTGTTTAAGCAGGATAATCCCGCCACCGCTCGTGATGATGTTATCGCCGGCCTGCTGCCCTACGTGGAGCAACAACTGGCCGGCGGGGCTCACCTGAACCACATCACGCGTCACATCCTGGGGCTCTACCAGAGCGTACCGGGGGCGCGAAAATTCAGGCGTCATCTCAGCGAGAACGCCTATAAACCCGAAGCCGGGCTTGAGGTATTAACCGAGGCACACAGACTGGTCACAGAAACCAGCAGCCGCACTCAGGCAAGTTCAGCTGCCTAAAACAGGAACGAAACGATGACCAACAAGCTCGACCAGCTAAAGGCCATGACCGACGTTGTCGCCGACACCGGTGATATCCAGGCCATTGAACGATTCCGACCGCTGGATGCCACCACCAACCCGTCACTGCTGCTTAAAGCCGCCGCTCTTCCCCACTACGGTGAACTGCTGGACACCGCCAAGGCATGGGCCGGCGCGCGCGGTGGCAGCGATGCCGAGCAGTTAGCCAACTGCTGCGATCACTTCGCGGTGGCGGTGGGCAGGGAAATACTTTCTATCATTCCCGGTCGGATATCGACAGAAGTTGACGCACGACTGTCCTTTGACGCAGAGGCAACCAAGGCACGTGCCCGCAAGCTCATCGGCATGTATGAAGAGGCCGGCATCGGCCGCGAGCGCATTCTGATCAAGACAGCGTCCACCTGGGAGGGGATACAGGCAGCCAGAGCACTGGAACAGGAAAGCATTAACTGCAACCTGACCCTGCTCTTCGGTTTCAGCCAGGCGGCCGCCTGTGCGGATGCCGGGGTTTTCCTGATCTCGCCTTTCGTGGGTCGCATACTCGACTGGCACAAAGCAAACACCGACCTGGTCATTGAGCAGCCACAGGATGACCCGGGTGTGCAGTCAGTGACGCGAATTTACAATTACTACAAACAGCACAACTACAGCACGGTAGTGATGGGCGCGAGCTTTCGCAACGCGGGAGAAATTGAGGCGCTGGCCGGCTGCGACAGGCTGACCATCAGCCCGGCGCTGCTGGAGGAGCTAGAAGGCGATGAATGTCAGCTGGAACTACAGCTGTCTGCCGACACAGCCAGTTCCAACGATGCCCGGTGGGCACCGTCGGAACCCGAGTTTCGCAGCGGTCTCAACGAAGACGCTATGGCAACGGAGAAGCTTGCCGAGGGAATTCGCAATTTCGTCGCCGACCAGATCAAGCTTGAGCACGTCATCAGCAGCCGATGATCAAGTCACTACTGTCTCTGTTTGAAATGCCCGATGCCCTGGGCGAGGACGATACGCAACATCAGCTGCGCCTCGCCGCGGCCGCCTTGCTGATTGAAACCGCCAGGGCGGATTTCACCCAGGACGCCACCGAGGAAGCCACTCTTGCCAGGCTGCTGGAGGAAAAACTGCGCCTGTCGGCGGCGGAAGTAAAGGAGCTGGTGGACCTGGCCAACCACCGCGTGGACGAATCGACATCACTGTATGAGTTCACCCGAGTGATCAACGACCATTACACGCCGCAGCAAAAGCTGCAGCTCATTGCGGCCATGTGGTCTGTTGCTTACGTGGATGGACATCTCGACAAGTACGAGGAACACCTGATTCGCCGCGTCGCGGAGCTTACTTACGTTGCCCACGAGGATTACATTCGGGCCAAGCTGGAGGCCCAGCGAAGCAGCTAGCGGTCAGCCGTGCTCCAGGGCCGTAATGAGATCCTGGAATTTGGCCCGGTTGTCCTCTGACAGGTT